>Ga0209195_1000059_pt1 | contig 80998 bp, 64 predicted proteins | sample COGITO_mtgs_1004_3_FD_184788 | JGI IMG/M metagenome (GOLD analysis project Ga0209195, IMG submission 184788) | Pelagic marine microbial communities from North Sea - COGITO_mtgs_100420 (SPAdes) (version 2) | ecosystem: Environmental > Aquatic > Marine > Epipelagic ...
TACAATCTTCACGACCCCAGGTAGCTACACCTTTAACGCACCAGGAAATCAAAGCTTGTCACGAACTACTGAGTTCGTATACAAATGTGACGGAGTTCCCGCGGTGACTGAGAAAGTATTTGTACTTCCGACAATCTTCGAGACGTAGAGTGGAGAAAGATAACATAAGAAGGGAAGATAAAAACAAAACAGCCTGCGGGCTGTTTTGTTTTGTATGTGTTGAATCTTTGTTTGCTATACTATCTGAATGAAACAGAAAGTAGCTTTTTTCGACATCGACGGAACAGTATTTCGATCGAGTTTATTTATTGAGTTAATTGAGAAGCTTATTGATGAGGAGGTATTTCCTGTGCAGGCCCGGATTGAATACCATGAGGCATATCAGTCATGGCTCAATCGTGAAGGGAGCTATGAAAATTATATTGGAGCAATGATTAAAACTTTTTATAATCATATAAAAGGCGTTCATTACGGTGTTGTGGCAGACTTAGGGGAAGTAGTGGTGTCTGCACACCGCAAACGTGTATATCGCTATACGCGAGACCTTATAGCGCAGTTGAAAGCCGATGACTATTTTATTGTCGCAATTTCGCAATCACCCAAAGCAGTGCTCGATGAATTTTGTAAAGAGTATGGTTTTGACAAAGTATATGGCCGTATGTACGAAATTGGCCCTACAGAGCAATTTACTGGTGTAGTTATTGACGAACATGTTATTCGAAACAAAGCCAATATCATCAAGCATGTGTTTGAATCAGAAGGATTGACTTCGGTAGGTTCCGTAGCAGTAGGGGATACTGAAGGTGATATTTCTATGCTTGAGTCGGTTGCACGCCCGATATGCTTTAATCCAAATAAAACACTGTACGATCATGCGAAGTTGGTGGGCTGGAATATTGTAGTAGAACGCAAAGACATGATCTACGAACTATAAGCAAACCTTCTACCTGGTTGTGCTGCGATATATAAACGCTCACTGTAGTATCAGGCTACACCTCACGTTCATATTCTTGCATGCCTCACATATAGCCAACTTTCAGCCCATAGATACATTCACAAACCCCGGACACACAACACCCCCCCTCATTCTCCATACCTAGGTCATTCGATGACCTAGGAAGGAGATGTGTTCGAGCTATTTTGTTATACTGGTCATTATGAAAAAGAAACTATATAGAAATACTGAAGAAGCACTTCTTGGAGGGGTTGTTGCTGGATTGGCTGACTACTATAAACACGATGCAGTGTTTTTCAGACTTATATTTGTCGTATTTATATTCTTAACAGGATTAATGCCTGGCATCCTCATTTACCTAGTTGCCTGGGTACTTATTCCCGAGCCTCCAACAATTACTCCTGCAGATTCGACTGATTATACTGTGTACGAATAATGAATATTAAAGAAAAAAAATTTATAGCTGAAGTTTGGAATTTTTATCAGACTCATGGAAGGCATGATTTGCCGTGGCGGAAAACCACTAATCCGTATCGTATTTTGGTCTCTGAGATGATGCTACAACAGACGCAGGTAGAACGAGTACTTCCGAAGTATAAAGCCTTTATACAGCGGTTTTCGACCGTACAGAAACTGTCTGAGGCGTCACTTGGTGAAGTTCTGGTCGCGTGGCAAGGGCTTGGGTATAATCGCAGAGCCAAGATGCTCCATAGCTGTGCTCAGATGGTTGTTAGCAGCTATAACGGTGTGTTTCCAGAGACATATGAGGGCTTAAAAGAATTACCTGGAATTGGCCCGTACACTGCGGGGGCGGTTATGGCATTTGCATACAATAAACCGATTCCGGTAATTGAAACTAACATTCGAACAGTCTTCATACATCATTTTTTCCAAGATAAGACCGACGTAATTGATGCGGAAATAGTACGATATATCGTACTAACGATGGACCAAGAAAATCCAAGAGAATGGTATTGGGCACTGATGGACTACGGTTCATATATAAAAAGGGAGTTTGGAAATCCAAATAGTAAGAGTAAGCACTACACTAAGCAGTCAAAATTTACCGGAAGTGACCGGCAGATACGAGGAGCTATTTTAAGAGAGCTTGCAACTAACATAAAAGCAACTCGTGCCCGTATGTTGAAGCGCCTCAGCGCCTTCGAAGATATTCGAGTTGATGTACAGATGGAAAAACTTGAAAAGGAGGGAATGATTATAAAAATTAAACAGACATACCATTTACCATAACCAAAGCGTGAGAATGGTTATAAAGCAGTGTTGTGCCATTGGATGAGATGGATGTGTACGTATTTCTTAACTGATTTTATTTTTGGAAAATTTTCCATGTACGCGTCATAGAAATCCTCAGCAGCAAGTAGTTGCATTATGTCTTCATACTCACTTTGTTCTTTGTGGGAACCGTCGTGGCGACTTGGCAGGGGTCTTCTAGACACAAGCATGTCGTTGGTACGTGCCATGCGATCGTATGGGAATCTGTTTCTGATAATAACCCAATGTTCAAACTCACGTAAGATGGTTTCATCTTCAAAGTTGAAAGACTGTAAGCGCACGGGGTCATTATTTAATTCGTTCTTAAATTCTTGATACGCTTCTTCAGTTTTGGTGTGTCGAGGGGTGTCCATATAGTGAGGTTTTGAAAGTTTACTGGTTCTCAGCGTAGTTGTCTTTGTAGACCAGAAGGTGAATGTGTAAATGTCGCAAAATTGAGCGCCCTCGTGAGAAATTTTCTAATACAGCATCGTATCTGTTTTCAGCTTCTAAAAGATTGATGATTTCTTTGTACTCATCCCATTCTTCTCGGTTGCAGTCTGACATTTTCCCAAAGACACGCTTTGGCATGAGCATGTCATGTTCTTTTGCTATAAGGTCGTACGGATAAAGATTGCCTAGGATCACCCAATGATTGAAGGTACGCAGGACACGATCCTGGTCTTCGGCATAGTCCTTCTCTTGTCTGTAATTTTCTCTTTGAGATTGCTCCTCTTGATACGCGTTTTCCATTTGCTCAGATCGTAGTGACATAGATGAAGGGTTATCTTTCTAGTGTACTGATAAAATGCAGTATTTCAAGCTATAAAACTATTTTGTATCTTTCAGCGCGATAGTAAAGAAAATTCCAGGTATCATCATGAATCCTAAAACAATAAACATAAGTTCAAAAGGAAGATAGAGTAACGTCACACTTCCTGCGAGTGCCCCTACAAGCATCGCTAATGGGCGAGTGAGTCTAAAGAAGCTCATTATGTTCGCATCGGTTCCTTTGGTGTGTTTAAAGAAATAGCTTTCAGTTGTTGCCTCTACAAGGGAAGCACCAACGCGACTAATAAACATAAGAATCATCCATGCAAGTACAGGGGCGGTTGCCATGAATGAAATCCAAGACACTGAGACAGCGAGAATAAGAAAACCTGCCGCCATCATTTCTTTTTCCCCTATATATTTATCTGCGAGTATCCCAACCGGATATTCACATACTACGTACGCAAACAGACCCACGGCGATAATTGAACCAATAATGTCCCATGTAAAGCCAATGTGCGTTGCGAGATACAGAGGGAAGTAGATAACCATCCAGGAAAAGAAAACTTGGAGAACGAAGTGTGCAAGAAATACATTACGGATATCTTTCTGTTCCCAGAATCCGTGGATGGCACTGAGCACTTTTATTTCACTATAGACGGGGTCACAAAAATGTCTAAATTTGGCTAAGACGATAAGTATAAATATTGAAAAGACACTTGCAGAAACATAATACGTAGTATGCAGATTTGCATCGTTATCACCTACGATAAACGCCAAAGCAAGAGGCCCGAAAACAGCAGCGACACTCATGAGAGTGAGTGTTAATCCACGCTTGCTGCCGGTAGAGGATTCGTTATTTCCAATGAGACTTTCAGAGAAAATATCAATATTCAGATACAGTAGTGGATTGAGGACAAGGAATGTGACGAACGCAACAATTGCCGTTGCTGCATGAGTGGTGAACCCAAGAGTGACGAGTGCAAGAACCTCGAGTAGTGCGAGACCGAGTGTTAGTTTTGCGTTACCTACTTTGCGTAATATGCGTGAGATAAAGAGGAAGGAAAGTACTGCAAGAGCCGAACCAATAGTGTAGAGCGCCCCAATAGCTTCAGGTGTAGCAAACTGCTCCATGAAGGTTGAGTTACTGTACGCAACAAGTAGACCGTGAAAGTTAAAAACAATTGAGAGAATATAAATCAGCCAAAAATCAATACATCTACGTGGCTCACAAGTAAAGGCATGCCTTCGATGGAGTGTCATATGCTTACATTGTACCAATGTGTAAAAGAAAATTGAGGAGTGGTGGGGGACAAGAGTGAATATGTAAAAGTAAACACCCAAGCATAAATGCTTGGGTGTTTACTGTGATTAGAATATTGTTGTTTTGCGATACTTGGTATTTCGCGTTCTGGCAATTTCTTTGTCGGGTAGCTAGGAAATTTGATGTACTCAATAACGTAATCCTTCACAGGAAATTAATTTTGCTATGAAAGGAATTGAAAACAATACTCGTAATATACCCTTTGGGTATTTACTTATATCCCAATCAGCACTGGAATCACCATAGGGCTCTTACTGGTCTTCTGTGTAAGGAATCCGCTGACGGTATCTGCAAGTTCGTCTTTGACCATGTCGAGATCAATCGGGTTCATTCCTTCTGTATTCTTTTCGACCGTTCGTTTAATCAGAACGCGAGCTTCAGACAGAAGTTGTTGGTTTTCACGTAGATATACAAATCCTCGAGAAATGATATCTGGTGACTTTCGGAGTTTTCCAGTCTTTGTATTGACTGTTGCAATAATCACAAACATTCCGTCTTCAGCAAGTGATTGTCGATCGCGAAGTACTACTTCTTGTCGTGCTCCAACGGTAAACCCATCCACCATGATGATGTCGTTTGGGGCTTTCATTTTCTGAACAGTAAGTTCATCACCATTTTTAATATCCACGATGGTTCCGTTGTCGGGAACTACAATGTTTTCCCGCGGGAATCCATTTTCTACAGAGGCATACATGTGACTCTTAAGCATTGAGTGCTGTCCGTGAACGGTAAGCAGAAACTTTGGCTTCACCGTCTGCTGTACCCAGATAAGCTCACCTACGTTTCCGTGACCTGATGAGTGTACATCAGCTGTACGGAAGTTTACAACACGTACATCTCTACGGAATAGATTGTCTCGTAGTTTCTGTACTGCCACTTCGTTTCCAGGAATCACTGATGATGAAAGTACGATAGTGTCACGCTCATTGAGTTTGATAAATTTGTGTTTATCTGTTGCCATACGCATAAGCGCTGCAAATTCTTCACCTTGAGCTCCTGTTGAGAGAATGACCACCTTGTCGTTGGGGTAATCTCCCATGTCGCCTGCGTTAATAAACGTTTCAGGTTTTACCGTAAGGAGCTTTGCTGTCATTGCAATCTCCACGTTGTTTTTCATACTTCGCCCTTCAAGTACAATTCGCTTATTGTATTTCTCACAGGCTGCAACAATACTAAACAGACGTTCAAACTGTGATGCAAACGTACCGATGATCATTCGACCAGTACCGTTTTTGATAATTTCTTCGAGGTTTGTATATACACGTCCTTCGGGAGCTGACCAACCTTCTTGTTCAGCGTTTGTCGATTCAGCAACAAGGAGAATGTTTTTTCGTGTACCAACTTCTTCCCATACTGCCGCTTCTTCTTTTATAGGTACGCCATCTTCATGGGTAATTTTGATATCTCCTGTAATGACGATATCACCATGTTTTGTTTCAACAGCAATTCCCATAGCATCGGGGATTGAGTGAGTAACCGGGAAAGTTTTGAGTTTTGTTTTTCCAACAGTAAAGGCCTCACCTTCTTTAATCACGTTCATCTGGATAGGTTCCATATGAGGGAATTCCTCCTGCCGCTTAAGGATCATTAAAGAGGTCAGGTATTGTGTATAGATAGGTGGGTTACCGATTCGTTCAATGATGAATGGAATGCCCCCCGTGTGGTCAAGGTGACCATGAGTCACGACCAGTGCTCGGATTTTATGCTTCCGTTCTTCGAGGTACTGCGTATTGGGTAGAATGTAGTTGATCCCTGGAGCGTTTGACTCAGGAGATACGAATTGGAAACCTGCATCAAATATAATGATGTCGTCCTTTGTTTCGACAATGGTCATGTTTCGCCCAATTTGCTCTACTCCTGAGAGTGGGATAACACGCACTGTGTCATCGTCAAGAATTTCAGGGATAGTAGGACCTTTCGTATCTTCAATAGCCATGCGGTGCGTGAGCGCAGGGTTGGTCATACTTCGTCGTCGATTGTTGTTTCTTTTGCTACCACGACCGCGTTTCTTCTGTGCAGCATTGGTGCCTTTCCCGTTTTGAGAACGCTTTGGAGCGTTTGACCTACCGTTTGGTCCACCACTTGTCCGCGGCTGGTTCGAATTCCGGTTGTTACTTCGGTTTCGATTACGGTTTGGGTTCGGTTTTGATTGAGTAGCGTTTTGTGTACTCGTTTTGTTTTCGTTTGTTTTATCCATAAATGTATAAAGTTATTGCTAATGAATAGTTGAGAAAATCTATTGAACAATCGATCGATGTTCGCAACTAGTAACTAACGTGCTATTTATTATTGAAGACAGGCCACAGCTTGTTCGCTGTTATGTGCCATTGTGTAATGTTTGCAAATCGCTCACTGGGCTTACTTATGCGTACCATCGATGAAGCAGATACATTTTTATCTAGCACATAACTAAAGGTGGGGGTAAACAGAAAAAGGGCAGGGAGTTCCTCTTCAATCACAGCGGTGAATTCAGCTAGTGTTTGTGCTCGTGTATTTTCGTCTGTATCAATTCGTGCCTTTTCTAATAATGCGTCAGTGTCAATGTTTGTGTATTGTGCAATGTTTAAGCCAGGGTCATCCTTTTGTGATGAGTGCCAAAACGGATAAAGGTCAACAGCTCGTCCAACATCATTTCCAAACAGAAGTGCTTGGAAACTTCGTGGTCGAATGATCGCCTGTACTAGATCAGCTCTTTCAAACTGATCAACACTTACCTGTACTCCAAGTTCAGACCATCGACTGGCAATAGCTGTCGCTGTTCGGTCGAATAGGTCTGAATTCTCAGTTGCAATGGTGATAGCGAGGGTTACTTCCTCCTCATCAATCTCTTTCTCCCATGCACCTTCTTCATTTTGTTCCCATCCGCCCTTTTGAAGGATTGTTTTAGCCTGTTCAATTCGCGTGTCGTTGTCTGTGCTGAGTGTAGGTGAAGCGTCTGCTGATTCTATCGCAATAAAGCCTGGTGGCACAGGGTTTGTGATGGGGATACCGTGACCTTGGAGTACCTCGTCAATCAGTGCAGTACGATCGATAGCGACATTAAGCGCTTGACGCACCGCTAAATCACGAAGTGCCGTTGATCTATTCTGATTAAAAGATATTGAAAAAGTGCGCGGTAGTGGCTTTTCAATAATGGTGTAGGTATCTACATCGAGTGCTGCAAATGATTCAGGTGAGAGACTTGGCGAACTGGCAATTTTACCTTCTGCCAGTGCCTCTAGTAATTCTTCTTCATTTTGGTAAAAATTAAATACCAGTGTTTCAATCTTTGGGGTCTGAGGTGCGTTATGTGAGGCCGTGAGCTCGTAGGCATTGGTAAGACCTGACTTGTTACGTAATACATCGCTCACTGCGTATGGTCCCGTCCCAACAGGTTGTGTGTTGTTCTGACTAAAAGGGAGCTGCTCAGTCGGCAGTTCATCCCATAGTCCACGTGGGAGTATTCCTACTGCAAGGTTTTCAATAAAAGGTGGGTATGCTTCTTCGAGCACGATGTTTAATTCATATTCACCAAGCTCTTCAACAAGAACACCATCCCAGTTTCCCCGTAAGGGACTCTTTAAGTCTGGGTTTTGGATGAGTGAAATCGTATAGGCCACATCTCGCGCCATAAATGCATCGCCGTTATGGAATGTCACCCCTTTTCGAAGCTTTACGTTATATGTGCGTCCATCCTCAGACACTTCAATTGATTCTGCAAGGTCGGGCACAAGATTACCTTTTGCATCGAGTTTTACCAGACCACTATATATAAGTGCAACCATGTCATGGTCAGCACGCGTAATTGCCAGTACTGGATTCACAAACCGTGGAGTCCCCACAATTCCTTCTACGAGGGTTCCTCCGCTACTGGGGACTGAGGTCAGATATTGGGTATTTGCAGTAGTGAGCACAAAAAAGAGAGACAGAAATACTGCGACGAGTGCTGAGTGGAACAGAAAACGGTCTCCGACACTTCTTCGTTGAATAAACGAGAAATAGTGTGTCAGGAACGAGTTTGAGCTCGGTTTTTTTGATAGGTTCATGAGTCAGTTTTAAGCCTGGTGGATAACCAGACATAGTAAATACTAAAATCTTCAGTAAAAACAACCTCAGTATTTAATTCGCTATAGGATGACAGTTAGTAGTGCACTTCCTACAAAGAGGATGGAAAGGGTAATAGATGCACGAAACAAAAATTGTTCGCTTCCTCGCCGCTTGTGAAAAGTTGCACTAAAGTTGTCGCCTCCAAATGCACCACCGAGACTCGATCCGCGCTGTTGTAGCATAATTGCAGCAATCAGTAGGATGGAGAGTACGATTTGTACAAAGGGTAGTATCGGAAGCACTACGTTTTGTATGAATTCCATTGCACAGGATAATATCAGAAAGACAGTAGGGAAGCAATAGTTCAGAGGGTAAAAGAAAACCCCATGCTGGTAAAGCACAGGGCTGTGTTAGATGGGAACTTCGACATTTCTCAGAGACATTAGTCGGGATTTATCTGAGGGCCTACACATAGAATAATAAGAAACCCTATTGCGCATGAGATCAGAACGGATAATTCGTTGCCTTCATGAACGCCAATAGTCAGCGCTGATTCGGTAAATTGAATGTCGAAGCCGAATATGAAAATTCCTGTAACTAGGAAAGCTAGTCCGATCATATATGTAGTAGTCAATATCAAGTACAGAAAAACGCACTTTATATAATTAGTCATCATATATCTCCTCCAAATATTCTCTATTTCTACTATACACTATCAAGAAAAAACTCATCATACCGCACGGTTCACTTTTTCATTGTTGAGCTAGTGTTAGTTTCTTCTATGTCCTAATTTGCATTATTTCTTCAATAATTGCAAACAATTTTTACGAGCGTATAATAGGTGAACTCAGCACAAAAAGAGCATCTTTTTGTGTGTCGAAGACGTTATTGACGAGTATTGGATTTATATAGTAATTAATTTGTTAACAAAGTATGGCAGAGGTAAACATTAAACCATTGGCTGATCGCGTTGTTGTGCGTCCGTTAACTGACGAAGAAGCAGGAACAAAGTCTGCTTCAGGCATTATTCTCCTGGAATCATCAAAAAAAGAAGAGGCAGGAGAGGGAATTGTAGTGCGCGTAGGACCTGGAAAGTGGGATGAAGATGGTGAGAAGAGGATTCCTATGGAAGTAAAAGAAGGTGACCGTGTGGTGTACTCAAAGTATGGTTTTGACGAAATCAAGATAGACGACAGTACCTACTATGTAGTGAGTGAAGCGAGTGTACTTGCAGTTATAAACTAGCTCCTGGCACTTAGCTACAGAGCACCTAGTTTTTTACTAGAGGCAAAATTTCAATTGATGACGAATGTTTAACAACTAATAAACTAAATATGGCTAAAGAGGTAATTTTCGGAGAAGACGTAAAGAAAAAACTACAAAAGGGGGTTGATACTGTTGCGAATGCAGTAAAAGTAACGCTTGGCCCTCGTGGACGGAACGTGATTCTTGATAAAGGATATGGCGGCCCTACAATTACCAATGACGGTGTTTCTATTGCAAAAGAAATTGTTCTTCGGGACAAGTTTGAAAACATGGGAGCAGAAATCATTAAGGAAGTCGCTGACAAGACCAATGAGCTCGCTGGTGATGGTACCACTACTGCGACGGTGCTCGCGCAAGCTTTGGTAAAAGAAGGACTTCGACAGACCACGATGGGTCTGAACTCAATGGCGGTACGTGCAGGTATGGAGCATGCAGCACAAGACGTAGTGAAAGCCTTGCATCAACAAGCTACGCAAATCTCAACTACTGAACAGATAAAGCAAGTGGCGACCATTTCTGCTGAAAATGAAGAGATTGGAGCCAAGATTGCTGAAACTATTGATAAGGTAGGGAAGGATGGAGTGGTGACCGTTGAAGAATCACAGTCATTTGGTATTGAAACTGAGCTTACTGAAGGAATTGAGTTTGACCGAGGATACGTATCACCGTACATGGTAACGAATCCAGAAAGAATGGAAGCAGAGTATAAAGATGCACAGATTCTCGTGACGGACAAAAAGATCTCAAACGTACAGGAAATTCTCCCACTTCTTGAAAAAATTGCACAAGCAGGGAAGAAGGAGCTTGTGATTATTGCTGACGATATCGAAGGTGAAGCGTTGACAACATTTGTGGTAAATAAACTGAAGGGAGGTTTCTCAGTACTTGCGGTCAAGGCGCCGGGGTATGGCGATCGCAAAAAAGATGTATTAGAAGACATTGCTATTACTACCGGTGGACAGCTTATAAGTGATGATATTGGTATGAAGCTTGAAGATGTTGAGCTTGAGCACCTCGGAAAGGCTGATCGAGTGGTTTCGACAAAAGACAGTACCATTATTGTCGGTGGTCAGGGAGAAAAAGGTTCTATTGATGATCGAATTGAAGCATTACGTGCGCAAGAAATTGCTTCAGAGAATAAGTTTGATAAGGATAAGATTGCAGAACGTATCGCAAAGCTTGGTGGTGGCGTTGGAGTCATCCGTGTAGGCGCGGCAACTGAAACTGAGATGAAATATCTCAAGTTGAAGATTGAAGACGCGGTTAATGCGACAAAGGCAGCAATTGAGGAAGGTATCGTGTCTGGAGGAGGTACTTCTTTAGCGAAAGCTGCAGCGTATGTACAAACGCAGGTCTTAACGAAAAAAGATCTTGGTCGTGAGGAACTTGTTGGTTATAACATTGTGTTAAAGGCACTTGATGTACCACTTCGACAAATTGTTGATAATACAGGTATCGACGAAGGTGCGGTTATTGTCCAGAAAGTAAAAGAGGCTGGCGGAAATGCTGGATATGACGCAGCAAAGGGTGTGATGGTGGAAGACATGATTAAGGCAGGAATTATTGACCCGGTGAAAGTGGCACGTGCAGGAGTTCAGCACGCAGTTTCTGCAGCTGCAATTCTCCTCACTTCTGAGTGTGCCATTGCTGACGAGCCTGAGCCAGAAGGAGCTGGAATGCCTGATATGGGGGGTATGGGTGGCGGCATGGGCATGCCAGGAATGGGGATGTAAGAAACTTAAAATACATTTAAAAAACCTATCGAGTAATCGATAGGTTTTTTAGTTACAAAGTATCCATAAGGTATTTACAATATATTAATTCATGACATAGTAGTCCAGAATCAAAAAAAGAGGAGATTCTCATGAGTTCTTTTGATGCTGGTACAGTGCAGGAGCATTTATTTGCTTTGGCGCATAAGGTAATACCTGTTCTTGATAAAATGCTCGACCGTAACGGGGGAGCGTTGCATATAATCGCGCTACACGAAGGGATAAACCATAGTGAAGTAGTCGGTTTTCCATCCATTGATAAGCGAGGCATATACACCGATAATGCACGCCGTAAAGTAGTTGAGCTTACCATTCAAATTTTTGTCGCTTCAACAGCCTCGATTGCTGATCCTGAGGGTGATCCACCACTCTATGGTGGAGGCATCCGCTGCAGTAACGGATGGATCATTGCGTTCTCAGGCTACCCACCAGAATGGGATGAAGCACTGTGTATTGCATTGGCCAAGCACTTTAATCTTCTCAGCGAAGAAGATGAGTTGCGTATCGTCCAGTTTTATCAGAATCAGAAACGTGTATCTGAGGTGGAGGAGATGATTGCGTATGTTCTGAGATAGCGACATATGTAATAGCGATTACATAAATTTTTTTTTCAAAAATAAAAGATCGGGGCACATGCACCGGTCTTTTTAATATTACAATTAATTATGATATTAAAAAGCGCGCCTGTGTTGGCGCGCTTTGATTTCAGCCTTCTACAAGTGTAGAGAGGTTTCTCAGGGCTTGGATTTCAAGTTGTTGATAGTATGGCGTGTGATAGACACGTTCACGTGTGAGGAATTCCGCAGCCCAGGCTTTGCGACCGGTGTCGTATTCCTCACGGGAATACCGTGTCTGGTACTCAAGCCAGATAGACTCTGTGTCAGCAGCAAAACTTTCAGAACTCCCGCCCAGACCCATGAGGTCAAAATCAAGCATGAGTCCGACAGTGGCATGCATATGCGCAGGGACTTCTTTTAACGAATGATCATATGTAGCATAGACACCCGCCCATACCAACGATTCAAGTTCCTGGGGTGCACCTAGTGAACTCAAAACGTTTGAGGCGTATTCAGCACTCTGGCGTTCGTTCCAGTCTGCTCCCATGCCATGTTTCATAATGGCATCATGAAATACAATCATGAAAATTAAGGCAGAAACATTCACACCAGAAAGATTTTGATGCTTTTGCAAAAGAAGTTTCAGAGCAATGTATTGGTTATACGGATGTGCTGCCCCATGATATGAACGAGAATGCGCTTTATAGTGCTTCAACACATCACGAGTAATGAGTGCAATCATTTCAGGTGTCGCATGAGAGAAAACCTCATTTCTACCAAGTGGCCACACGATGGCACGATTAATCATTTCTAGAAATTGGTCCACACCAACATCTTCATTCTTGTACAGGTACATGTCTGTCCCTTTCCTTAAAAAGTTTCTGTTTCTGTTAAGAAATGTAACACTGCCTTGAACTATGTCAATGATTTACGTTTATTATTATACCAAAGTGACTAGTTTCAAATGTACGTACTCACTTTGCGTATTACCTAGTGTATGACTGGGTGTCTGAAAATACACCGTAGTTAAAAAGGGAAAAGCTTTAACCCTGATTTCTGATAATTCATAAAGGTTACAAAGACCAGCGCATATGCGCCGGTCTTTTAATATTTCAGGAATAACACAATTAATTGCGTTATTAAAAAAGCGCGCCTGTGTTGGCGCGCTTTGGTATTTTGTATGCTGTTTATACAGCCATTGCTGGTTTTTTGCAGCGCATGAGAAGCTCTTCTGCGAGTTTGTTCAGGTTCACCTTCTGTAGGGGTAGAAGGGTGCGTGTACTGATTGAAACAGCGAACTCATTGAGTGCAACCGTGGCATTGGGAGCATTCAAACCGATGGTAAGATTGGTTGCTACGCCCTTGTTACGCAAGGCACTTTCAGGCCGCGGATGGCCCCAGTCGTAATGTTTTACCTCTTTGTAAAACTGGGCTGCGTTGTACAGCTCAGGAGGGAGATCAGAACCACCGATAGCCCCGATTCCGTGCTTAGTCATGTATTTGTAGAGCTTCACCCATGCTCCAAGTCCCGCCGTGTTGAATGATTCGACAATTTCTTTGTCAGCCTCAAGTAGTTTTTTCATCGATGCCTCCATTTTGACAAAATTACCACCGCAAAATATACATTGAATTTATATATGAGTCAATAGTTTTTTTAATAAATAAACTGACGCCGCGGGCGCCAGTTAGTAAGGTTAATCTTCAGAGTAGTCATGATGACCATAGGTTCTGAGGTACGCAATTTTCCTCAAAATTTCCCAGTCTTTGTTTGCTTTTTCCTTTTTTTCTAAAAAACGAGAAATGAGCGTTTTGAAGGCTGAATGGTCCCTGTTAACATGGTTATTGAGAATATTGATATGAATATTCCAATGGTCACGTGCAGATAGTTGGATCAGCTCGTGTGTGGTTGCGTGTGGATGTTCAGCAAGGGCTGGGTGGATTATGTCACAGTACGGTTTCTTCAAATATATTTTAAACATCTCATGGAACTGTATACGTGTAAGGGCCGGATTGCTCAGTGCCCACATACGCACACCTCGACTTTCGTCGTGTAGCACGTTCTGAAATATTTCTTCGGTAATTGCTGGATTTCTGGCGACAGTAGCTCGAATGTATCGACTGCTGTGACGAGAAAAATGTTTGAGTTCTTGTAGATTAGTACTTCTGTACGCACGTATATTTTCGTTTGCGGTAAAACCCCACTGATTCACTTCTGTGTGATTCATTATCTATACCTTTCGTGCCATGTCCCTCTTTTCTAAATGTACCGTTATAAGGCTGTTTGTCAACAAAATTGCATGATAGAATAGAGCCACTATTTAAAGAGGTAATTTTGAACGAATTTTATGACCATTTGGATTATTTTAGGTGCAATCGCGCTTGTAGCGGTATATGTTATCGCAGCATACAACGGATTTGTAAAACTAACACAACGAACAAAGGAGGCATGGGCAGATATTGATGTACAGCTTAAGCGCCGGTATGACCTTATTCCAAACCTTATTGAGACCGTAAAAGGGTACGCAGCGCACGAACGAGAAACATTTGATGCAGTAGTAAATGCACGTGCAGCTGCTACACAAGTACATGTAGACCCATCCAACATCACACCAGAGCAGATTGCCGCAATGGCAGGAGCAGAACAAGCTCTTGGTGGTGCGCTTGGGAAGCTTCTTGCTGTTGCTGAGGCATATCCAGACTTGAAGGCAAATCAAAACTTTGCACAGCTGCAGACAGAACTTTCTGACACAGAAAATAAAATTCAGGCAGCACGTCGATTCTATAACGGTAATGTCCGAGATCTTGCTATTAAATTGCAGTCATTTCCGTCAAACATTATTGGAAACATGTTCAACTTTAAAGAGCAGGAATACTTCGAACTTGAAGAAGGTTCTGAAGAACGTGAGGTTGTTAAGGTTGATTTCTAAAGAAGTACACAAAGCAGTTAACTAATTACACACAACATATGAAAAGAGAAAAGGTAGTACTTAATGGACAGCCTGTTGGTCGTATAAAGGCAGGATGGCTCTTGTTTACTGAGGCGTTCCGCTTCATGTGGGCTGATAAAGAAATGCTCTGGGTCCCCATCATTTCCTTTTTCATGAATATATTCCTGTTAGGACTTGTTATAGCTGGGTTATTATTTGCTGCAGTCACACTTTCTGAAGAGTTTATTGATGAGTATCCTGTTGGATATGCATTTATATTCCTTATATATGTAGTTGGGGCATTTACCCTCGCATTTACCCAGGCGGCAATCGCACATATGGTCTACGTACGTGCACATGGAGGCGATGCAACCCTAGGTGAAGGGCTCAAGAAAGCACTCTCACACTGGTGGGGGCTTCTTGCCTGGTCAATCATTACCAGTACAGTCGGACTCATTTTGCGAATTATTTCAGAACGTTCAAAATTGCTTGGTAATCTGGTAGCTTTATTCTTAGGTGCAGCCTGGGGAATTCTGACATACTTTGTGGTCCCCGCGATTGTTATTGATAACCATGGTCCATTTCCATCAATAAAGAAATCAGCACAGACTTTTAAGGCGACATGGGGTGAGGCGTTGGTAAGTAACATTTCTTTTGGACTCATCTTCCTTCTCGCTCATTTGCTTGTGATTCTTTCATTAGGAAGTATTGTGGTCTTTGGTATTGTTCTCGAATTTTTACCGCTGATTATCTTTGCAGCGGTACTGTTCGTTGTTTGGATTTTTGTATTCGCCTTGGTATCTTCCTCTGTGGCAGCAGTAATCCGAACACTTCTCTATATCTACGCATCTGAAGGGACTATTCCGCAGAATTTCAACCGTGAACTACTTGAGAAGATGCTTGCAGGAAAAAGGGAACACACACCACAGAATCAAAACCCTGAAGGCACTGAAAATAGAGCAAATGAAGTAGATTACTCAAATTCTGACACACCGACACCTCAGTCACACACATAACATGTCTAAAGTCTTCTATAACAAACTTGTTCGCGATAATATAGAGAAAAAAATAACCTCTCAGGGTGAACAATGTGCGGTACGGAAGATTTCTGATGATGCAGAGTTTCAGCAAGAATTGCTAAAGAAGATACGGGAAGAAGCTACTGCACTGTCTCATGTGCGCACACGGACTGACTTCCTTGATGAGTATGCAGACTTGATGGTAGTGCTCGATGCGCTCACCGCGACGATGGGATTTTCCGAGGCAGATGTGCAGGTTGCAATTGAGGAAAACGTAAAGAAAAAGGGATTGTATAATGAAAAGCATTTCTTGTGTTGGTCAGACGATACTGACTATATCAGTAACGAAACACCACAAGGAATCAAAGAAGTTGATATACGTGATGAGAAATAAAACTATTATTGGAACAGTAAAACACTTTTTCCAGGCCGTACTTGTGACTGGAATGTTTTTTGTATGTCTGAGCTCCATTGTTCAGGCTGAGGAGATTGCTCAGTTCGGCTCAGTTATAAGTATCATGGAAGATGGTTCTTTTAAAGTAACTGAGAAAATTAGATATGATTTTGGTGAGCAAGATCGACATGGGATTTTCCGTTATATACCCACCACACACCCACAAGAGGCATCTGTGTGGTACAAGGTGCGAAAGACAGATATTCAAGTGGTGAGTGTTATGCGTGATGATGTGGATGAACCTTATGAACTGATTGAACAACCAGGGAAGGTGCATCTTAAAATTGGAAGCGCTGACGAGACTATTACAGGGCTACAGACCTACACCATTGTATATATTGTGCACGGAGGTTTGTCGTATCTTAATGATGGAAATGTGGAACTATATTGGAATGTTACCGGTGATGGATGGGGTGTGTCCATGCAGCGGGTCATTTCTATTGTTCTCTCTAGTGCTGGTGGACTGTTGCAAGAGCGCGCGTGCTATAGCGGTGCTGACGGAGCGGTGTTGCCGTGTGAGATTGGTGAGGTTACGGCAACGCAAGGGATGTTTGGTATCCGCGACATGCAGGCTGACGAAGGACTAACCATTGCACAGTCAATAGATAAAAATTTTGTAGAGGTACAAATTGTAGAGCATGTCATGTGGAGATTTATCCTCATGCCGTTCATTCTTTTACTTGCGGGAGGTTTATTACTTTTCTACTACCGCTTTAAAAAGCACCATGACCCGCAGCTTCCTGTTGTTGCCCAGTATGAACCATACGGGAAGCTTAAGCCTATGTATGCTGGTGTCGTACTCGACGGACGTCTGCATCCCCGAGACATTACCGCAGGATTGATTTATCTCGCACAAGAAGGATTCTTTAAGATACATAAAACAGAGCGAAAGGTGATGTATCTTTTTGAAGTTGATGATTATCAGGTGGAGCTCCTGCGTTCTATGGATGGAGTGACTTCTTCTTTTCATCGAACCCTCTTAGAATTACTCTTTGAAAATCAGACCTTAGGAACAAAGGTTGCACTCAGTGCATTGCGGAAAGATCAAAGTAAAGGCAAGGAGAATGCGTCTGCGATAACAGCTCTCCAAAGTGCCGTCAAAAAAGATTTGGTTACCCAGTCATTCTACGAAACGACTTCGCTTGGGACGTGGGCGAGATTTCTCTCTGTACCTGCAGCACTCTTTGTAGGGATATTCTTTATATTAGGTCCATATCTAACTCCTGAACTTTTTGTGCTTGCGTTGCTCAGCCCACTTCTGTTAGTTTTCTTTTTCATTACACTTTCACGTAGACGAACACGAAAAGGTTTTGAGGCACAAAATCACCTGAAAGGATTTAAGTTGTTTCTCTCTGTGACCGATGAAAAACGATTTGAGTTCCATAATGCACCTTCGAAAAACCCTGAAAAATTCATGGAGTATCTCCCATATGCCATTGCGTTTGGTGTTGAAAAACAGTGGGCAGAGGTCTTTAAAGATATTACACTCCCGAATCCAGATTGGTATGATGCGGGAGTTTCAGGGGGCTCATTTTCTCCGACATTACTCACAACAAACCTCGGCGCATTCTCTACCGCATTCGCAAGTTCCTCAAGCACATCTGCATCTTCAGGAGGAGGATTCTCAGGAGGTGGTGGAGGTGGAGGAGGAGGTGGAAGTTGGTGAGCATTAGCATCTAGCTCATAGCCCATAGCCCATAGCAAATAAAATAATATTCGGTACAATGTAGTTATGACAACACTCTATACACATCAAGGGCAAAATATACGTAAAACATGGTTTTTAATGACGATGTTTTTAGTGCTGGTAATCGCCGTGGGATATGGAGTGTCGTGGTACTTTGGCAACCCTGGGCTTTTGTATATTGCTGTTATTTTTGCATTAGTTATGAATGTAGGGAGCTACTGGTTCTCTGACAAGATCGTACTCAAGATGACCCATGCGAAGCCTGCGACGCTTGAAACGAACCGAGAGCTTTATAATATTGTAGAAAACCTTGCGATTACTGCGGGGCTGCCAATGCCAAAGGTGTATATCGTACAGGACCCTTCACCCAACGCATTTGCAACCGGACGTAATCCTGAACACGCAGTAGTCGCGGTGACTACTGGCTTGCTTCAAATACTTGATAAAACCGAGCTTGAAGGGGTAGTCGCGCATGAAATGGCGCATATTGGTAACCGTGACATGTTGGTAATGACCGTAGCTGTAGTACTTGCAGGATTTATTGCAATTATTTCTGACATCATGCTTCGCTCAATGATTTTTGGTGGTGGCAACAATAAAGATAGGCATCCTGCATTTCTCATAATTCCTATCGTGGGTATTATCCTTGCACCGATTGCTGCACAACTCATCAAAATGACCATCTCACGAAAGCGTGAGTATCTGGCTGATGCAACGGCAGCACTCCTTACTCGGTACCCAGAAGGCCTCGCATCAGCACTTGAGAAGATTTCTGGTCACGCGCAGCCGATGAAACATGCCTCGAATGCAACCGCCCACCTCTTTATCTCCGACCCATTTAGTGGCGCTCCTAAAAGCAGCATGATGCAAAAAATTGGTGGTTTGTTCCAAACACATCCGCCGGCACAGGACAGGATTTCTAAATTACGAGGGATGGATATTTAATTATTCCAATAGTTTGGTACACTTGTATTCTTGGAGAAGTGGCTGAGTGGTTTAAAGCGCACGCTTGGAAAGTGTGTTGTGAGCAATTGCACGCAGGTTGAAATAGTGTGAGACACTATTTCAAAAGGTTGCCTAGGATTTTGTAAAAATCGTGACAACCTATACTGAAGTCGTAGACTTCGAATCCTGTTCTCTCTATCTAAGGTCTGTATAATTAAACAAGTAGAAGTAATATTGGAGAAGTGGCTGAGTGGTTTAAAGCGCACGCTTGGAAAGTGTGTTGTGAGCAATTGCACGCAGGTTCGAATCCTGTCTTCTCCGCAAATAACAAAACCCAAACAAAGCAAAGGCTTTGTTTGGGTTTTGTTGTATTTACGCGAGAAGACAGGATTCGAAAGGCTTTTGTGGCAGATTTGACCAAAGGGAGAATATGTCCAAAAGGCAGACTGAAGCTGTAAGCTTCGAATCCTCCACAAAAAACCCAAACTCGTTTGGGTTTTGTCGTATTTACGCGAGAAGACAGGATTCGAAGACCTTGCCTGATATTTTCTTAAGAAAATATAGACAAGGTGTACTGAAGTTGTAGACTTCGAATCCTGTCCCTATTTCTTTTTCTGTACTGGCTGAGGCGTCTTTATTCATGGATAATGAAAAACCGCCCGATGAATAAAATTCCTCGGGCGGTTGCTTAATTTTGTCTGTGGAAGTTAGATTGAATCCGCTGCTTCTTCTAGAACTTTATATAGAAACATCTCATCGTGATGTTCCTTTATTACTCCCATGAGTGTGTCGATTTTAGCCTGCCCCTCAGGACTGATTGCTGGATTGGGATTGGACCAGACATCGCGCCAGGCTTCGTAAAAATCTGCTTCAGCCGCTTTTAATTTTTCTGAGATCTCACCAATGTAAAGTAATTCAACAGAATCAGCAACCTCTTGCTCGTAGGTTTCTTCTGAGATATGAGTTTGTCTCAGATCAGCGATTTGTCTGGGGGTTATGAATTGAAAGAAGGGTTCGAGATATTTACGAAGTTTTTTCGCGTTGTCGAAATAGGCTGCGAAGGGAAGTTCAACCATCTCCAGAAGGCTCATCTCCATCCACAAGAGAAGTGTCCGAGAGTGCAGGTTGTGTCTACCTCTCTTTCTGAGTAGAAATAAAAGTTCTCCGGATTCCTCTAGTAGCTTGCTACTGGAAGAGGAAAAAGGATTTACTTCATGATTAGGAAGACTTCCCAAATTTTGACTCGTCCGACGGTATTCTTCATAGGAAGAGAATCCAAGCCCCCACCGTTGGAGTTTCTCATATCGTTCCATGAGAATCTCCTTGTTTCGTTCTTCGATTACCAAAGTATCCATCATCTTTCTCCATTTTTTGCTTCTGAATTTTAATATACTACACGTATACTATAAGTCAATAAATTATTGTAATGACAGTATCACTTTTGTCGCCTTTACGTTTTACGCGAGAAACAGGATTCGAAGACCTTGCTGTTGTTGCATTTTGCATATACCAACACATCAATCTTTGTTATAGTTTGCTTATGAAAAAAGCAATCATTTTTGATTTTGATGGAGTTATCGCTGATACGGGGGATATTCTTTATGCACTATCCTTAGAATTTGACCCGTCTCTTTCAGAAGAGGACTTTAAAGCTCATCATGATGGAAATGTGTATGAAGAGCCGCGTATTAAATTCACCCCGGAAGGCGCAGCTCGACTGTATGACGAATACTGTAATAGGTTAAGTGTGAGTCATGTAAAATAGGCAATCGAACCAATTAAACGACTTGCTGAAAAATATAGATTATTTATTATTTCAAGTAATGAAGAGCGGGGCATTCATAGTGTTTTAGAAAACGCTGGGATTAAAGGTTGTTTTGAGGCTGCCTATGGCTATAACACCCATAAATCGAAAATTATAAAATTTGAGATGATTCGAGATACATTTAATGTTGCATTTGAAGACGTTATCTTTGTGACTGATACGTTAGGAGATGTAAAGGAAGCAAGTAAGCTCGGGATTAAAATTATCGCAGAGACTTTTGGTTTTCATAATCGCGAACGTCTGCAGTTGGGTGAACCCTATATGATAGTGGACAGTTGGGACGAAATTGAATCAGAAATACAAAAGATACATTCAGCTAAAATAGTGGCGCCAGGAAATTGAATGAGAATCTTTTATCGGGTGTGACGTACAAGTACGTCTGGTTATATAAACAAAGAAAAAACTGACCCAAGGTGTGGGTCAGCTTTATTATTTTAAGGCCACATGTTTGATGTGGACTTAGGGACTGTTTGTTTGACTAGCAATTTCTGCCCAACGTTTCCGAGCTTCATCAGCTTGAAGCCCGCTGTCAGAACAGCGTGCCAGGCTGATGTCGAGCCATTTTTCAGCTGAACTCGGTGGAAGTCCTTTTGCAACCAACATGTCAAAAGTGCCAGGATCAAAATCAGGATACTTATGAGCATGTTCATCAAATAACCTGGCAGCATCAATGACTGCTCCGCGGTCAAGCATAATTTCAAGAGCGAGGAACTTGTAATCTTCGAACCCTACGAGATAGAGCGTTTCAAGGGTGAAATTGTCCCAAGGGACCATTTCACCTAGACCACGCTCAAGTGTGTGCAGGATAGATCTAAACAATTCATCATTTGGTGTTTCGTACCATAGACGTCGTGCGATTGCACTAAGAGTTACATCTGGCACACCGTTTACATACGCAATTTTGGGTATGAGAAGCAGTGGATGAATGACTCCATCTCTAAAAATTGCCATTTCGTCAATTTGACCGTTAATCTCGGTCCAGTTGGCAATCATTGCATCGACAAGACGGGTCGCAATAGATATGCGACCATGTAGACACAAGTCAGAAGTGGTAACTTGTTCGATTGCTCGCTTGAACGGCGTGGTAGACGGGTCGGACTCAAAAAAGTCTTTTCTGAGATTCTCGTTATCGAGTAAGAATAATCCCCACTGATTCGCGTCTGCACTGAATGGGTTAAACGTGCACGTGGTCATGTGTAGTACCTCCAAATTTTAAATTTTCTTCTGCCGTGATTATGTATTATTTATGACTTTTGTCAATCTCATAGAGGTTACTTTTCTATTGGCTTTGTATATTCGTGTCTACACTGAAACCCCATAGTTTATTTGATATACTACTTCCATGCATGCACGTGAGTATTTTGTTTTTGGGTTCACCTTCTTGATGGGGGTATTTGCTGGTGGGTACGTATATGTTATGTACTTTGCACCTGAATACGCTTCTGAGGGACCAGTCGCAATTACTGAAATTGATTTCCGTATACAAGGGCAAATGACCGGAGGATGTCAGATGGGAGGTGGGTGTGCATCTTTTGTGTTGCATGAGAATTATGCATATCGATATGTACCTGACGACCGTTCTTCTGAGTTTGAATCTGGGGTGCTTGATTCATTTACCTTTAAGGATATAGAAGAATCACTCGCTGATGCATCTTTTAAAGATTTACAGCTCGTGGGAGGGGCCTGTGCGTCTGCGTATGATGGAACTGATTACGTATATAGAGTGACCTATGAAGGCTGGGAGCATACGTTCAATACTTGTGGGACTACCTTTACCAACTCACCACTGGAGAAACAATTACGAATAGTGTGGGACAAGATGAGGGATCCAGATGCGCAATCAGCCGAAGAGAATACGGGCCTTAATACAAATTTCCTAAAAGACTTCTTGTACAGTAGGTTTAATGCAAGAGGAGAATAAAAATGGGAAGCGATGCTTCCGGTTTTTATTATGCGTGAAATAAAGTTTTGAGAGGTACGTAGTAACTGATGAAGCGGCCACAGATGGAGCTTCACAAAACTGAATTTATTTGTTGCAACAAGAAACTCAAGACCAATTACTTACTTATAAAAAGTTTTTATAGCACGATTAACCGTACTATAAAGAACTCATTAATCAACGATACTAAAATGAAAAATAAAACCAAAGCACTCCTTATCCCTATTGCAGCGTTTGCAGTAACCGTAACCGGAGCAAGTGCGTTTAACAGTGAGGTACTTGAAAATGCAGGGCTCAACGATGATCAGATCTCTGCATTTGAGCAAGCACATGAACTACGTAAAGATGGAGAAAGGGAAGCTGCGCGAGATATTATTGCAGATGCGGGTATTGATACCGATACTCTGCATGAAGTACGTGAAGCCATGAAGGAACACCGTGAGTCAATGCGTACTGCCGTAGACCAAGCGGTTGAAGGTAGTGACTACAATGCATTTCTCGAAGCGATTGAAGGTTCACCACTGGTGGATATCATCACTTCAGAAGACGATTTTGAACTCTTTGTAGAAGCACATGGACTCCGTGAAGCTGGAGACAAAGAAGCTGCACGAGAAATCATGGAAGACCTTGGATTTGAAGGAAAAATGCATGGTAAAGGCCATGGAATGAACAAGGGTGAAGGCAATCATGAAGGGGAACGTCATGGATTTGGCCGACACAAGGATAGTGAGTAATACGCTTATCCCAATAACAGAAAGGACGACAGGCTTCGCCTGTCGTCCTTTCTGTTATTATAAAGATGTGAAAAAAATACTCTCTACGCTTTGTCTACTGTGTGTTGCAGGGTTTGCGCAAGCGGCAGTTCTAAGTGAGCCTGATAATTCCTTTATTTTGCTTGATATTGATGAACCTGCTGCAGCACAAACCTACTACGGACAGTTGGACAACTTTCCTCATACGTACCAATTTCTCGTTGGAGAATCATTTAATTTTAGCGCATATGTTGCAGGCACAGGGAAGAATGAGTCGGAAATTGATCTGTCACTTATCTTGGTAAAAAAGGTAAAGCGTGGTGTGGTTGAAATTGATCGTAAGAGCTCAGATGATATATCGTGGACTACGGACTACAACGCTGCGCTTGGAATGTCGCTTGTTGAAGGTGAAACACTGTCGGCTACTCTTGAAGAAGGTGTTTATATACTTGAGGTTAGTACACCAGAAAATAACGCTCCGTATCAGTTGGTGATAAATGGTGGTGACTCAGTTTCTTATAGGGAGTTGTTTATGGCACGATCTGTGTTTGATGAAAGTTATCTAGGTATTTTGCTTACCTGGCGAATATTCGTTCCCCTATTGTTCATTGGAGGAGTATGGATATATATAAGAAAAAAGAAACATGCTTAAATTTCTCATTATCATCACAGCGATGTGTGCACTTACATACTATACATACTGGGCAGCAACCGGTGAGTACTACGATATTCCTTTCTTTGCCTTCATATGAGTCAGTGGTACGTCTATTTACTGAAATGTGCTGATGGTTCTTTATATTGTGGGGTGACTGTTGATTTAGAGCGTCGTGTGAAGGAACATAATGGTGATTTACCAAATGGTGCTAAATATACAAAAGTCAGGAGGCCGGTGAAACTTGTGTATCAAGAGGAGTGCGAGAATAGGAGTATTGCTGGGAAGAGGGAATGGGAGATAAAGCATTTGTCCCGCAAAGAAAAAGTTGTGCTTACCAAGGGTTGATTTATTGACAGAGCTATTTATAGACAGTATGGTACACTTTCTTTTTTGAAGGAGCATTAATATGCCAAAGGATATTTCAAGTATAGATGATATTTTGAAAAGAGGAGCGGTTGAACCAAAGCAGTCAGAGAAGGAGACTGCAGCCCAGTGGTTCCTTCGTCGTAACGGCGCAACCCCTGAAGAGTTATCAAAAAGGGGACGATCAGTAGTCTATTCATTCACGGACTAAATTTATCTTATAAAGCCTCACAAGTGTGAGGCTTTTCTATTAAAATTGTCTGGACAATACTTATTTACATGGTATTCTATTGCCGTATTACAGCCGCACGGCTTGGTGCGGTATTTTTTATTCTTAAATTACAAAACATGAGCCAAGAAATTAGAAACATTGCGATTATTGCGCACGTAGACCATGGTAAGACTACATTGACCGATGGGTTGATGGAATTTACTGGTGACCGAGAAGGGGATGCATCAATGGATAATAACGCGATTGAGCAAGAGCGTGGTATTACTATTTACGCAAAAAACACTTCAGTGTCGTACAAAGACACAAAGATCAACATCGTTGATACTCCTGGTCACGCAGACTTCGGTTCTGAAGTGGAGCGTGTACTACGTTCAATTGACTCAGTGCTCTTGGTTGTGGACGCGCAAGAAGGTCCAATGCCGCAAACACGTTTTGTACTTAAGAAATCTCTCGAACTTGGCCTGAAGCCAATTGTGGTGATCAACAAGATCGACAAACCTGCAGCCGACACCGTAAAGTGTGAAGACCAGGTACTCGAACTCTTTATGGAACTTGGTGCAAATGATGAGCAGTGTGATTTCCATACGGTGTACGCTGTAGGGCGAGATGGTCTTGCAAAGCGAAACATGGATGATGAAATGAAAGACCTTTCTCCTGTGCTTGACTGTATCTTGGAGACCGTACCTGCAGCGAAGGGTTATGAAGAAGGACAGACACTTCGAGCACAGGTGTTCAACTTAGGGTATGACAACTTCCTTGGACGACTTGCCGTTGCACGAATCTACGAAGGAACAGTGAAGAAGGGACAACAAATCTTCATCGCACACGAAGGACAAGAATTAAAAAAAGGAAAGATTGTAAAATTGTCTGGATATAAAGGTGTTTCTCAGGTAGAGCTTGAACAAGCATATGCAGGAGATATTGTACTTATTGCTGGCCTAGAAGATATTAATATCGGTGAGACGATTTCAGACAGTGAAGATGTAGAACCGCTTACGGCTATCAACGTAGATGAACCCACAATTGGTATGCAGTTCTTGGTGAACTCATCACCATTTGCAGGACGAGAAGGAAAGTATGTCACCGGACGACAAATTGCTGAACGACTTGAAAAAGAACTTGAAATTAACGTAGGACTTAAGGTGGACTTCTCAGGTGATGTACTACAGGTATATGGACGTGGAGAAATGCATATCGCGGTACTCTTGGAAAATATGCGTCGAGAAGGATACGAGCTCTCTGTATCACAGCCGCAGGTAATTATTAAAGACGTTGAAGGGGTGAAGTCTGAACCGTTTGAAGAAGTAACTATCGATGTGCCTGGTGAATTCCAAGGCGCGGTGATTGAGCGACTTTCAAACCGAGGATTTATCATGCAAAACATGGTGACTCACGGGAACCAGATTCGCCTTCTGTTTGAAGGACCTACACGAGGTATTCTTGGCTACAAGAATCAGTTTGTAGTGGATACACGAGGTGAAGGTATTCTAGCATCACAAGTAATTGGGTTCCGACCATATGCTGGAGAAATCAAGAAGCGACAAGTTGGTTCTATGATTTCAATGGCGGCAGGAAAAACACTTGGATTCTCACTTGGAAACTTACAGACACGTGGAGAACTCTACGTAGGAGCTGGTGTCGAAGTATATGAGGGTATGGTTATCGGGAATACTTCTAAGGGTGAAGAAATGATGGTAAACCCAACCAAAGGTAAGCAACTTACTAACATGCGATCTTCTGGAACCGATGAAGCGATCAAGCTGACACCTCCAAAAGCTATTTCAATTGAAATTGGACTTGAAGTGATGTCTGACGATGAATATCTCGAAGTGTGCCCACAATCAGTGCGACTGCGAAAGCAAAAACTAAAAGAAAGTGATCGAAAGCGATAGTAGATATAATTACACCAAATTTTTCAGATTTTAAAATCCGAGGGGTCTGACCCCTCGGATTTTATATTCACATGATAATTTGTGTAAAATTCGCCAACTTTATTTTACTGCAGTATAATGGGAGGATATGAATAAAATTATAATTGGAATAGTAGTGTTATTAGCTGTTGGTGTCGGAGCTTACTTTATTATGCAAAGTACAGGATCATCGTATGAGTCTGATATACCGGAGGTGACTCCTGATGTTGTGGAGGTAGAGGAAGTGATTGACGTAGAGCCTGCAGAAGAGGTCGTTATTGATAAAACAAAAACAATTTTGGGTTCATCAGTTAATGGTGCTGAAATTACTGCGTATCATTATGGTGATTTAGACGCACAGAAAGAGGTGTTGCTTGTAGGGGGAATTCATGGTGGATACTCGGTTAACACGAGTGCTCTGATGTATGAAGTAATGGATCGATTTTCTGGAGATGGAGACGGTATTCCTGCAGGTCTTAAGGTAACAGTAGTGCCGTTGCTCAATCCTGACGGTGTTCAAGAATCGTTTGGCACATCTAATGTGGCAGCAGTCACTCCAAGTTCAGTTGCATTGGCAAACCGAGTGGACGGACGATTTAATGCTAACGGCGTTGATTTGAACCGAAACTTTAACTGTCTATGGGAAGAAGAAGGAACGTGGCAGAATAAAAGTGTGAGTGGTGGAAGTGCGCCATTCTCAGAGCCTGAAAGTAAGGCTATACAAGGGTATGTAGAAGCGAATACACCTGATGCAGTTGTTGTTTGGTATAGCGCAGCAGGAGGTGTGTATGCATCAAACTGTAAAGGTGGCGTAATGGCAGAGACGACTGAACTTACGAACGCATACGCAGATGCATCTGGCTATACTGCAAATGAAGAATTTGATTTCTACGAGATTACGGGAGACATGGTGAACTGGCTTGCTGCAAAGAACATTCCTGCAATCAGTGTGTTGCTCACAGATCATAATAAGACAGAATTGAGTAAAAATACCGCAGGTATTGATGCAGTACTAAAATCAGTAGCTCAATAATGTCAACAAAGAGAAAAATACAGCTTGTAGTGCTGTCGATTGTTCCGATGATGCTTATCGTGGGAATATACCTACTGGTGACTATTGAAGCTCCTGTAGAAGCTCCTACTCCCATTGAAGAGGAAGTCGTAGTGGTGCCTGTGCCATTGGTTCAGACGGCTGTTATTGGGACTTCTGTAGAAGGAAGAAGTATTGAAGCAACTACGTTTGGCTCAGGAGAGACCCATCTCCTGTTTGTAGGAGGTGTACATGGTGGATATGAATGGAATAGCTCTCTTTTGGCATACGAGATGATGAGTCACTTCAAAGCCAATCCTGAAGTAGTCCCCGAAGATCTTACGGTGACCATCGTCCCTGTATTGAATCCTGACGGTCTTTATTCTGTAATTGGTAAGGAAGGTGTGTTTAGTGCGGCTGACGTGCCAGATCCGTCTGTACGAGTTGCAGAAGGACGGTTTAATGCTAACGGTGTTGATCTGAACCGAAACTTTGACTGTAAATGGGCACCTGAAAGTACCTGGCGTGGAAATGTTGTAAGCGCAGGGACACAAGCATTCTCAGAACCGGAGGCGATTGCACTGCGAGATCTTGTTGCCCAGATACAACCTGAAGCAGTGGCGTTCTGGCATAGTAAAGCAAACAATGTGTATGCATCAGAGTGTGAAGAGGGTGTACTTCCAGAAACATTGGAGCTTATGAGTACGTATGCACGAGCTGCAAGTTATGGTGAGGTGCCGGTATTTGATGCGTACCCGATTACGGGAGATGCAGAAGGATGGCTCGCGTCAATTGGTATCCCTGCAGTGACTGTGGAGCTTGAGAGCGCTAGCTCAATTGAATGGACACGAAATATTGCAGGAGTTGCAGCCCTGTTTGCGAAGTATTCGATAGCAAAATAGTACGATATATCGTACTAATAATAAAACCGCTTTCCTTACTGGAGGCGGTTTTATTTGTTGATTTATCTGATTTGGTATGTAAGTATGCCTTCGGAACTGAATAATTCAAACCTAAACTGTTTCGGAGGAGTGAAATGGAAGTAAGTAAAAAGAATATTACACTTGTACATGAAATTGGCGCCCGTCAATATCAAGAAGATAGATATGGAGCTTTTTCAGAAAAGCTCGAAGATGGAACAAAACTGTTTATCTTTGCCGTTATGGACGGGCATCGTGACGATAAAGTTTCACAATTCGTATTCGAATATTTGTCTGAAAATCTCGATCCTGTGGAGGAAGTTGACTGCGAAGTATATATTTCAAATCTATTTGCCTCCATTAATGAACAAACCAAGGGTTTTTCTTCGGGAACAACCTGTTCAGTGGCTTTTCTGTATGAGAAAACAGGAGCCGTGTTCACTGCTGTGCTTGGGGATTCCCCAGTATTTATCGGTAATGAAAAAGGTCTTACCTTTTTAAGTCAGGAGCATAATGTTGCTTCAAACGAAAACGAAAAAGCTGCAGTTATTGAACGTGGTGGCATCTGTGAAAGGGGATACATTGTTATTGTAAAAGACGATCGTTTCTTAGCTATACAGACCACAAGGGTGTTTGGGGATTCTGATTTTGAACAGTTCGTATCACGTGTTCCCACAATTGAGAAACACTATGTTGCTAAGGGCGATGTTCTTATAATTTGCTCCGACGGTTTTGTGGAATGTCAGTTCATGACACTGCAAGAAACTGCTGGAAGGATTGTGGGTGAAATCCCCTATATGACAAATATACAAGAACTTAACGACTTACGGGCAGAGGAATTTGGTCCGTATACAGATAATGCTACGGCACTGATTATAAGATTATAGAAAAAGCGCAACCGAATGGTTGCGCTTTTTTCCACTCAAGTTTCAGTTTATTAGTACGATATATCGTACTAATAAAATAAATTGCATTTATCTAGGTGATTAATCGCCGTTTATTTATGCTGTTACGTTTAGTTGTTTGAGGAATTCTTTTAATTCAGGTCCTTCGATCTTTCGGTACTGGTTTGGCTTAAGGGTCCCAAGTTCGATATTCATAATACGTACTCGTTTGAGGTCTTGCACTTGGTAGCCAAGCGCTGCACACATTCGGCGAATTTGGTGTTTCTTACCTTCAGTCAGGATAATGGTAACGCGTCGGGCATTTTTAGGATTTTTTATCGCATCTGCGTTTTTGGTCACATACCCTTCAATATTGATACCTTTTTTGATTTCGTTAATGAGAATGCTCGTTACGTTCTTGTCGAGGGTAACATCGTATTCCTTTTGGTGGTTCATTTCTGAAGAAAGCATCGGCTTGGTGATTCGTCCATCATTACTGAGAATGATCAGTCCTTCTGAGTCTTTATCGAGACGTCCGATAGGACTGACGTCAGTAATACCGTAATCCTTCTTCATTCGTCCAGCGATATCGATCTCACCAACACCAGGTGAGTGGGTGATAATCTTCCGTCCTTTGTAGTATGCGAGATATTTCTTCTCTTTAGTTTTTCCTTTCAACGTTACATCATCACCTTCTTGTATCTTCTGGCCGATGACAGCCTTTTTACCATTGATAAGAATGACCCCTTTCTCAATAAGGGTGTCCGCTTCTCGGCGTGATGCCCAGCCTTTATTTGCAACATATTTGTTGATTCGCATTGGAAATTCCATAGGGGAGTACAATACAATAAAAAAAGTCATCTGTACAGGGTGTAGATATAATATTGAACCACGACTTGATTTTTTGCAACTCACGTCATAAGTGTGTTCATCCTGATAAAGAAGGGCAGAACCTCTCCAACATAAACTACAAGTACGGTCAGAATTTGCCCAAGGGCAGAACCTCTCCAACATAAACTACAAGTAAGGTCAGAATTTGCCCAAGGGCAGAACCTCTCCAACATAAACTACAAGTATGGTCAGAATTTGCCCAAGGGCAGAACAAATTCTGACAAACCTTCACAATAGTCATTACATTCCTTTGTTCAGGTTGCTATTTGAAGTTTTTATGCTATTATTCTGGACTTATGTCAACTAACAAGGAACACATCGGGGCTCACTATGACGTTATCGTTATGGGGGGAGGTGCATCGGGAATGATGGCTGCTGGGCGTGCTGCTGAACGTGGTAAGCGCGTTTTACTCGTGGAAAAAAATAAGCAGCTTGGGAAGAAGCTCGACACTACCGGCGGCGGTCGTTGCAATATTCTTAATGCTGAAGAAGACCCCCGAAAACTCCTTGAATTCTATGGAGATGCAGCGAAATTCTTGCACTCACCATTTTCGCAGCATGGCATGGAAGATTCCCGAACATTCTTCGAGTCACGCGGATTACCGATTGTTGTCGAAGCACGTAAACGTGCCTTCCCTGAGTCACAAGATGCAAGAGACGTGACACGCACTATGAAAGAGTATGTAACCAAACACGGTGTAACACTCCGTCTTGGGACACGTGTAGACGGCCTCATCGTTGAAGACGGTAAGCTTTTGGGTATTGAGACAACGCGAGGGTCATTTTCTGCTGATACGTTTATTTTGGCCACAGGAGGATCTGCAAAGGCTGATACGGGAGCGAGTAGTGCTGGAGTCACTTGGCTTACACAGTTTGGACATAAAGTGTATGACCCTAACCCAAACATTGTACCGCTTAAGGTGGATGAAAAGTGGGTGAAGGATATTTCTGGTGTGACTCTTTCGTTTATGAAGATTACCTTCTATGACCATCAGTTTTCAAAGAAAACAAAGTTTTCTCGAACGGGAAAAATTCTTTTCACACACTTTGGTTTGTCTGGACCATTGATTCTTAATGCTGCCCATGAGGTAAAGAAGTTACTTCATTACGGTCGGGTGAATGCAACTATTGATATGTATCCTGATACCGATGTTGGGACATTACGTAATCGTGTGCTTGAAGTTTTTAATATAAATAAGAACAAAGAGTTGCGTAATGTACTCAAGGAATTTGTGCCTCATGGTATGGATACAGCAGTTGCTGCACAGCTTGGTCCAGATTTGCAGACTATGCGTGTACATAGTGTTGGAAAAGAAGAGCGAAACGAGCTTGTTGATCGGCTTAAAGCAATGCCGGTAACTATTACAGGAACCATGGGAATGGATTGGGCAGTTATTTCAGATGGCGGTGTTGAGCTTTCAGAGGTAGATACAAAAACCATGCGCTCAAAGAAGGTAGATAATCTGTATTTTACCGGAGATGTACTACATATCAATCGCCCAAGTGGCGGTTATTCGCTACAACTATGTTGGACCACTGGCTGGGTAGCAGGCCAGAACGCTTAAATGGGCGAACTTCGTCGTTGAATGAAGAAAGGAGTGTAACGACTGTTCTGAATTTATGTCCCGATTTGTTCTGCCCTTGGGCAAATCGCTGGACCGACTGTACTTTAAAAACATTCGTCCTACCACCAAGTAGGCCTCATGTTTTTAAAGATTGTCTCCTAGAATTTCATCCCATTTAAACGTTCTGGTGAGTAAAGGGAGCAAGAATAAAAACAACGGTGCCTTAGGTATCGTGTTTTTTGTGTAGCTTACTTATTTAACCCAACTTTTGGGGTGACATAGTGGGTGAGTTCATGGATGTTGAGGCCGAGCTGTTTTTCTTCCCCGTCGAGAGTGACTTTTTTGTAAGGAAGATTCGTTGCCTGTAAGGCGTATTTTGCTTTCGCGTCTGATTGGTCTAGCGTAAGGATTGTAAAAAGTGTAAAGGTGGCCCTGGTTCCTGCGGGAACTTTATACATATTATCTACGATAATTGCGTTGCTTAAAACTAATCCTGCCGATGTACCCGCATTACTGTCGCCATCAACACTTGCATTAAATGTGTATCCTACTGCAGCGTTCCCCATGTCGTTTATGTCTGTTCGTTGAGTAGTGATAGGAAGATATACATCAGCATCAGGCAGTCCAAATGAGTAGGTGAGGGTATAGAATGCTGATTGATCGGTAATCTTTGTAGCTTCTTGATGAGTCGTGTAATACGCGTAACTGCTTTGGGGTGCTATAAGTGCAGCAACAAATAGCAGTAGTCCCCATCGTGAAATATTTTTCATTGTCATGCGTATATTTTAACGCAGCATGGCATATATTCAAACTATGGGCACGTGAGCTCTTGTGTCGTAGAATGTATGTATGCAGAATGATCCTCAATCTATGAGTGACGAAGAAATTGTTTCAATGGCGTTACGCGATAAAGCGTTCTTTGCCCATATTGTGCTTCGGTACGAAGACAAACTTTCACGCTATATTATGCGATTGGGTATTCGTAATGCAGAAGATCGAGAAGATACATTACAAGACATTTTTATAAAGATATACAAGAATCTGAATGGATTTGACACATCACTCTCATTTTCTTCCTGGGTATATCGCATTGCACATAATGAAGCTATTTCAGCATACCGAAAGAAGAATGTGCGACCGGAAGGCCATTTGATCGATGCAGGGGATGAGCGCGTTGCTCGTGAGCTCGCATTGGCTGATGGAGCAGAAAAGGAGTTTGACGTGAAGGTAAATGCCCAGGAGGTGTACAAAGCACTAGCATGTGTAGATGCTAAATATAGAGATGTGCTCATTTTGCGTTTCTTTGAGCATAAAGAATATGAAGATATATCGGATATTTTAAAAATACCCACGGGTTCGGTAGGAACGTTGCTCTATAGAGGGAAGAAACAGTTGAAAGAAAAAATAGATACCAGGCACATACACGTATGACACAAGAAAAATTAAAACAAAATACATCTCAAGAAAAAACACCACTGTGTGATTCTGTTTTGGGGCGCATTGAATCAGAACGTGTGACCCCGAGTTCACGCTTTAAGTTTGAGTGTATGAATTATGGCGTCTGGTTCGCGTGGGCACTATCAATCATTTTTGGGGCAATTTCTGTTGCGGTTCTTGTGTATATTGGTACCCATGCACGTTTTGCACTCCATGAAGCTACACATGAGACACCGATTTCGTTTTTTGTAGAAATATTGCCGTACGTATGGATTGTGACATTTGCAGCCATGGGTGCATGTGCGTACTTTAATATGCGTCATACAAAGTGCGGATACCGTTACCCGGTATGGCAGTTATTGTTTAGCAGTGTGATATTTAGTGTGATTGGCGGTGTGGTGTTACATGTGTTTGGTGCAGGATATGCGATCGATACACAGCTTGGCAAAAAAATGCCCGCAGCGTATCGTTCGCTCGAGAATGCTGAATTAGGCATGTGGCAGTCGCCATCGGATGGTCGTTTACTTGGTGTATTTAATACCATGGACGAGGCTGATGAACTGTATATTTTTGTTGATAAGGATGGACAACAGTGGAGTATTCAGACTGCTGAACTTCGCACTCCCGATAGGGAGCTATTGAGCTCAGGCAAAACAGTGCGTGTGCTGGGTACTACTACCGATACACAAACCAAACTCTTCCATGCATGTGGTGTGTTTCCTTGGATGTATGATAAAAATGCTTCTTTAAAAGATATGGAGCAAGACCGCCGTGTGTTTGTAGAGCGAATGTATGAACATATGGAGAAAGGAGACCGCTTACGTGCACTTGAAAAAGAAACTTTTAAAGCGGGTCAGCAGAAAAGTTTTTCTGATGGTTTATGTGCTGAAATTGCAGTGATGAAGAAGATGAAATTTTAAGAAAGGGTTGTTCATTTAGAATTTAAGCAGGCGTATATATAAAAACAAGATGGTTCCCAGGGGGATCATCTTGTTTTTATTTTCTTGTGTTATGTATGGAAATACTGTATAAGATTGTTAGTTATTGAAATCTCTCTTTTAGTCATTTCTGGAGTTCCTCGTAAAAACCACGTATCTCTTCAGGATCGACCGGCCATTACCCTATGTTTTGTAGGGTGCATTCCCCTGGTCTGGTCGATCCTGAATGGATAGGTGTTTTTATTTTGGTACAGTATTTAGTATACCAAGTATTTGACAGTCTGATACAGATGTATTGTGGACGTGTATTTTGTTGACAAGGTTTCAGGTCAGGTCTAGGATATACCTTGCATTGTTTTGAGGGGGAACTAGATAATGCGTGATTTAGGTCATGCATAATTTACTACAAACAATTTCTACTATAGTTAACGAGACTACACAAAGCCGCTTTTTCACCTGTGGGTGAAAAAGCGGCTTTTGTGGTACCTGTTGAATATAGAACCCACACGTAGATCAGTGTTAACAGGTTTGTGTGTGGGCTGTAGTAGGTGCTGCAGCTTACGGGGAGGTCGATTACCCCAAGCGTAAAAAGGCCAGATCAGGGGTATTTAGACACACATTATATTAATTAATAATAATTAAAACTTATTATGACAAAAACTTTCACAGCAGTTGAGAAAACTGCAGCAGCACTATTGCTTCCAGCAATGGCTTTCGGGCTATTCGCTATGCCAGCAGCTGCATACGAAGACGATACTGTTACGGTAACAAGTACAAACACAGCAAACATCATTAACAGTGCAGTTTCTTCTGCTTCAACAGGTGGAAACACTTCACGAGGTGGACGAGGTGGACGAGGTGGTGATGGTGGACGAGGAGGTAACGATGCTGGAGACGGAGGCGATAGTATCAACGAAGCTGACGGAGGAAACTCTGGAGCAGCTGGTGACGCTGGAAACGGTGGAGCTGGTGGTGATGCTGCTGGTGACGTGGACGGTGACACAGCTTCACAAAACGGTGGAGCAGGTGGAAACGGCGGCGCTGGAGGAACTTCTGGAGCAGCTGGAGACGGTGGAGATTCAGCAACTGGAGGAGCTGGAGGCTGGACTGGAGCTGGTGGACACGGTGGTGATGCTGGAAACGGCGGAAACGGCGGAACTATCACTACAGGTGAAGCTGTAGCAACTTCAGAAATCGACAATGATGTAAACAGTAACGATACAGAAGTGATTCGTGACGCTGGAGCAGCAGACCTCGATACAACTGTTGCTGCTGTAGCAGCAGCTAACGACGTTACTCTAAACAACACAGCTGAAACTGACGCTACTACTGGAGACAACCGATCACGAGGTGATGACGGAGGTCGAGGTGGTGACGCTGGAAACGGAGGTGATGACGCTGGAAACGGTGGAGAAAGTAACAATGATTCTGACGGAGGAAACTCTGGAACAGCTGGTGACGCTGGAAACGGTGGAGCTGGTGGTGATGTTGAATCACTAGGAACAGATGAAGTTGACGGAACACAAAACGGAGGTGACGCTGGACAGGCTGGAAACGGTGGTAACACTGGAGCAGCTGGAAACGGTGGTAACTCTGACGTAGGTGGAGTAGGTGGAGACACTGGAGCAGGTGGATCTGGCGGAAACGCTGGTGACGCTGGAAATGGTGGAGACATCTCATCTGGCCGAGCAGACTCATGGAGTCGAGTAACTAATGTTGTAAACCGCAACATGACACGAGTAGTTCGAAAATAATTCGATAACTATTTACAGAGGGCTCTCTTTGAGAGCCCCTCTGATAAGGCTGAGAATTACATTCTTGGCTTTACAGAGGGATATTTATGGCACTGTTATCACACAACATCTTTGGTTTACTTGTAATTACCGTTATTTTTGGTACGGTAGCTTTAGTTAATGTTCAGAAGACCTTTGCAGCTGATTCTGTGGTGATACAAAATTCAGTCCAAAGTGCAACTCATACAGGAGGGCAGTCAAGCTCTGGAGGTGAATCAGGTCAAAACGGCTTAGATGGATCAGATGGTCAGTCTTCACAAAACGGAAGAGATGGAGCACAGGGGGCCAATGGTGCAGATGGAGGTGTGACGGATGGTGAACGTTCGACATATACCCGTGTTGAATCCTTTATTAATGGTGAACGTGCTGAATATCAGAACGATACTTCTACTGGTTCTATATCACATGCAACTACTGCCACACAATTTCATGCAACCTCGGGAGCTGTTGAGACTTTAGAGACTGTTGATGCTCGCAAAAAAACACTTATTGAGAAGCTTGAAGCTTTACGTTTAATACTATCAAATTATGTATCCTTACTATTCTAAACTCAAAAATGAATCACAACGGTTTTTGACTGGTGTCCTTATTTCATCGCTGTTGTTTTCTGTAATTCCGATGTCTGTTTTTGCAGACGAAAACGCTTCATCTACTGATCAGAGTAATGTGGATCCTGTTGAAATTGTGGTGCCAGCAGGCGACGATGATGTCGCTTCTTCAAGTGCTGACACAGGTAGTAGTGAAAATAGTACTGAAAATGATGACACTGCTTCTTCAAGTGTTGATGCGCAAACAGGAGACACTTCTGCATCATCAACACCAGATACTGTTATTGGTGACCAAAATGCATCCTCGACTGCATCTTCTACGAATGAAAATGATGGTGCTGTAGGCTTTGATGGTGAAAATAGTGCAGATACAGGAACATCAACCGCTTCATCAACAACAGATGGCGTGGGAGATTCTGGAACAAGTGGAGGGTCAGGGGCTGGTGGAAATGAAGGTCCAGATTCTGGTGAAGACACAGAAGCAACCGCTTCAACTTCAGCACAAGATCTGACAGAGAATCCAATTCCAGTGCTGACTGATGGTCTTATCGGTGATGATGATTCTCCTGAGGATGAAGATGTTACTGGTCGTCAAATTGCGCGTGAATCACAGAATATTTTGATCGAGACTGGTATGGCTACAGCACAGGGTGAATTATTCACCGATGCAAACTCTACAAATGTGCGTAGTGAGTTTGATCCTCTGACACTTGATGATTTAGATTTTTATACGTTCAATGCCACTGGTACTAATGAAGCACATTTGGTAAATGACGCAGCGTCAATCTCAGCAACGGGTGAAAACCAAGCTGTCACATCAGGAGAGGCCGAAATTATCACCGGAGACGCAATTGCTGCTTTTAACATCGCAAATGTTATTAATTCAAACATTGTAAACTCTGAGGGGTACATCTACCTCGGTAATCAAATTATGACACCGAACACGTCTCTTGATCTACAGGATTTCTTTTTCCCAGGAGGTTCGTCTGCTCTTTCTGATGCAGCTGGGTGTAACTTGCTTTCATGTGCAGCTGAGGATATTGAGTATAACTTTTCACAAACAAGCGAAGCAACTATCACGAACGATGTATATATTGAGGCAGTAACGGGTGATAATGAAACACTTTCGGAAAGTGGAACCATTACCACAGGAGATGCCTACGGTACAGCAAATGTTATTAACGTGGTGAATACCAATATTGTTGACTCAAACTACCGACTGATGACCTTTAACGCCATTGGCGATCTTGAAGGAGACCTTATTCTTCCAACTGAGGAACTGTTTAATATGTTCTTCGGACTTCCAAATGGAATAAATCAACTAGAAGATTTTGAAGACTTTCATGCAAATGTCGACAATACTAATGATATCGCACTTGAAAACAACGTAGAAACATACGCTGAAACAGGTCAGAATGAAATGACGGCAATAAATGGGTCAACAGAAACTGGTCGTAGTGAGTCAGAGTCGAATATTTTAAATAAAGTCAACGAAAATCTCTATGGTGGCGATACTATGTATCTCTGGATCCGTATTCATGGATATTGGGATGGTGATGTTGTAGGTTTGCCTGATGGCCTGACGTGGGAATGGACTCCAGATGGTGTGATTATTTACAACGAAGACGCGGAAATCACTCCGTCGCAAATGCTGGGCTATGACATTGATTCATATACTGCAAATTTCACTAATCAAAATGACGTCACTATTAATAACAATATTAATGTTGACGCTATAACGGGGTTCAACACGGTAGATGACCGAAGAAATGGGGCACTGCTTGGTGACATTTCAACTGGAGATGCATACGCAAGTGCGAACGTGATGAACATTGCTAACACCAATGTTATTGGAACTAACTGGACTATGGCTATTGTGAACATTATGGGAGACTTTGATGGTAATGTTACATTTTCCCAAACTGACTTGAGTCTGACGGGCGAAATGACTGGTGCTGATAATCCACTTGAGCCTGGAAGTGTACTCAATTTTACATATACTGTAGCAAACACGACCGATACCGTTGCAACAAATGTGGTGTTGCGACAGGCTTTAGGAAATGCTCATGTAGCAAATAGTCTCAATACAGTTCAATCTATAGATCTTGGAGATATAAACCCAGGCGACTCACAAGTTGTTCAGTTGTCAGCTTCTGTTGACTCGGGTCTTGCATATGGCACCAGTACCGTTGTTGCCATTGCGACAGTTTCAAGCTCTGAAGGTGATATTGATGAAAGTAATAATAGTGTTGCATTACGTGAAGATTTGTATGTAACGGATCCAAATAGCGATTCAAGCACCTCCACAGATGGCAATATAAGCACTACAACAATTGATGGGTCTGGTACTACTGGAGGAACAACTGGAAACACAGGAGGAAATACAACTGGAAGCACAGGAGGGAGTACGAGTGGAGGTGGAAGTACGAGTGGAGGTGGAGGTGGGGGTGGAAGTAGCTCAAAAACTAAGTCACTAGACCGAAAGCAAAAAGCAATCGATCCAAACTCAGCGTCATTTTTGACTGTACGCAAAAGTGCTGACGTTGACGAAGGTGATCATGTTTCTGCAGGTGAAGAGGTTGATTATACTATCGTAGTTCGTAATGGAGGGGGGACTGCTTATGATGCGGTGGTTTCTGACACACTCATCAACCCAATAGGAACAAGTATTAGTGAACAGTCATGGGATCTGGGCACTATTCTTGCTGGTGAAGAAATTAAACTGACCTACACCACTCTTTATGATCCGTTTACACCATCGGGTGTATATACAAATACAGCCAGCATTGAAGCGTATGCTGCCTCTACAACAAAAGCTGCGGGTGGACGAGCGTTGCGACTGGATGACGCTGTGCATACCGTCATAATTGATGGTGTGCCAATCGCTGTTGGTAATGTTGGGTTAATTGCATATTTCCCGTCAGGTGATGGCAAGGTTTCTGCTTTGATGACCTGGGAAACATCAACATCATCTACAGGGCAGGTGTACTACAGCCCGATTAGTCCATATTCAACTGTGTCACCATATGATCCTACAAAGTTTAATTATGGATATGCACACAAGAGCTTCAGATTCCCAAATGCTAAAGAAAAGCATTTGATGATTATTAATGATTTGATTCCTGGAACTGAATATACGTATCGTGTACGTGCGACAAGCGGTGATCATCTTGCGCAAGGTGGAGATTATAGGTTTAGGGTACCCGCTCAAGTAGCAACACTTGTGATTGAAGGCATGGGTCCTATAACACGTGTAGCTGGAGTTGCTACAACAGCACCAGTTGTCCCTGCGTATGTTCCTCCTGTTGCACCACGACCTGCAGCTGTTGTTCCTGAACCAGAACCAGAACCAGAGCCAGAACCTGAGCCCGAAGAGGAAGTATCTGGAGGGTTTATTAAGAAAGTATTCGGTTTTTTCCGCTAACCTTCGGTTAGTTGGAGAAAATTATATAAGACACTGGAATTTGATTGTGTCAATTGTCTCTATATAGATACTCCTGTATCGTAATAAATAGTTTAATTCACATGCATGTATTTACATGTTTGTGATTACATGTTTATTTTCCACACTTTTGATTAAATATTTATTTTATAGCTAACGTAACATTTATGACTCATAATCACATCCGACCTTTTGCAACTGTTATACTGTCACTCTCGGCACTCATATTTTTTGCAGTAATGCCATTGTTTGCAAGTGCACAGGTAAGTACTACGAGCGACACTGTTTTTTTGCAAGTTAATAAACTGGTGAGCCCAGCGCATTTTGGCGGGGTCTTGAATGCGTCTGACTTTTCTTTTACGATCACGGGAAATGGAGTTAATCAAGTCGTCAATCACGCGGGAATTATTGAGCTGGAAGTAGGTGCATATTCAATTACTGAATCATACGGAGGCTCAGACTCAATTGGTTTTAATCCATTAGATTGGACAGTTTTATGGTCAGGAACAGCAGAGATTTGTTACAGTCCAGAACATGATATGTCAGCAGGAGAACCTGGTCCGATTCTTGTTGAAGCAGAAGATATTGGCAGGTATACCGCTGCTAATCCAGCGCGATGTAGTGCTCATAATCAGTTCAAACCAGGAACTCTTCAGGTGACAAAGGTCGTTGTGGGTACTTCAACCACCCCTGATAACTTCAGTTTCACTATTAATGGAGGAACTGCTATTGCCTTTGATTCAAGCGGAAGCAACGATATCGACGTGCCTGCTGGCAGTTTTGAGATTGTTGAAGAGCCGGTATCAGGCTATACCACAACCTATGAAGGTTGTTCAGGTACGGTGGCTAACAATGAAAAAGTACAGTGCACTATCACCAATACGCTAACTAGTTCTATTCCAACACCTGTACCTGGCTGCACAGATCCGTTGGCCACTAACTATAATTCTCTTGCAACACAGGGTGATGGATCATGCCTGTATCCAAGTGCCAGCTCAGCTACCGGTACCTTGGTGGTGATTGTACAAGTAATCAATGACGACGGAGGAGTGGCCACTACAAGTGATTTTTCTTTCCTCATAAATGGTGGAACTTCAACACCTTCTAATGGTAGTGGTATAAATTCTTACGTAGTTGCTACGGGAACCTATAATGTACTGGGAGAGGCAGCTTCAGGATATACCACGACCTACAACAACTGTACCAATAGTATTGTAAGTGAAGGTGCTGTTACCACATGTACCATCACATATGATGACACTAATGGTGGTGGAGGAAGCGGCAGTAGTGACCCAGAAACCTATCGAGTCGAAGGGTATGTATGGCATGATGATAATGAAAATACACAGTGGGACGGATTTGAAAATGAAAATCCTACAGAAGACGAACAGTCAGGCTGGACGGTCGAAATCACTAATGGATCCAGTACATTTTCCACACAAACTGATGAATCCGGGTACTATTCATTTGAGGTAGAAGCAGGTACATGGACCATTACAGAGGTTGTGCAAGATGGTTGGACACTCATTACTCCAGTGGCAGGCAGTCACGTGGTAACGGTTCCTGATGCAATACTCACACAATCATTTTCAGAAAAGATTATTGCATTCCTTATCCCCACTGCACATGCAGCTGTCCTCGGCACGTATGGACCGTTTAATTTTGGAAACAACGAATCTAAGACCATCACCACAGGAGGAAGTAAGGGAAGTGGTGGGTGCCGTAACTGCATTACAAGCAGAGGGACATCGCCGACACCTCCGTTAGATCCTGTACCTCAGGTACTTGGAGACCAGGTGACGCTTGTACCTGTGGGGGCTCCAAATGCCGGTGCCGGAGGTATGGCACCAACATCAACGTCATTGTTTGACCTCTTTCTATTGATGGGAAGTGTTATGGCACTTTGGGGTGTTCGGCGCTACGCTGCATAGTCATGCACACAGTGCTACAATCTTGGTGGCAAAACCACTGCTTCGAAATATATTTTGGATTAATGGGTCTGCTTTTTGGCGGGCTCATTGCTTTTTTAGCGTTACCATTGTCGCCTTTAGACGATGGTTTGTATGGTCGTTTTACTACAAGTGCTGACCAAGTACTAGTGTTGGAAGCTTCGCAACCTGTGGGTTTACGTATCCCGTCATTGTCAATTAATACCGCTTTTGGAGATACCCTTGGGTTAGACGATGAATTTCAAATTGAGGTACCACGAGGGTATCAGGAGGTTGGATGGTATGAGCATGGACCTACCCCTGGCGAGCTTGGTCCTGCAGTGATTCTCGGTCATGTTGATTCATATACAGGTCCTGCAGTATTTTATACATTGCGAAAGATAGAAGAAGGGGAACTTATTTATGTTGATCGGGCTGATGGAAGTCAGGCGATATTTCGCGTGACAACAGTAGAGGATATACCACAGTCAGTGTTTCCTACGCACCGTGTATTTTCTGACATTGACCACGCTGGTTTGCGCCTAATTACCTGTACCGGTACCTACGATAAAGGGATAGAAAGATATTCTCATAATTTGATTGTGTATGCAGAGCTCGTTTCTACACCAAATCAAGTACAAGAACCTGAAATTATTAAGTAAATGTGTTGTAATATAGTCTTATGAAGAAGCATCTAAAGGATTACTTTATTCCACATGAAGGGAATGATTATAAGCCACATAGTTTACAAAAGGCAGCAATGACCGGAATGGTTTTGCTTGTTTTACTTTCGTTTACACTGGCTAACGTCCAGTCTTTTCTATGGGTTGCATCCGACTGGATGGTTTCAACTATTTTACCCGCTGTGATCGTGGAACTTACCAATGATGAACGTTCTGATGACGCATTGGGACAACTACAAAGAAATACTACACTTGATCAAGCAGCTGCTATGAAAGCACAGCATATGGCTGAACGAGAATACTTCTCACACTTTAGCCCTAATGGTGTTTCACCCTGGTTTTGGTTTGCAGAAGCTGAATATAACTTTGTACACGCGGGTGAGAATTTAGCGATTCATTTTACTGATTCTGGTGACGTCGTGGATGCCTGGATGGAGTCGCCCACACACCGTGCAAATATTATGAACGGTAACTACACTCAGATTGGTGTAGGTACCGCTGAGGGGGAGTTTGAAGGATTTAAGACAGTGTATGTAGTACAACTTTTTGGAACACCAGCAGCACAAGCATCTGCAGCGAGTCAGGTAGTAGCACCTCCCCAAACTCCTGAAGCTACCGTTCTCGCTGCATCTCCTCAAGCTGTGACCATAATTGAAACACCTGCACCTACCGAAGTACTTGCTGAAGCAGTTGCTATTACAGAAAATATTGAGGTCTTTGAAGCAGAGCCTGAAGAAAAGGTGGTTATGATTGAAGTTGAGCCAGAGCCCGTACAACAAAAACCTGATCTATATTCAAGCTTTATATCAACTTCAACAGGTGCTGTCCCTGCATCAATTGATCCTACTCGTGTAGAAGTAAATGAAAATATACCGTATATATATAAAATGTTAACTCAGCCACATGCCGCACTGCAGATTATGTATGTCATTATTGGCCTGTTTGTGACCACAGCGTTAGTATTGTCTGTATTTATTGAGTTCCGTAGACAGCAACCGATGCAAATTGCCTATAGTTTGGGACTTTTAGTGCTTATGACTGGGTTATTTTATATTCATGAGGCGCTGAGCGCCTCTGTGATTATTGTTTAAATGGTTTTTTATTGTAAAAGAGCGTGAAAGCATAGCTTTCGCGCTCTTTTACACCTATGTTCAATAATACGGTATACTTAGCAAATCATGCAGGAACAAAGAGAAGTTGTGGTGAAAGATGTTGCTCGTCCACAGAGTGTTTCTTCTGGAGATACTGCAATACCAATGTATTCTTCAAGTCCTTCTGCAGGATTCCCAGCCCCGGGTGATGATCAGGTTGAACGAGTGCTTGATATTAATGATCTTGTAGTCAAAAATCCAGCCTCAACCTTCTTTGTTCGTGTTGAAGGGGATTCGATGGAAGGTGCGGGTATTTTTTCGGGCGATGTATTGGTGGTTGATCGTTCACGTGAGTCAAAGGATGGCGTGATTGTAGTAGCTGCTATAAACGGTGAAATGGTCGTTAAACGTATCATTAAAACAAGTTCAAGGTCCGGCCTCGAACTCGTGTCTGAGAATGATGAATATGCACCGATTGTTGTGGGGGAGGATGAGGATTGTACGGTCTGGGGTGTAGTAGTAGGGAGTGTTAGAACATTTGGTTGAAGACATCCTTACACAGTCTCCCAGGCTGCGTAAGGGGAGTGGTAGTGGGTAGTGTTAATCGTTTTAATGTAGTGCGTATGAAAGATACCGTACCGGAATGTTTTTACAGAATAAGTGCCAAAGCGTTAGTTTTGAATGAGACACGTGATAAATTTTTGATTGTGCAAGAAGATGATGGTAAATGGGAGTTACCAGGAGGTGGTTTAGATTGGGGGATGACTCCGCAGGAAGATATACCAAGAGAAGTAATGGAAGAAATGGGTATTGTGGTGACTTCGGTAGCAACACACCCATCATATTTTTTAACGTTTGGGCACTCTAGAACAGACACATGGATGGCAAACGTATTGTACGAAACAACGATCGAAAGTCTTGATTTTGTAAGGTCCAGAGAATGCACCGCAGTGCAATTTGTCGATGTAGGTGATGTTGAAGGCCTTGTGTTGCATTCAAACCTTCAGAAACTTATGTCAATGTTTAACCCTGCGCTGCACGTGAAAGATTTATCATAGCCATACGTCATAGTAGTTATGCAAACATTTTTTAAGATTTTTATACTCGTAGCGGTTGTTATGGTATTAGGGAGTAATCAGGTACAAGCGCGAAGCTATTCTCCAGAAGTGGCGGGGTGGCTTCCTTGGTGGTCAGCAGAATCGGGAATTAAGGATGTTGAGGATCACCTGCGTGACATCGATATACTGTACCCGTTTGTATTTGAAGTATCTTCGGATGGAAAACTTATAGATAAAGCAGATTTAAGTGACCCACAGTGGAAGAAACTCTTTAAAGCGGCACGGAAAAAGCGTATAGATATGATTCCTACGGTGATGTGGTTCAATGGTGATCAAATACACGCGACGCTAAGCGACAAAAAGAAACGAAAAGCACACATCGAAGCCATCGTAGAGATGGTGGACGAAGGTGACTTTGATGGAGTAAATATTGATTATGAGGAAAAGAACGCAGAGACTATTGATTATTTTTCTGATTTTCTAAAAGAACTTGAGGATGCGCTCGGGCGGGATGATCTTACTTGTACTATTGAGGCTCGAACACCACCAGACTCACGGTGGAAGGAGATACCTAAGGTGCTTACATGGGCAAACGATTATAAAGCGATGAACCGCCACTGTGACTGGGTAGAGATTATGGCCTATGACCAGCAACGCGCGGACCTAAAACTAAATGATAAACGACGCGGAGTGCCCTATATGCCCGTAGCTGATGTGGAATGGGTAGATAAAGTGCTGGAGTATGCACTGAAAGATATTGATGCCGATAAAGTTATGCTTGGCGTGCCAACATACGGACGTGCCTGGGATGTGACGGTAACTCCTGACTGGTATAAAGACTACAAATCAGTTGAAGCGATTAACCACGTAAGTGCCCTGAAAGTCGCAAAAAAATACAATGTAGAGATTGGCCGCACTGAAGGAGGAGAAGCAGTTATTAGCTATTTCCCAGAGGATTCAGTTTATAAAGTATTTAATGCACTAGAAGCACCAAAAGGCACACCAAAAGGCTTTGAGGCAGCAGCGAAAGCACTTATGGTTGCAAACTATACTGGCCTAGAAATTCCTGTTCGATTCATCACCTGGAGTGATGCAGAGTCTATCGAAGATAAGCTCGACTTAGCAAAGAAATACAATCTCAAGGGAGTTGCTGTATTTAAGTTTGATGGAGAGGAGGACCAAGATATGTGGGATTTGTTCTAGTCAACACAAAAGACCGCAGGCCTGCGGTCTTTTGTGTCATACATCTTAAGTTAGTTCAAAACCGTAGTTTAGCTCGGAATAATCTTCCAAAAGTGGGAATGTGTTGTCTTCTAGCATGGTGTTTTGTCACAGTGGAAGCCATGGGAGTTATATTATCATGATTTATTAGTTATATCAGAAAATGATATGCTGCGAGTGATGAAAAAGTCTCAAAAGGGAAAAGGGTTAGTTATTTATCAAACTAAGAAAGGAGGTGTAGAGCCTCGTGGTGATTTTAGTAATGACACCATGTAGGCTTCTCAAGCGCGGTTATCTGATGTATTTAATGTTGAGCGTTCGGTGATTACAAAGCATATTCGTAATATCTTAATCTTAAAAGAAAGTGAGTTAGATAAGGATTCAGTATGTGCAAAATTTGCACATACTGCTGACGCTGGTAAGGAATATACTGTTCAGTTCTATAGTCTGGATATGATACTTTCTGTTGGATATCGAGTGAATTCCAAGCAGTCTTAACAGCTCCGTATCTGAGCGACATACCTCTTAAGGCGTACCTACTTAATAATACAAAGTGTTTAAAGAAACACATCACGTCAAAACTAGGAGAATCCAAAAAAGTATTGGTAACTTAAGACATCGATGTCTTAAGTTGTGTTATGATTATTTAGATGGAGTTTTATCATGTTTTGAATCGGGGCATCAATAAAATGAATGTTTTCATAGATGATGGCGATAGGATGCGTTTTATCAGGGGTATGTATGTATATAATGATAGAAATCCGACACCCAATTCAGTAAGTCAAAAAGGCAAGTGGTTGGATGATTCACGTGAACGTACAAAACTGGTTAATATCCATGCGTGGTGTCTGATGAACAATCATTATCATATACTACTGAGCCCTATTGATGATGATTTTTCTAATGTTTCTTTGTTTATGAGGAAGTTGAATATGGGATATGCAAAATTTTTTAATGAAAAAAATGACAGATCTGGGTATTTATGGCAAGGCAAATATAAGAAAATTAAAATCGAGAATGATGCTCAGTTTATGTACATCCCATATTATATACATCTAAATCCACTAGATTTTAAATTTAAACAGTGGAGGAGTGGCGACTTGAAGCATTTCACTGAAGCTGAAGTTTTTCTTGATTCATATAGATGGAGTAGTTGGTTTGATTATACCGGCAAAAAGAATTTTCCTTCCACCCTTTACAAAAATATACTTAATGAAACTTTAAAAGAAAAAAAATTTCAGCTGACAGAAATAGAAAAAATTGTTTCAAGTGATGTGCTGGCAATGGGCTCAAGATATATTGAAACTTAAGACATCGATGTCTTAAGTATGGTGTGTGCTGGTATACTTGAGTCAATGGGTATGATTGGATTGATGGATTGTAATAACTTCTTTGTGTCGTGTGAACGGCTTTTTCGGCCTGACTTGCAGGGGAGGCCTGTGGCGGTACTTTCAAGCAATGATGGATGTATTGTTGCTCGATCTCAAGAAGTGAAAGATTTAGGGATTGCTATGGGGGTGCCATATTTTCAAGTGAAGGATATCTGTAAGAAGGAAAATGTCACCCTTTTTTCAGGAAATTTAACCTTATATAGAGATATATCCACTCGTGTGATGGATGTGCTGCACCAGGAAGTGGGGAAATGTGAGATATATTCAATTGATGAGGCGTTTTTTACTGTATCCGCAGGGGAGACCTTAGAATATGCACAATCTATTCGCAATATCGTAATGAAAAAGGTGGGTATCCCTGTTTCGGTAGGGTTTGCTTCTACCAAAACTTTAGCAAAACAAGCAAGTAGCTTAGGGAAAAAGGAAGGTGGATACTACGTGTTAGGAGACACCCAATGGAAAGAGCACGCTTCGCTGGTTCGCTGTGGCGAAATATGGGGTCTCGGCAGACAAACGAGCACAAAGCTTAGTCAAATGGGAATAAAAACAGTTGCTGATTTTATGTCACTATCTCATGCAGAAATTCGACAAAATTTTGGCGTCGGAACTGAACGGGTATATTCAGAGCTGCACGGAAAAAAAGTTTTTTCTGTTGGGGGAAGTAGTGAATCTGTACGACAGAGTATTATGAGTACTCGCTCTTTTGCACAGACCACTACCAGCTGTGCTGACTTGGAAAGTGCAGTTGCACAACATGTGACATCTGTTGCAGAAAAATTGCGACAACGAAATCTACTTGCTTCGCGAATGAATGTACAGATTCAGACAAATCGCTTTGGTGATTTTTTTATGCAGGGAGATTCTGCTGAGGTGGTATTTCCAGAGCCTACTGCGCAAACCGCAGTCTTGCTAAAATTCGCACTTGGAAAAGTGAGGAGTATGTTTTTAGAAGGCGTGCCGTATAAAAAGTCTGGAGTGTCTATGTCAGGACTTGTTCCTGAGTCATACGTTACACAAGACATGTTTACCGTGCATATAGAAAAAACAGCTTCGAAACTTGATGAAGTTACTGATGCAATTAATGAAAAGTTTGGACGAGGTGCATTACGGTCAGCTGCGATACTTGACCGAGGTGCCAAAACTAATGTGCAGTTACGTTCACCACACTATACGACAGATTGGAAAGATATCCCCAAGGTACGAACCTAGTTTGTCTAAAGGTCAAAAGGGACACAGTATACATGTGACCTTGACCCGTACAGCTGACTCATAGGAAGTTCTTGTAAAAATATGGTGCTCCTATGCTTGATATCTATCGGGACAAAAGACATGTTATCAACAGTACATGTAAGACAGTTTGTAAAGGTACTTGTATACTATAGATAGACCGGAAGAATGACTTTAGTTGCGATGTTGTTTAAGGCTATACCTTTTATAAAACAATAACGTTACTTCTCCACAGTCAATCATCCGGGTGTGATGGGAATTTTTTATAATGAAATTTTCCTAAAAGTTATTTACAAATTTAATATAACAAAGAACATGTTCGTATTAACACGAAATGTTTCTGCAACCAACAAAGTGATCGCGACACTATTGGTTACTGCTGTTGTTTTATGGACCCTTGGGTATCATATGACCGCACAGGCAGCAAACATTACAGACGTAAAGGATACACTGACTGACTCTGCACCTGGTGCAGATTCAGATCATGAAATTGTATTCGTAACACCTACGGGTGTTGGAGCAAGTCAGTTTATTGAAGTAACATTTCCGGCTGGATTTGACCTCTCTACAATAGGCGAAGAAGATTTAGACTTGCTTGAAGATGGAGCTGATGAAGATATTACAGGAGGTGTACAATGGAATGTTTCCACAACATCAAACACTATCCGATTTACTTCAGGAGGTACCGCAACCATTGGTGCTGGAGCTTCTACAACAATTCTTATTGGATTGAATGCGACAAACTCAGGAATTCCTGATAGTCAAATTGGAAATCCACCAACTCCGCAAGGAGGAAACGAATCATTTGAGATTGATATCTCAGCGGGGACTTCTGACTCAGGTCATACTAGAGTTGTAATTCTTGAAACAGTTGAAGTAACTGCGACAGTTGAAACAATTTTTGACTTTACAGTATATGATAACGGAACAGGTGAATCAGTAAATGGTACCACAACCAGTATCACTACTTCATCAACTACAATCCCGTTTGGAATATTGACAGCGTATGATCCGATGATTGGTTCACAGGACCTTACGGTTCAAACGAACGCAATTAATGGATTCGTTGTAACTGTACAATCTGATGGAGCGTTCCAGTCTTCTACAGGAGCTGATATTGATGATTACAAGGATGGTGGTGACACAATTATCCCAGAAACATGGGAAAGTCCTTCTGTTGGCCTCGATATTGCCGATGAGGATACATGGGGACACTGGGGTGTAACATCTGAAGATGCAACCACTACACGTTCAAATGAATTCGGGTCAAATCAATGGGTAGGAGTATCTACAACACCAACAATTCTATTTGCCCACACCGGCCCAGCCGATGAGGTGACCGAAGGAATTGGTTCTACGACTGTAGGTTACAAGGTAGAAATTAGTCCACTTCAAGAAGCGGGAGATGACTACCAGACGACACTTACATACATTGCAACTCCAACATTTTAATTTCAAATTAATTTAAGTTGAAAGTAGGTAAAGAAAAAAACTCCCTTTGGGAGTTTTTTCTTGTGTAATTTTAAGGTTGTCTGAAACCCTTAAGTAGTTATGTACACGGTTGCTATAATGGACTCTCACTTGGTGTTAAAATAATAAGTATTATTAACTGATTGATTATATGGTATTACCCTCATTACGCTCTTTTATTGCAGCTTTTCTTTTCTCGATATTTATAGTACTAGTCTCTGTTACTTCTGTGTTTGCACAAGGTGCCGGTATTGGCTTGAGGCCCGCAACTATCGAAGACAATGCTGATCCTGGTGAGCAAAAACAATATGATATTTCAGTTACCAACCTAAGTGAGGTCCCTCAGACATATTATATTTTCACTCGAGATATTACCGGGGTTGAATCTGGAGGTGTGCCTATATACGCTGATCCGGATGCTGAGAAGACTGGGTATGAACTTTCAGAATGGATAACACTTGGTGTGGAGGAGATTACCATCGACCCGTCTGCTGAAGAGAATATTACGATACAAATTGATGTTCCTGATTTTGCGACACCGGGGAGTCATTTTGGGGGAGTATTCATTTCTATTGAACCACCAAAGATGAGAACAGTTGGAGCATCTGTAGGCTACCAGGTAGCAAATATTATCAGTATCCGTGTTGCAGGTGATGCTGTAGCAAATGCACAGATTCGGCAATTTTCGACGGGGAATTTCATTTACGGACAATCAAAAGTGGACTTCAACGCTCGTGTGGAGAATAAGGGGACCGTTCTTGTGCGACCTATAGGACCCCTTGAGGTTCATAACATGTTTGGTAAGCGTGTGGCATTATTGGTGTTTAACGAGTCTAAGGCTGGTATTTTTCCAAAAACGACCCGTGACTTCGATATTGTGTGGGAAGATGAAGGTCCTGGTTTTGGACGCTATCAAGCAATACTTTCTCTAGTGTATGGAGATCAGGGTCGTCAATCCACCATCTCCAGCACGCTTTCTTTCTGGATACTCCCTACAAACATAATTTTGCCAGCACTGGGTGTACTCGCGTTCTTATTGTTGACTGCCTATATTGTGGTAAAGCTCTATATTAGAAGCAAGCTTAATGCAGTATCACGAAGTTCACGTCGAGTTGTTCGCAGAAGTAGTGGCGGAATGTCAGCACTACTTCTGGTAACTGTGGTCATGCTTGCGGTAACCGCATTGTTCCTTATTGTGTTGCTTGCTCTGTTTGCATAGTGCACATGATATAATACAAATGTATGAAGGACTCAGCGTATCATTCAATGCTAAGAATATCGACATTGTGTCTGGCACTACTTTTGTTGTTTGATAGCGGCTTATTAAATCCTGTTACTGCAGATATTTCTAAAAACGCACAGTTATACCTGGCTAACTCCATTGGTATGCAGGCAAGCGTTACTCCCACTGATCTTAATGGGTATACCGCGCAACTTACACAACGTGAACGTCTTCTGGCACAGCGCGAAAATGATGTTGCAGCCCGTGAGATAAAGGTTTCCACAGAAAATGGTTTTGCTGGATCAACTAATTATTCAACCTACATAATGAGTGCACTGTTGTTTATACTCTTAGTGTTGGTCCTTATGAATTATATTTTGGATTATATGCGCATTCGAAAACAACCGATGCTAAATGATTATGAAAAAATGGCATAAAACAACGCTGGTTGTACTGGGTGCTATAGTTTTTTCTTCAGTAGCTATTCAAGCGAGTGATATTATTCGTAACATAGACGGGAACCTTACAGGATTAGCAATTGAAAGTGGAAGTATCTGTGGAGCAGGGGCAGTACAGGTATCGTTAGGATCAGGAGTGTTATGTGTAGATATGTATGAAGCTTCGACAGAAGAAACATGCTCAATTGCAGTGGTAACAAGTCAGATTGATACACAGACAAACATGAATCAAACTGATTGCAGAGCAGTATCTCAGTCTGGTGTACTTCCATGGCGCTATGTTTCACTTGCCCAGGCACAGCAACTATGTGGACGCTCAGGTAAACGTCTACCAACCAATGATGAATGGCATTCATTAGTGAATACAATGTCTGACCAGTCGGGGTGCATCATTTCCTCAAGTGGACCAACTGATGAAGGTGGCCCTCAGTGTGCTACTCAGTCTGGAATATTTAATTTAATTGGAAATGTGTGGGAGTGGATTGATGGTGAGATAGTCGATGGTCAATATAACAATCGATCTGTTCCTGAATCGGGTTATGTTGCCTTGGTTGATTCTGACGGAGTGGTTTTGGAAACATCAAATACAGCGGAGGCAGAATTTGGGGATGATTACGCAAATACAAGTCAATCTGGAGTTAAAGGTATATTGCGCGGTGGTTTTTATGGAAGCGGTGATGATGCTGGGATATACGCACAAAATTTAGCAGTCCCGCTTGATTTAAGAACTGATGGAGTAGGTTTTCGGTGTGTTAAGAACATCTAAAGCATAGCTTAAGCTAAGGAGGGGACTACTTTGTGAAATGTGAGGTACTCGTTGCTATACTGTATATATGAAATTCCTGAAAGTTGGTGGTGTTATTTTTGGTGCGCTGCTTTTAACAACGCTCGGAATTAATGCATCTGATGTGTTTAATGGAAACAGTGGCTCATTACTAGGTCAGATTATTGCTACTCAAGAAGATGTATGTCCAGGCGGAACTATGCACATAAGTCTTTCTGATAAGGATATATGTATCGATATTTACGAAAATAGTGTAGGAGAAGAGTGTGATTTGGAGCACCCATCAAGTATTTTTCAAACAAAACAAAATATTGATAATCCGCTCTGTTACTCAGAGTCTTATCCGGATGTAAAACCTTGGACATATGTTTCTCAGCACCAAGCAAAATCTTTGTGTGTAAAAAAAGGAGCACGTCTTGCCAATACTCAAGAATGGTATGAAGGGGCATTGGGTACACCCGACGATACACTGTGTAATTTAAATGGAACCGTTAGGAATGCAGGATCGTTTGAATCGTGCGTTTCATACAGAGGACTCTATGATACTGTTGGAAATGTATGGGAATGGGTAGATGGGGAAGTAGTTGATGGTCAATATAACAATCGTCAAGTTCCTGAATCTGGCTATGTTGCTGAGATAGATGCACAAGGCGTTCCTTTGGAAACCACAAGCACGTCATCAGAGCTTTATAACAAAGATTATTTCTGGGGTGATATGTTTGGTAATAATGGTGTCATGCGTGGCGGTTTTTATGGAAGTAAAGATGATGGTGGAGTGTATGCGACTCATATGAAGGTTGCTCAATCCTTTGCTGGTGAGGCAACAGGATTTAGGTGTGTCTATGACCTCTAGATCCAGAATTGAGTGCCATGATATACTACAATTGTAAATTCATTTTATAGTATTATGAAATTCCTGAAAGTTGGCGGTGTTATTATTGGAGCGCTGATCTTAACAACGCTCGGTATTAACGCTGCGGATGTATTTAAAGGTAATAGTGGTTCTATGCTCGGTCAGATTATTGCTACTGAAGAAGGTGGTTGTCCAATAGATATGGTTACCGTAGTGGTTGGTCAAACCTTCTCATGTGTAGATTCGTATGAAGCGTCCACGGGGGAGTTGTGCCCCGCAGGGTCTCCTTCTGGTAGTGATCAGACACAAGATAACCTTAATCAACAGAACTGCATAGCAGTTTCTAAAGCTGGACAACGGCCTTGGACGTACATTACTCGGGAGCAAGCACAGGTTGTATGCTTGCGTGCAGGTAAACGGCTACCTACAGCAGCAGAGTGGTATACCTTTGCTCTTGGTACACCCGATACCAGGGTGTGTAATACGCAAGGTGGTGGTGTGGCTAATGCAGGAGCAGATTCGGACTGTCGGTCTGCCGTGGGAGCCTATGACACCATAGGAAATGTTTGGGAATGGACATCTGATGATGTGATTGAGGGAGTGTACAACGGCCGGGTTCTGCCTGACGGGGGCTATGTGACACAAGTTGCCTCAGATGGTGTAGCAACCGTAACTGGGGATTCTGCCACTGAACAATTTGCAGAAGATTATATCTGGACAGGGGATGTTGGAGCGTATGGGATGTTGAGAGGTGGTTTCTACGGAAGTGGGGAAGATGGCGGTGTGTACGCTGTACAAACAAAAACAATACCAACTGCAGCTACTGTTGCTATAGGGTTTCGGTGTGTACTATAACAATTGCGCCCAAGGGTAGCATAGTTGTAGAGTTTTAAGTATTGTGCGAACAATTTTATTATAAGCTGGCAGGGAAGGGTGCTCGGTGTGCGATGTGCAAAAAGCGTTAGCATTTCCCAATTACGTTGTGTCAAGAGTCTTTTGCGCTTGTCAGGAGTTTTCCGGGTATTGAACTTGTATATTGATCTACTGATTTTCAAATGTGTTGTGTACAAGATTGCTCTTTTTTATCCTTGTTTAAGCTACAATATGGATATGAATAAGCTCAGTTTTGGAGCGTGTATTAATCTGTTTTGGGTATCATTCTTGGCGCTTCTTTTTATAGGTGCTTCTGTTATTGATGTGCAGGCTGCAAACGTTTCATCATATAGTGATACATTGACGGATTCTCGACCGTTGGGTCAGTCTAACCATACTTTTGGTTTTACCGTTCAGGAAGATGTTTCTCCTGGTGGCTATATCGATATTGGTTTCCCTGGCGATTTTGAAGTATTGTCTACCTCCACGTTTGGTATTAGAAACGTTGAGGTGTCTGTGAACAATGTCGTTCGTACAGCAGCAACGTCAGCAACTGCTATGGCTGATGGAATCTCTATTACAACAGGCCTTGGTGGAAGTGTTCGATATACCCTTAATTCAACCACAGGTTTAAATGCTGAAGATAATGTGATTATGAAGATTGGTAATATAACCGCGGGATCTTTAGGTGAATCTACTTCCTTTAGTACCTCCACAGGAACAACTACCACATCGGCTGACATTGAACCCATTGTTAATAGTTCAGATGCAGGGACGCATCAAATTTCACTTAACGTGGTGGGAGGGTCAGAGTCGATAACTGCCAACTTTAGTATTGCTGTAGTTGAAGCGGTTGATGTGGGACCGGGTGATACAACTGAAACAGTTCCTCCATTCCGATTTAATGGTGCACCTGATGGTGAAATTGGAGGAACGACTCTTTCAGTGGAAATTTCTCTAGAAACTGATGAGTTTGCTATCTGTAAATGGAGCAGTACCGCAGACACGGCATACGCAGCGATGGGGAATGTTTTTGGTAACACTGGGTTTGCACAAGTTGTACACTCGGAAATTGTGGCGGTAGTTCCTGAGACATTAAATACCTATTATGTGCGCTGTATTGATGATGAAGGTAACTTTAATATAGATGATTTCATTATTGCATTTATAGCACCTGGTCCACCGTCAGGGACACCTAATGCTGATGGTGAAGTTGAGGGTGATGGAACTGGTGACGGAGATGATGGCACAGGGTCAGGAGCTGGTGGAGGTGGTGAAACAGGTGCAAGTGAAGGAGATGCCCCAACCACGGGAGGTTCTTCAGGCGGAGGTGGAACAGGAGGAGGCGGAGGCGGCTCTAGTGGAGAAGATAGTGAAGATAATGCCGGAGGTGGGTTTGAAAATTCAGACGGCCCGTATCGAAGTGGGGATGCTCAGGTGATTATTAACGGGTATGCTTTTCCAGGTAGTACTGTTTATGCTTTGGTTGATGGGTACGCCACTGAAAATGTCCGTGCTGATAGTAATGGTAAATACGCAGTAACTATTGAGGATATTGGCCGAGGTGTGTACACATTTGGCGTGTACGCAGTCGACGACAATGACGTCAAATCTTCAACTTTCAGTACTTCTTTCACGGTAACGGGAGGAAGAACCTCAAGCCTTTCAAATATTAACATCATGCCGACCTTGATGGCGACACCTGATCCAGTTGATCCTGGGCAGACATTAACTATTTCTGGTTTCTCTATTCCCGATGCAACAGTAACTATTGAAAATCAAAAAGAGGGTACAAAAGCAAGTTTAAAAACCTTTACCGCTACATCTGACAGTGATGGTGAGTGGTCGATTGAGGTAGATACGGCACGGTTTGACACTGCAACATATAAAACACGTGCGAAAGCTGTTTCAATTGAAGGGAATATTTCAACGGATTATTCTAATTACACATTCTATGGTGTAGGACAGGAGGCTGATAGTCAAATCAATGCTGACCTTAATGTGGACGGGAAGGTTAATTTAACAGACTTCTCTATTTTACTTTTTTGGTGGGGTAGTGCTGGAGGGGATTCAGACCCTCCGGCCGATATAAATGGAGATGGGAGCGTGAGTTTGACTGACTTCTCGATTATGTTGTTCCAGTGGACAGGGTAGTTACAATGAGGTTGTATAGGTCAGAAATTGCCCAAGGGCAGAACAATTCTTGCGCTCTGCGTACAGAAAATATATTCGCCTGCACATTATTTTCTAGCAACATAAATTCAGAATAGTCATTACATTCCTTTCTTCATTTAACTTCTTGAGAAGCTGGGTTTCAGTATGCGCCTAAATCAAAGGATAATTATCATGTTACAGACGAGTTGAGTGCTATGTGTATAAGTAATACCAGAATAATCTCTAACCAATATATAATTTAAACTATATGTCCTTTCTTCAGAGACTAAAAGGTAGAGGTGTTCGTTCCGGTGAGAAGCTTCTTTCTAGCGATGAAGAAATGGCGTTGGACAAAATTGCTCAGCTAGATGTTGATGTGTATCAAACTGACAATATGATTGTCGTGTATGCACAAGCTGCAGGAGCGGACATGTCCGACATACATGTATCAATTGAAGGTGACGCTGATATTGTTCTTATCGAAGGACAGCGTTTACGTCCAGAAAACTTGGCATTTCCTAAGAAGAAACCTGACGGCGCGTTCTTCACTGAGGAGTGTGTCTGGGGTGATTTTTACCGAAGAATAATTTTGCCTGAAAGTGTGGACATAGACCACGCTGATGCAAAAATTAAGAATGGAGTACTCGTCCTTGTTTTGCCGTTACTTAAAGCAGAAGAAAAAGAAAAAGTAAAACTGAAGATAACTAAGGCAAAGCGACGCAAACGTATGTAATAATAGAGTTGTATAGAGGTATATGTGGGTTCTTTCAGAAAATCGTTCATTTTTAAACAATAGTTCATGTAAGATTGCTCTTATAGCAATAGTTTTTTTGCTATCCTTAAGTTTGTTTCAAACAGTACATGCCGCAGATGTACTGCTTTCTCCCGCATCAGGAACCTATAACAGTGGTCAGACCTTTACTGTTTCTGTCATTGCTGATCCTAAGGGAGACAGTATTAATGCAGTTGAAGCAGGACTTTCTTTTGATTCATCTGTGATGTCTGTGGTGAGTATCAGTAAAGCAGGTTCTGCATTTTCGCTTTGGACGACTGAGCCCACCTTTTCAAATAGTGAAGGAACCATTACTTTTGGAGGTGGTAGCCCAACACCCTTTACGAGTCGATCAACGTTGATGACCGTAACGTTCAGGGCGGTGGCTGAGGGTTCTGGTGCGGTTTCTTATTCATCAGCTTCAGCGCTTGCAGCTGACGGGAGAGGGACTGATGTACTTGATGCATCCCCGGGTGGCACCTATACAGTCGCTGTTGCAACAACTCCGGAACCTACTCCTGAGCCAGAACCTGCAGTAGAACCTGAGCCAGAAGACGAAACTGACAACAGCGCAGCTATTGCATTTGGAGATCCTCCACGTGCACCAGAGGTTGGAGCAACTGCGTTTCTTGATCCAGAATTGTGGTACAGCAAACTTGATGGAGTTTTCACATGGGAGATTCCATTTGACGTAAGTGCTGTCGCAGTAGAAATTGCCACCTCCTCAGAAAATGAACCAAGTGAGGTTTTTGATCCCCCCATTGAAGAGTTTGTGGTAAGTTCGCAAAATCTTGTAGATGGCATACAGTACCTGAGCGTTCAGTTTGAAAACCAGGTAGGTTGGGGTGGTATCACAAACAGGCAGATTAAAATTGACACAACACCACCAGAGGCATTTACAATAATGGTGCAAGCAGGTACTTCTCCGTCTTCATTCCCATTGTTGGTATTTGAAGCCGATGATAGTACTTCAGGTATTGATCATTATGAACTTTCTATTGCAGATAAAGAACCGCTTGATGTGACTCCAGATGAAGCGAAGTTAGGGTATCTCATTACTGAATTGGAAGATGGTACTTATACCGTAAAGGTCATTGCGGTCGATAAAGCTGGTAATGAAACGGTAAGCACTGTGCCAGTACTTATAACCGCAGGATGGCTTCCTGAATCAGAAATTGAGGAAGAGTCTTCATTTTGGTTGTTCTTCACGGGGACAAACCTCCTCATTATTCTTTTGCTTCTGATAGCGATCGGAGAGTTTGCATTTATCCTGTACGAGCGTAAACAGTTTACTAAGAAAGAAGAGAAACTCCGTAAAGAAACTCGAGAAATCCAGGATCAAATGGAGAAAATATTCTCTGCCTTACGTGACGAGATTTATGATCAGGTAAATGCAATTACAAAACGACCACGACTATCTAAGAAAGAAAAAGAAGCAGTAGAAGGTCTGAATCAAGCTCTAGAGGTTTCTGAAACACTCATCGAAAAGGAAATTAACGATGTGAAGAAAATTCTAAAATAGATTCAGGAAAAATTATGAAGAAACGTAATTTTGCAAAAAGCAGTCTCTTGGGAGACTGCTTTTTTGTTACAGATTGAACTCGTATTAAAGGCGATACACACATATTTCAATCCACAGTATTTTCCAAAGAATATGGCTCTGATGCGGTATAATTTAAGAACCTGGTACACTCTTTTGGGTGTCTATGGTGGCTTGGACAAAATGAGAAAAAATTCTCAAAAAACAAGAGAAAAAAATAGAAAATCCTTATTTATAGCGCTAAAATACACAGCGACGTTTTTTTATAGTGTGTGTAGAACAAATGCAAATCTTCTTTTTAAAGTTGGTACGTTAAGTTCTTTAATGGTACTTATTTTTGCGCAAGCAGTGCTGGTGCAATCTGCACGAAAAGACCTCTTTGAAACCATCGGAACAACCGAAAAAATCAATATTTATCCAGGTGAAATTTTAGATACGCAATGGGGTGGATATGAGTATGTGCTTTCACAGGATGTGGGAAGTGACGCTTTATATCAAGACTTTACAGAGCGAAATGCTGCGTATGTAACTGATGAAATAATTCTTCTTAATGATAACTCTCGTCCAGTGAGAGATACTTCTTCACGTAATACTCGCAAAGATACAGTTATCTCTGCACAAAACACACCAAGTACAAGTACGGTCGCCACAGGCACGAGTGCAGCCATAATTAGTGAACGTACGACAGATTTTCCTGAGGAAGATCAGCAGCTTGATACAGATGTTCCTTCAGAAACACCAATACAAATAGATGCGACTGATGTTAATATTGTCCCAGACTCATCACAAGAAGAACCGGTCCCATTAGAAGAGTCTGCTGTAGAGGAGTCTGGTACAGAAGAACCTGAGGTGGATCCTGAGACAGCAACAGAACCTGTTGTTTTCAAAAAGGCTACCGCCTCATTCTTTGCATTTTTCTCAACAGTGACCCAGATGTTCCCATTCACAAATGCAGGAACTTCAACTGATGTAATTACTCCTGAAGCGGGCGCGAGTATCACCAATGGGGAAACTCAACAACCAGTTGCTTCTGAAGTGGATGCGAGTATTGCTGATGAGGAAACTCAACAATCAAATGCTCCTGAAGAGGGCGCGAGTATTGCTGATGAGGAAACTCAACAATCAGCTGTTCTCGAAGATGAACCTGAGTTATTAGCAAGTACGACTGGTAACATTGAAGAAGTAACTGAACTGCCAACACTGGAAGAAGTCACTACTCTGCCTTCTGCAACTACTACACCAGAAATCGAGATTGAAAATGTCGCAAGTTCAGCAGGAAATCTTGAAGAAGATTCAGCAGAAATTGTTTTGATAGAAAAAATTGGTACGCATACGATTTCTCTTGCTGACTTTGGCACCAGTCCGCTACGGCCAGGTGAGTTTATAAAAAATATCCAGCTCCGTGTTTCCCTCGCCGGGAAGTATGAAGTGCAAGCATCGAGTGCAATACCGTATGTAGAGTTTGTTGTTCATACTCCATCCTCAACACAAACACTGGGAACCGTCTTGCTTGATGGTGAAGCATCAAATGCGATTAACGGTGGTTACTATCTCTTTGGATTTCCGCAGTATGACAACACTAAGGTGTTGAAGGACGTGGTAATTGACGTTGTGTATCATGGTGATACAGAGCATTTGTCTGGCTTGTATCTTGATGCACTATGGCTCGAACTTGAAACAGAAACCATTACTCGTGATGATTTATATGCTCGGAGCAAGGGGAATGAGCTCAGTCATATGAAAAGTCCAAGGGTACACGAGTTTGTTAGTGAAAAGCGAGATTTCACTCGTTTTGAAAATCCTGTCTTTAATTTACGATATGTCTCGCAAAGAAATAGAACCGTTGAGGCACTCCGTGAGTTTTTGGGACAGAAGAAGATGAAAGTTCAGAAAATTGATGTAAAACATAATGCATCTGGTCTTGTAGGAGTTACGCCTGAGGTGACCGTAACAAAAGACGGCCTAGTTTCAATTGCTATACCTGAAGAAGAACGCCTTAAGATGAAACCAGGATTGTATACTGTAGAAATTGAGCTTAGTGAAGGAGGTAAAATGGTTACTGATAGTTTTGATTTTCAGTGGGGATTACTTGCAATCAATTCAAATAAAACAGACTATCAATTCAACGAAACGGCAGAAATCTCTCTAGGTGCGTTGACTCCAAACGGAAATACCCTTTGTAGTGCAAACCTGCGATTGTATGTGATAAATCCACTCGGGAGTGTTTCAGTTGTTCCTGTGAATCAATCTGGCCAATGTAATGGGAATAATGTTATTGATGTTCCTGACTACACAAGTCAGATTTTACTTGATGATGTCGGTGAGTATGAATTGTATCTCGAACGACTCGGTGATGACGGTCAAGTAATTAGTCATACAGGAATGAGATTTAATGTTGATTTGTCTCGATCACTTTCCCTGGAGAGAAAGGGACCTACACGTATTTTCCCACCGGCACTATACCCAATGGAGTTAACTGTCTATTCTGAAAATGGTTTCTCGGGTACGTTGACTGAGCGTATTCCAAGTTCTTTCGCAGTGTCTTCTGCTGGAGCAGAAGTTACGGTGGGTTCAAAAATAAATGAACTTTCATGGGAAGTCAATTTATTATCAGGCCAGTCAAAAACATTTTCATACACATTTGATGCTCCTGATATTTCACCGTATCTATATGAACTCGGTCCTGCACGCCTTGAAGGAGACATGGTTAATATGGATAAAGTCAAAGGTGTTGCTACGAGCACTGCTTCTTCAACGATCGATAATAGAGATGAAACTATTTCTGCAGAAGAGCCAACAGTACAATTGCTAGATACCCCCCAATTGAGTCAAGCACAACAAGATCAATATACCTTTGAAGAACATCGTCAGTGGCAGATTGCATCTGATGCGGTGGGGAATATGATTTTGTTCTGGGATGACGCTGCTGGTATTCCAGACGGTTGGGATTGTATTTCATGTAATGCTGCAAGCAGTTCATTCGAGAGTTTCTTTGTAGGTAGTTCGACTTATGGCAATATCGGAGGAACAGCATCACACACGCCAACTATCTCAGCAGAAGTGTTCCAAAATACAACAGCTGCAACTGAAAGTGGTACGGGAGGAATCGCTGCATCAGGGCATGATCATACATATACACCGACCGTGGCAGAGGCAGCAAATATTCCTCCATATCGTCAGCTTCGTGTTATACGCTATAGGCTGAATGCGGGTGAAGTGCCGACTATGGGTATTCCGTTTGGGGCTATTGGAATATTTGATGCAGCAGTCTCAGGTGATTGGATACAGTACAGTGCGCAAGATGGGTACTATGTTCGTGGTGGTGATACGGTTGGTTCCATTGGAGGCGACAGTACGCATACGCACGCAATTACAGGAACAACAGGAGGGTCAACTAATGGAACTGCTCGAACTCGAGGTGGAGGTTCACAGGCTGCTGCTGCGTCTGATGGACACACGCATGATGTGAGCACTACCACACCAGACCTGAACCATGAACCCCCATACATTGACGTTATTTTAGGAAAGGCAAATGCTACCACCTCGCCAACTAATGGTCTGATTGCAATGTGGGATGCTGACGTTCCTTCAGGCTGGTTGGATTCCTCTTCAGATGGTGCTTCAGCATTTAACAATAAATTCCTACGTGCTTCTACTAGCTACGATGTGGTAGGTGGTGGCGCTGAAAGTCATGCACATGGGAAGGTTGAAGGGGTTATAACGACTGTACCAAGTGCTACCACAAACGGACGGGCAGGGTCTTCTGGTTCGATTGGAACGCATCAACATACAGTAGATCTCGCTACATCTTCGGTAAGTAGTAACCTACCTCCATTTGTGTCGGTAGTGTTTGGAAAGCGACAAGGAACTGATCCTGTATATGAACAAACTGCATATCGATGGTATGCGAATGAAAATGCACAAACACCTTCCGACCCATGGCCTTCTGGCGTTGATGACTTGGTTGAAAATGAAGCAATTACTGCAACGTCGACAGTAGTAAAAAATGATGATGAGATACGTCTACGTATAGGTGTAGAACTGTCGAATGCAACTTCAACTGCAGGGCAGTTCTTTAAGTTACAGTTTGCTGCATCTCCTAATTGTAGTGCTGTTGGTACTTGGCTTGATGTCGGTGATACCGCTTCGAGTACAATATGGCGTGGGTATGCAAATGCGGGAGTAACTGATGGAAGTACACTCTCTACTCTTGTTCTTGCATCATCCACGGTTGAAGAAACGTATCAGGAAAATGGTATTGCAACATCATCACCAAATGAAATTCCTGTTGGAGGCGTTGGTGAATGGGATTTTGTGCTGGAACACAATGCAGCAGCAGCGGGGACGAATTATTGTTTCCGTATGGTTGAAAATGATGGAACTGCTTTTGCAACATATACAAACTATCCTCAGCTGGTTACGAACCAGGCACCTCTGGAGCCGACATTGTTCACATTATTTGATAATGAAAAAGCAAGTAGCACTGAGCCATTGTTTACTTTTGTAACGACGGACCCTGAAAGTGAAGATTTACATTACCAAGTGCAGATTAGTGATGATTATACATTTGGATCGACTTCTGAAGATAAAAATACTATTTCCAATTCGTCTCAATTCGAAAACCAGGTTGTGCCAGCTGATAAAGCACCGTTTACTTCAGGTCAACTCATACAATTCAACCCCGCAAATACCATGACCAATGGAACGACCTATTGGTGGAGAGTGAGAAGTAAGGACCCAGACGGATCCGATGAATGGGGAGAATGGGCGGATCCAGATAGCTTTACTATAGATACAACACTTCTTGCTTCGGCATGGTATCAAACAACACAAGAACAGTTTGATACAAATACACTTAATGGTGTGGTTACCGCTGTTGGTGCGGCAAACCTTATTGGTGCTTCAACTACAGGAACAATGATAAGTCCTGCTATAGATTTTGATGCGGGTACTGCAGGGACTGCCTGGGGCAGCTTAGTCTTTACCGATTCTGGTTCTACGATCGATTACACGTTGCAGTATTTCACTGACGGAGCAATATGGGCTGATGTGCCAGATGGCGATTTACCGGGGAATAGTTCGGGACTCACCAGTTCACCGGTAAGCTTATTAAACCTTGATACTGCTACGTATAACGATATTCGCATTCGAGCAAATTACACGACTGGAGGAAGTCCGTCAGTTCTTGATTGGGGTATTCTTTGGGGTTATCGAGTGGATACACCAACTATTACAAAACTTTTCCCGAATGAAAAAACAGCGACGACAACACCGTTATTTGAATTTACCACCACAGATCCACAATCTGACGATTTGACGTATCAGATTTCCTGGTCGACTGATGAGACATTCACCTCTTCTACTACTCGTACTTCGGAACCAGCTACTGTCGGTTTTTCAAATATTGATGCGGGGGGAGACGCAGATCCTTTTAACTCAGGGGATACTATTCAATACCAAATACAGGGAGCAGATGCGTTGACCAATGATACGACGTACTGGTGGAGAGTACGAGCAAAGGATTCTGGTGTCGGTGGTGATGATGCATATTCATTCTGGACACAAGAACAGAGCTTCACTGTTGATACAACAGTGGTAGTGTCTACATGGTTCCAAACAACACAGGAGCAATTTGATACGGATATTCTTTCGGGAACAATCGCGGACACTTCTGACTCGGTACAGGTTGCCACCACTGCAGTTGAGGCACTGTTGGTGTATGGAGAAGGAACTGATTCTATTCCAAAATACCGACAATGGGACGGATCAGTGTGGGGAAGTGAAGCAGAGATGCTTACTATTGATTCTCCGCTTTCATGGGCTCGAACAAAAGCGGCAACAACCCGGGAAGAGTATATTGCAGCAACTGTAGGATCTGATGGGGATGTTAACGTACAAATCTTTGGCACTGGAGAATGGAGTAATTTGCAAAAAATGACAACGAATATGGGGGACACCAACTCGCGTGGTTTCGATGTGACCTACGAAACAGTTTCCGGGGATGCAATGGTCGTGTATTGCGACAGTACGGTCACTCCTAAATATCGTATTTGGAATGGAAGCACTTGGGGGTCTGAAACTTCAGTTGGTCTTACGCTTGCAAATAATTGTGAATGGGTTGAATTAGCATCAAATCCAGAATCTAATGAGATTGTGGTGCTCGTGGCCGACGCATTGGGAAGTAGTTACAGTGCACGTGTCTGGAGTGGTACAGCGTGGGGTAATACTACGTCTCACGGAAGTATTGTTGATGAGGATCATCAGGGTATGACTGTGGCGTACGAATCAAATGGTGGAGGAACTGCAGTTATTGTCACCTCTGACGGAAATCCTGCTCGATTTGAATGGAATAGTTGGACTACCGCTGGAGGGTGGGGTACGGCAGGCACGCAAGGAATAGGAGACGATTTCGAGTGGGGTACGTTGGTGGCCGACGACGGTTCTGATGATTTGGCTCTGTGTTATGTCGATGAAGATGCGGATATTGGTACGTTACGATGGAGTGGTGGTGTATGGAGTGGTCAAATTGAACATACGCTCGATGGACGAACTAAGATCTCACCAGGCTTCTCGTGCGTTTTTGAAACGGGGACAAATGACGGTGATATTCTCGTTGCCTATACCGACTCAACCCAGACTAATTATCGTACTGGTGACGCTACCCCAACATGGTCTACTGAAGCAACGGTAGACAATATTGGACCAACAGTAACTTCGCAGTTGGTTCGTACCGGTGACGGAACGATCTTGGGACTATTCTTTGATGATGCCAATGACACACTTATTTCTTCAAATTGGAACGGATCTGCCTGGTCTGCGTCGACTACTATTGAAAATAATGCATCTGTAGATACCTCACCTTATGGTCGTCCCTACAGCATGGCGGTTAGAAATGCAGGTAAAGATGGGACAACTATTGTGAGTCCTGGCATTAACTTTACCGATGGTATTGGACCGTACTGGCAAGAAATGTCGTGGAATGATACTACTCCGGTCTCAAGTGAGATTCTTTATTCTCTACAATACAACAATGGTACTTCTTGGGCGCTGATTCCTGATGCAGATTTACCAGGTAATGAAGCAGGGACAACGACAAGTCCAATTGATCTCTCTGGATTAAGTAAAACTACCTACAATCTTATTCGTCCGTATGCAGCACTGTCTTGTGATGGCTCAAATAATTGCCCTACACTTTTAGACTGGACAGTCACATGGGCAGAAGGACTTACTATCTCTGGAACTGCACAAGGGTATGATCAGTCAACAAACGTTACCTCAGGAACGGTAGCGGTGGCAGTTAATGGTGTATTACAATCAGGTAAAACAGGAACTATCACTGCTGGAGTATGGTCAATACCAAATGTAACCGTATCTGCAGGGGATGTTGTGACGGTGTTTGTTACTGCAGCAGACGCGGCTGAGGCAGTGGGAGTAACTATCTATGATGGAACGGGAAACATAACTGGATTTCAATTATATGAACGACATATCGCGTTAGGATCCGATGATGCTACTTCTACTGCACTTACTAATGCAGATATTGGACTCTATGATTTTACCAATACTGAGGATGTGTTCTTCGATGTAATAGGAGATGACCTAACTGCTTGTAGTGATGTTGGTTGTTCAGATGTTGAGATATTCGTAAATGCAAGTTCGACCTATAATCCTGGAGGTACCGTAGACACGCATGATATTGAGATTAATGGCACTCTTATTTCTACAAGTACCTTGTATATAAGTGGTTCTTGGGATAATAATGCAACCACAACACTGACAAACGCTACGGTTGTTATGGTCGCGACGAGTACCACAGAAACTATAGATACTACAGGTGCAGCAGTGCCAACATTTGGGAATTTAGAGTTTGGTACCACTACAGGTGCAGCTACTTGGACGCTCACAAATACGCTCGACGTAGACGGAGACTTGACAGTAACTCGAGGTACTCTTGCACGAGGCACTACTTCAATTACTCTTGCAGGAGATTTGACCAATGGTACCAATGGTCTTTGGTCAGGTATTGGTACCACAACGTTCGATGGTACGGTAGGGGCTACGTGGAGCGATGTAAATGCAACACTTCAGAATGTTGGAGATGTAGTCATTGATGGCACTGGAAAAATTGTTACACTCGCAGGTAACGTGGCGGCTAATAACATTATCATTGAAGCTGATGATACACTCGACGCTTCAGTTGGAAGCTATGACCTGACAACATATGGAGACTTCATTAACAACAATACGTTTGTTTCACGAAATGGAGCTGTGTTATTTGCGGCAACAACCACTGGTCAGCTTATTACATCCGGTGGAGATGCATTCTATGATATGCAGTTTACTGGAGGTGGAGGAGCTTGGTCCTTTACTGAAAGTACACTTACTGTAGACAATGACTACACGATTGCTACTGGTACAGTGACAATGACGACTGCGACCACAACCATTGGAGGTTCATTCTCTAGTGCAGGAGGTATCTTTGTACATAACAACAGTGCTATTGAATTTGACGGGACCGGAACTGAAACCATTACTGCAAGTGGTACCGTGTTTGCAAATGCCTTTTATGACCTTTCCTTCTCAGGTTCTGGAAGCTGGACAATGCTCGATGAAAGTGCAACTACTTCAAATGATTTACTTATCACGGCTGGAACAGTAGTGATGCCAGCAACAGAACTTGCTATTGGAGGTTCACTTCTTAATACCGGTGGTACTATTACCGCGTCTGCTGGTACAGTGAGCATGTATTCAGGTGGTGCTGAGTCCATTACATTAAACGGTTCTTCATTATTTAACTTATTAGTTGATGGCGCAGGTACCTTCACGGTAACTGACACAAATGCGACTGCTTCAGGCGACCTTACAGTAGATTCAGGTACACTCGTATTACCAACAGGAACATTCTCTCTTGGTGGTTCACTTACCAATGGTTCGACAATCAATCCACAAACAGGAACAGTGTTGTTCAACTCTTCTGACACGGGAGAAACTGTTGACGTAGGTACCTCTAGTCTCTATACCATGAACTTCTCCTCTGCTACTGGTGGCTGGACGGTAACAACAAATGCGACGTCAACAGCAGACACAACACTCACGTCTGGTTTGTTTACCCTCAGTCCAGGGGCGACGCTTTCTGTAGGAGCGACATTTAGTAGTTTGACAGGCGGAGCGTCAACAACATGGACGGGTGCTACACTTTCTCTTGAAGCTGGTGTATACGAAATCAACACTAAAGACAATGGTGGAGATTCATACGACACGCTCCGAATTGGCAGCACTGCAGATATCTCCATGTGGAATTCACAGGCAACAACAGTAACAGTTGTTTCAGGCGGCTCACTGTATTCACAAGATCATGCTGCCGTTGATGGAGATTTATATGTGTATGGAGAGTATGAGCGAACGAGCGGTTCTGAATACTGGAGTTATGCAACTGATTTTGATGGAGTGGCACTTGGTACAAGTTCGAGGCAGGCCAATGTTCGATTATCCTCAGGAGCAACTGCATCTATGACGGGTGTACTCTTTGAAATGCTTGGAGATTCAGCGGCTAGTAGTACGGTTGCAAATCAAGGATCAGGAACGTATACCGTCTTGGTTTCTGGAGGGACCACCACCGCAACGTATTATGATATGGCTGATTTGGGAGCTACCGGTCTGTCACTGCTTGCAAGTACTACAGTAACTTCACTTAACGATGGAGGATTTACTGTTGCTGCTCCAGGTGGTACTGCAGTGACGGTGTCTTCCACTACCATAGCGTCAAATCAAGCTGAACAAATCTTCCGTGTGTCATTTGCAACTACTACAGCAATTGCTGCAACAAACGTTTCTCAAGTTGATGGTACACCTTCTTCGTATTGGTGGTTCCGTGAAAGTTCAGGCAACCTCGACGGGGAAGTAAACGATAATGATTCCGGGGATCCTGGCTCAGTCCGATGGGATGATAGTTCCTTGGTGATTACAATTGCAGGAACTGTATTTACCGATGCAGGGGTCACCGCACTTACTGGCGGAACATGTGATGGAGTTACAAATTCAGTACGTGTGGTAGTTGAAAATGGTGCTACATATGATGGAACTTGTAGTGCAGTTGACGGCACGTACAGTATTGGTGGTGTAGTTGTTATTGGTGACCCGACTGTGACTGTTTTCCTAAACGATGCTCCAGGAGGCGAGTACGCAACAATGGTAACCAAGACGCCAACTGCAGACATCACGAACGCAGATTTGTATGTAAACCGTGTGATTGTTCGACATGAGGATGTGAGTGCGATGACTATTGATGATATGGCTGCCTATGACAGTTCAGATGATGCTGATGTTCGCTTTACCGCAGCAACAACAACCACTGTCACTTTAGATACTTTTGCTCAAACAGAATTGTATGTCTGGGCAACAATGACATTTACCCCAGGTGGTACCGTTACTCTGCTCGCTGATAGTTCAGCGAATACGTATGATGGTTCCTTGTATATTGCAAATGGTGCGACCTTTACCGGGGCAGGTACTACTACCTACACTGTGGGGGGAATCTTTACACAAGGTGCTGGAGCAACATTTGTCCCTGCTTCTTCAACGGTTCTTATGAATGCGACGACATCTGGTAAAGCAATAACCGCAAGCGTGGGCGAGACCATTGCTTTCAACCAACTCACTTTTAATGGAAGTGGAGGAGCGTGGAACATCAATGCTGACATAACTGCGACTGCAGATGTCTATGTCCAAACAGGGACTGTTACCGGTACGGGTGACGTAACACTTACCGCAGGTTCGTTTTATGGGAATGGATTAGTTTCAATGGGCGGTGGTACGACAACTGTAGAAACCACGAATACGTTGGGAGGTACCCAAGAATGGACCTTTTATGATTTGACGGTGGGTAATGGAACAGTAAGTGGAACAACCACGCCAGGAAGCACTGCAACGACAACAGTCTTGAATGTATTTACTATTGAAACAGGCCACTTCTATGATGCTGGGGCTTCTGGTCTTGAGCTCTCTGGAAGTGGAGGCGTGTTTATTGAAAATGGAACGTACTTAGAAGATACTGGTACAGTACGCTATAGCGGAACTGCAGCAACTGACCTCTTGGCAACTAATTATTATAATCTTGATTTAAATGCGTCAGTAGGCACACCGACATATACTGCTACAGGAATTGGAATTTCTATAGCGAATGATTTGTTTGTTGGTGGAGAAGCGGCAACTATCGTGGACTTTGATACAAATGACACTGTGTTAAATGTCGACGGAGACATAGTTATTCAAAGTAATGGAACATTCATTTCCAGTGATTCGGCGGCGTTTACGGTTGCTGGTTCATACGACAATAACGGTTCCTACTCGGCAAGTGGCGGATTAATCACGTTTGATGGTACGGGTACCCAGACGGTTGCTGCGGGAAATTCAGACTTTGCGACGGTGCTTATGAACGGAGCTGGGTCATACATTCTGACAGAACATGCCACTGCTACTGATGCCTTTACATTGAGTAATACCGCTTCATTCACACTAGCAAGTGGGCAGACACTTGCTGTGGGTGGTGACTTTGCTAACAATGTCGGAGGAGCTGCAACCACATGGGATAGTACAACACTTTCATTATATGGTGGGGGGAATTACCTCGTAAATTCCTCTTCTGTAACCGAGGTGTACAACAATGTGTTAATCGGTGCAAATACGGATGTGCGTATGTGGAATTCTGTCGCGACCACAACGACATTGTCTGGAGGTTCACTATACTCAATGGACCATGATAATACATCGGGTGATTTGTATATATTTGGTGCGTATGAAAATGGTACAGATACTGATTTTTGGAGTTATGCTACAGACTTTGATGGCACTGATATTTCAGGCGGTGGAGAAAGAAAGGTTGATGTATATGTAGAAGGATCTGAAAGTGTTCTCTTTAGTAGCGGCGGATCACTTATGATGACAGGTACCGGAGCTTTTCCAACGACAATTCAAAATCAAGGGAGCGGCGTGTATGCGTTTACTATTGGTGATGCTGCTTCAACGACCATGACATATTATGCGTTTGAGAATGTGGATAGCGATGGCCTCACCTTTACAGGTTCACCTAATATAGTTGACCTTTCCCAAGGGTCATTCCTTGTAGGAAATAACTCTGATTCTGCAATGACTGTGGATGGGACAGCAATCGATGTAAATCCGGTTCGAATATTCAGTGGAAATGTTTTTGCCACATCATCAGGTGTCACTTCAGCGGTAAATGTAACAACATCAGGTATTTCGGTTAGTTCTTGGAGGTTTACGGGACATAGTGGTGACATTGCCGGGGAAGACTTCGACAATGATGGTGGTAATCCAGGGTATATAACATGGGACGATTCAGCACTTGAAATTACTATCTCCGGTAGTGTATACAGTGATGAAGGAAGTTCGGTTTCAACTGCGTGTGATAGTACAGCCTCAAATATCCGTTTAGTTGGTACTGGATTTACCGCAACCACAACGTCGTGTGCCGGTGATGGCCTTGGTGCAGGTACAGGTATCTATACTTTTGATGGAATTGCAGTTGCGACAAGTACAACATTGACTGTGTATATCAATGATCATGCTTCGAATGCTATAACAGTTACTAAGGATTCAGTTTCAAGTATTAGTAACTTAGACCTGTATGAGAATAGACTAATCGTCCGACATGAAAGCACTGACCCGCTAACTATCTCTGACATGACATCATTTGATTCGTCTGATGACCCAGATGGAGATGTTTTGTTTACTGCAGTAGCTGGCTCACCTGATACACTCACATTACCTTCAGACACGAAACTTCTAGTTTGGACAAATAAAGAGTTTGAGCCAGGTGGTAACGTCACGCTTTCTGGCGGAGGAGCGGGAGCCGCATACGATGGAACAGTACAACTGTATGCGGACGCTATTTGGACATCAAATGGTACCGAAGAACATAGTATCGGAGGGTCTTTGATTCTTGATACTGATGCTACTTTCCAAGCAGCAAACTCCACCACAACATTTACCACTACTGGTACAGCTCGAACTATTGATGTAAATGCAGAGAGTTTCTACAATGTTGCCTTTACCGGTTCTGGAAGTTGGGCTTTGACCGATACAACATTTGATGCGCAAGATGTATTTATCACTGCGGGAGTTGTAACGCTGCCTACAGGTACGACCACCATAAGTGGAACCTTCACTAATAATGGAGGTGCCTTTACGAATAATGGTTCACTGATGGTATTTGATGGTGCAGGTTCAGGAAATGTAGTACAAGGTGGCAGTTCAGACTTTGCTGAAATGCAATTTACCGGAAGCGGTGCTTGGAATATGACAGACGTAAATGCAACTTCAACTGGTTCAGTCACCATAGGTGCAGGGTCGCTCACATTGCCATCAGGAGTCTTTGTAGTTGGTGGTGACTTTAGTAATACTGGCGGTACGGTGACACATAACACATCAGAGATTAAGTTCACCAGTAATAGTGCAGCTTCACTGTACGCAAACGGTTCTGACCTCGGAGGTGTTGAGTTTGCAGGTACAGGCCCATACGTCATAACCGATGGGAGTTTGACACTTACAGAAAACCTCACCATTTCAGCTGGTTCAGTAACCTTGGCATCAGGCACAATGTCTATTGGTGGTTCACTCAATGCCTCAGGTGGAACATTTGATAATGCAACAGGAACTATTTTGTTTAATTCATCGGATGTTGGTGAAACTATTGATGCTGGTGGTAATGACTTCTATAATGTGCTCTTTGGTAGCGGAACAGGAGGATGGACCATTACCACAGATGCAACCACAACCAATAACTTTACTCTAAACACCGCAAGTGACTTTACACTCGCAAGTGGTCAGGTACTCACTGTTGGGAATGTGTTCAGAAATAATGTCGGTGGTAGCCCTACAACATGGGATAGTTCGACACTTCGCCTCATAAGTGGCACAACGTACGAAATGAATAGCACTTCAACAAGTGATTCCTACCAAACACTATATGTTGGGGCAAATACTGATGTTTCAATGTGGAACTCTCAAGCAACCACAACAACGGTTGATGACAGTGGTTCACTGTATTCTCAAGACCATGCAACAATCGATGGCTCCCTGTATATTTATGGTGATTACCATATTGATGTAGCAACTGAGCATTGGAGTTACGCAACTGACTTTAATCTTGATGATTTAAGTGGCGGTAATGAAAGAGCAGTAACTGTCTCATTTGCCTCAAATGCAACCACAACAGTTGACGGAGGGATACTTAATATTGTTGGTGAATCCGGTAATGAAACAACAATTACAAATCAGGGAAGTGGCACTTATGCTTTTGCGGTAACTGACGGTACATTTAATGCCTTGTACTACGCATATCGAAACCTTGATGGCAATGGTTTGAATTTATCCGGAGAACCAACCATTAGTTCTCTTACTGAAGGTGACTTTGAGCTTGCAGTTGATTCAGGAACTTTGATCAACCTCAGTTCTACCACACTTAATGCAAACGCCTCACTGATTATTACGGGCACCCGTTTTGCAACAACGACGGCAATTACTGGGAATAATGTCACGTTAAATGGTACAAACGCAAATGCATGGACCTTTATTTCACACACCGGAAACCTTGCTGGGGAAGGTTTTGATGTGGATGGAGGAGATGCCTGTGGTTCCATCCGTTGGGATGATAGTGCGTGTCTTTTGACACAACAGGTTCATTATCGATGGCGAAATGATGATGGTGGTATTGGAGTTCCTGCAGATGAGTGGTATGACACTGATTGGAATAAACGAAAAAGAGTTCGCATTGAAAATGATGATGCAAGCACCTATACCGATGCAGCAATTAAACTCGTGGTGACATACGATGCTGATATGCAGGTTGGCTTTGATGACCTCCGCTTTACTGATGAAAGTGGTACCACGAGTCTGAATTACTGGATTGAACGGTATACTGCAAGTACTGAGGCAGATGTCTGGGTACAGGTACCAACATTACCAGCAAATGACACTGCAACTATTTTCATGTACTACAACAACGTGGTGGCGACCACTACAAGCTCAAGTACAGAAACATTTATAGTTGCTGATGATTTTGAAGATGAGAACATCTCTGAGTACGCTGATGCGGGTGATGATAAGAGTGAGTTCGCTGTTAACGGAAACTTTGCGTACGGGGGCAGTTTCGGACTTGATGTGACGAATAGTATGAGTCAAACTGAGGATGGAGGTATCGCTCGGTTTGACCAAACAGTCAGCCAGGGCGAGATTATCCGGTACATGCAGTATGTAGATACTGGTGATGGTGCAGCCGATGAAGTCTGTACACTGTTTGGAGTACAGTCACCCGTAAGTAACAATAATAATTATGCAGTTTGTATTGAACAGGTAACAGGGACTGACAGAATATCTATCTCAGAAAATGTGACTGACATTGATACTAGCGGTACAATTCTTGCATCAACAACAGTCGCCTATAGTACGGGATGGTATGAGGTTGAGATTGATTGGAAAACTGATGATTCAATTAACGTGACCCTCTCAACCGGGGGAAGTGTTGTTGCAACAACCTCTGCTACTGATGTGTCGTACACTTCTGGAGGATTTGGATTTACGTACTGGTTCAATAGTGGTGGTTGGGATAATTTCACTTCACGCCCACGAGTAGATACTGAACCCACAATACGCTTTGGCGCAGAACAGTCTGATGGGGGAGCAACGTGGGCTGCTGACATTGATACTCCATATGGTGGTTTTATCGTCAACGACGTTGCTCGACTAAGAATACTTCTCGAGAATTCTGGTCTGCAAGTCACGAACCAGACATATGTTCTTGAATATGCTGAACAGGGTGCAGCACCAAGTTGTGAAGCAGTTACTGCGGTCAATTATGTTGATGTTCCTGTACAAGGAAGTTGTGGTGCTTCACCATTGTGTATGCAGTCTTCAAGTAATGTGACTGATGGAGAGTCAACCACAGACTTACTTTCTATTGCCAATGGTGACTTTGTCGCAGGAGAACTTACAGAAGACCCTTCTAACACAGCTGATTCACTGACTATTGATCAAAACGAGTATACTGAGCTTGAGTATGTATTAACACCAACAGCGAGTGTTGTAGATGAAGATATTTGTCTGCGCGTTTCAAACAGTGGGACAGATCTTGATACATACCTCCGTGTCGCAAAGATGACGGTTAAGTTTGATCCCTCATTCGGCGATGTGAGTTTCAACCTTGGTGCGGATATTGCTCTTGTGGCAGGAACAACAACCACAGTGTATGCAACAAGTTCAGTAACTGACCAAAATGGGTACGCTGACTTACAGATTGGTTCCTCAACAATGTATTCCACCATAGCAGGAGCTGCATGTACCGCCGACAATAATAATTGCTATATAGAAAGTACTAACTCATCTTGTTCATTCATTGATTGTTCTGGCAATAGTTGTACCCTGTCATGTGCTGCCGACTTCTACTTCCATGCAGATGCAACAGATACTGATGGTGCAAATCAATGGTGGGCATTCTTAGAGGTGGAAGACACTGCCGGCGGATATGATTTTGCAACGAGCCCAAGTATCGAGGTTATGACATTGCGCGCACTTGATGTAACCAATGCTATTAATTATGGTGCACTTGCAGCTTCAAGTACTTCCGGAGTAACCAATGCCTCAACAACTGTTGAGAACTTGGGTAACGTTGCGATTGATATCGATGTAACCGGTACTGATCTAACTGACGGCTACAGTTCAAACATCCCTGCTTCTGAACAGATTTTTGCAACCACTACATTTGACTATGATGCATGTGTCACCTGTACATCGCTTGCAACTACTGCAATAAGTTATGAGGTTGACCTCGCGAAACCAATAGTGGTAAGTCCAGCTACAGAAGATGCAGTGTTCTGGGGTATTGAGATACCGTTTGGTGTATCAAGTAACCCACATACAGGAGGAGTTCTCTTTACTCCTATTAGCGACAGTTAAGACCTTGCAAGGATTTGTTGTTCCTTGTGGGGACTGCTGATGACTAGTTAATAAAGGTAAGTGCTATCATTAACATATGAAGACTAAGGCTTTTGGGATTTTTTTTCTTGTACTTTTCTCTGCTGCTTTTGTGCATGCTGCTGATGATACTGATGCGCCTGAAATTTCAGGTGTTGAGGTTGTAACTGAATCTGAAACCTCAATTACCATTACCTGGGAAACAGACGAAGATGCTGATTCACTTGTAAATTATGGTCTGAAAGAAGATTACGGTATCGTTAGAATCCCTGAGGCAGACCGAACCACTCACTCCGTTACGCTTGATGAGCTGGAGCCTAATAAAGTGTATCATTTCCGAGTTGTTTCTGCAGATGAACAGGGGAACCAGGGTATTTCTGCTGACTATAAAGTTCAAACTGGTGATATAACTCAAAATGATGATGGTGCAGGCGAGGCTGATGCGCAGGGAGACGGCGAGGGTGCGGGGGCAAGTGACAGTAGTGAAACAACTACGCAGACAACAACTCAGTCAGCAGTGACTACTGAAGACATAATCGAGGAGATTAAACAAATTGAACAAGTCGAACAATTGCAAGAAATTCTTGATGTGACAATTGAGGCAATTCAAGGAATTACAGATGCACTTACTATCGTAGGTCCTCCTACCGTAACTCCTGAAACTATTACCGCGTTAGTTGAATGGACTACTGATCGTGAATCTAACTCAACAGTACTTTTCTCGCCTGCATCCGAGTATGTGCCTGATAACTATTCGTATTCACAGTCAAGCACAGCTGGGAATACTACTCGACATCAAGTTCAGCTGATTGGACTTGAAGCGTTTACTGAATATCACTTTAGGGTACAGTCGACCGACACCTTGGGTGTGACCGGAGAATCGTTGGATTATACCTTTAAAACAAAGGCTTCTTTACCAAATATTAGAAATTTACGTATCGTAAAAGTGGAGGAGGATGCTGCCACGTTAGCGTGGGACACGACAGTGCCTGCCAAGGCTCTTATTGAATATCAGGATCTTACTACTGGAGTACAGAATTCAAAGGGAAGGCCAACGCTCGCAACGACTCACCAAATGCGTATTGCAGATCTTACACTCGGTACTCGGTATGTCGCTTTTGTGATTGCTGAAAATGGAGGTGGTGATAGAGTAAAGAGTCAACCAATAACCTTTATTACGGTACGTGACACTGCACCGCCACTTATTTCTAATGTAAGTAATGAATCGACCCTTTTCCCTGGTGATAGTGCCCGTATTCAGAGTATTGTTGAGTGGAAGACGGATGAGTCAGCATATTGCACAATGACGTACACGGAAGGGGTTGCAGCTGGGGTTGAGCCTACCGTGATTGAAGCAGAAAACATCAGTTATTCTGAACGGCACGTTGAGGTAATTGTTGATTTTGCACCAGCAACAGTATATCAATTTTGGCTTAACTGTTCTGATGAAGCAGGGAACACAGCTCAATCAGAAAATTTTGTACTTTTCACCCCTATTCAGGAGAAGAGTATTATTGACTTGATCCTAGAGAACTTTGAAAGTACGTTTGGCTGGGTTAAGAATATTACGAACTAGTGTAAATAACTTAGACCTCCTTGTCTTTGACAGCGGAGGTTTTTCTATATGAAATAATTACTGTACATAAGTAAAAAACCTTTGTTTATAGGTCTGTTATACTTAAAGGTATCCAAATATGGAGATGTTAAAACGAATTCACGTTGCGTGTGTTTACCTGCTTTTAATTGCAGTTGTTTTTGTGTCTATCCCCACACATCCATATGCATACGCTGCTGTCGGCATTAACCAACAAGTGCCTTTTTACGGAACTCTGAATAACGCATCTGGAACTCCATTGGCCGGAACCTATGATATGGTGTTCCGGTTTTATGACACCCCTACGGGAGGCACATTGCTTGATACAAGTACACATACAGCAGCAAATGGAAATGCGGTAACGGTCACGTTGGGTGAATTCTCGGCGCTCCTGGGTTCAGGAACAGGAAATGCTCTTGATGGCCTTGATTTCAATGACGACTCAATTTACGTCGGCCTTACCATTGAATCTGATTCAGAGATGACGCCACGTGAACGCTTGTCTGCGGCACCTTATGCGTTTAATGCTGATACAGTTGATGGATATCATGCCTCAGATTTTCTTTCAACGAGTACTACAGATGTCACTTTTGTAAATGCTACTTCTACTAATGCGATAGTCACCAGCAATTTTACTATCTCAGGCACACTCACAGACGCTTCTTATTCAGTTGGTACTTCAGGTTATATATTACAAACCACTGGTTCGGGTGTACAGTGGGTTGCTACTTCATCACTTGGTCTCGCAGGAGGTTCACTTGGTGTATCAATTGATCCAACGGAACTCACCGCTACTGACTTTGGAGACTTTACCTGCAATGGAACCACTTGTTCACTTGATACTTCATACCTTACCACTGTAGACATGTCTTCTGACACCAACTTCTCAGTCTCAGCAACAGGTCTCGAAGAAGCAGGCGACGCACTGGCACTCACTGCCGGCTACATCATTCCATTGACAGCATCTACTACCAACTGGAACACTGCATATTCTTGGGGAGATCATTCACTTTCTAGTTATGCATCGAATGTGTTAACAAATGGCTATGTTTTCCGTGGTGGAGTGAGTAATACAGCTGAGGCAACCTCATCTTTGTTTATTGCCGATGATGGAAATATCGGTATCGGCACCACCTCACCCGCATCATCACTTGATGTCTGGGGTGACGCACGAGTTGGAGTTTATGCATCACCCACTTTGTTTGTAGATAGTACTCTTGGAAGGATCGGTATTAGCACTAGTACACCGACTCATGGTCTGACGGTCGATGACGACATCCGTTTAGCAGGTTCTTTGTATGATAATTCAAATTCTGCAGGATCTGGAGGTTATATTTTGCAGTCAAATGGTTCAGGATTGAATTGGGTAGCTACCTCAACTCTAGGTTTAAGTACGTTCCTTAGTCTTACTGATACGCCAAGTAGCTATACTGCTAATCAGATTCTTTACTCTACGGGTGCTGCTTTGACTGGCTCCAGCAACTTTGTCTATGACGGATCAGGTGTCGGGATAGGGACATCAACACCTGGTGCAGAACTTGTCGTTGATGGTGATTTCCAGTTAACGGGAGGTGTTTACGATAATAATAATACGCGCGGTGTAGGTGGGTATGTACTTCAGACTACTGGCTCAGGCATTACTTGGGTATCAACCTCATCACTCGGAGTCTCAGGTGGATCCGGCACCGTCACCTCAGTAGATATGTCAGTCCCAACCGGCCTCGCAATCTCTGGTAATCCTATTACAGGTGCTGGAACCTTGGCACTCACTTATGACACTGGCTATGCTGGAGTACTTACCGCGAGTACCACTAATTGGGAGACTGCGTTTGGATGGGGGGATCATAGTGTGGTGGGGTATCTCTCAACCACCACTGGAGACTGGACAGGAACTTTTGATGGTCAAGAGGGAAGTTATTACCTTGCGTTAGGTAATCACACAGGAACCCTTGCAAGTACGTCACTTGCTTCAGAGATTTTGGTTTCAAGCGAGGTTTCAAGCGAGTCTTTACTTGAAGCACTGCTTTCTGATGTGACGAATTTATTTTCAAATAATGACACTATAACGAGTGCAAATATAGCTGATAGTTATCTCTTTAACACAGGTGATGCTGCCACTGGTGACTATACCTTTACAGGGACAACAACATTAGCTACGACTACAATTCAAAATCTTATTCTTACCGCAACACTTGGTGAAACTAGCGGAGGAACAGGTCAGTCTGCATACACAGCGGGTGATTTGCTCTACGCATCAGGTATAAATACCCTTGGACGTCTAGCAGCAGGGGGTGATGGTACAGTATTAAAAATTTCTGGAGGTGTGCCGACTTGGGGAGCTGATCTAACAAGTGGAGGAGGAGCAGGAGCATGGGCAACTTCAACAGGTAATACCTTTATATACCCAGCAGACCCAAATGACATTGTTGTTATTGGAGCTTCAGCAACAACTAGTTCTGGGTATCAACTTGAGGTTGTGGGAAGTATCTTAGCTACAGGTATACAGACAACTGATGCTACTACTACAAATCTCACCATCAACTCTGAGACTTTTACCGACCTAACGGGGACTGCGCTTATTAATCAGTCTGGCGTGTTGGCGGTATCTACTTCATCATTGGCCATGTATTTTGCATCTACGACAGATTTTGATACACAGGCTGAGTTAGAATCTATACTTACAGATGTTACAAGTTTGTTTACTAACAATGACACAATTACCGATGCAAATATTAGTGATTTAATAACCGCATCAAATTATCTCTCATTGATTGATTGGTCTGCAACAACTACCACAGCCCTGAATGAAGGTTCTAATCTTTATTACACAGACGCACGAGTCGCTTCATACATAGGAGGCTCTTCAACGATTACAAGGCTTGGTCAAACTATAGACGAATCAGAACTTAACATAGCTGGCTCACCAACAAGTGGGTATCTTTTGCAGGCATCGTCGACTGCTACTGGCGGTTTTGTCTGGGCTGCAACATCAACTCTTGGTTTGTCTGGGGGCAGTGGCACCGTCACCTCAGTCGACATGTCAGTACCAACCGGTCTGGCCATCTCTGGCAACCCTATTACCGGTGCTGGAACTTTGGCACTAGCTTATGACACAGGCTATGAAGGAGTACTTACCGCGAGTACGACTAATTGGGAGACTGCGTTCTCTTGGGGGGATCACTCACTTTTAAATTATCTCACCACCGTAGACATGTCTTCTGACACCAACTTCTCAGTCTCAGCAACAGGTCTTGAAGAATCAGGAGATACACTCGCCCTCACTGCCGGCTACCTCATTCCACTGACCGCTTCAACCACCAACTGGAACACTGCCTACTCCTGGGGAGATCACGGATCAGCGGGCTACCTTAGCACCACCACCGGTGACTGGGTTGGTACCCTTGATGGTCAGGCAGGTAGTTACTACTTAGCATTAACCAATGCAACGGGTGATACAGATGATATTACACAAGGTACGACAAATCTTTTCAATCAAACACACACGGGGGAAGTGACTGGCTCAACAGCTCTTACAATCGCAGACAACACTATTGATGAAGCAAATCTAAAGGTTGATGGTGCCAATACTGA
>Ga0209195_1000066_pt1 | contig 76914 bp, 71 predicted proteins | sample COGITO_mtgs_1004_3_FD_184788 | JGI IMG/M metagenome (GOLD analysis project Ga0209195, IMG submission 184788) | Pelagic marine microbial communities from North Sea - COGITO_mtgs_100420 (SPAdes) (version 2) | ecosystem: Environmental > Aquatic > Marine > Epipelagic ...
TGCACCAACTTGTCTGCCGATTTGCCGTCGACCAGGAGTTGGTCGGGTATGGTCGCCAGTTCACCGTGCTGTGCGATCAATTTGCTTAGTTTGGGCAGGCCCAAGCTATAGCTCCGGCAGGCCTGTCGAAAAGCCTCGGCGTCGGCCTTGATCACCGCGCCCAGGGGCTCGGACTGTTGCCATTGAGCTTGCATCTCATCGAGAAAATGCTCGGCTGCGGCGATTTTTTCAGCACTGAAATCGCCAACCTCAATAAACTGACACATCCATTTAACCAATGCCTCGACCATCGGCTGTCGATCGATTGCCGGCAACTCGGCCGCAATGGGTTCCGCTTCCGGCTCTAGAGCAAGGTCAGTACTCAGTATGGCCTCAATTGGGGCCGCGTTATCGTCTAGCGCGGACGCTTCAGGGTCGGTAGGGACCGATGCCGATTTGGGCTTGACCGGGGTGAATACCGCCTGAGCCACTGCGCGGTTAACTTCAAACTCGGCCTGGAGCACGTCCGAAATATTCTTGAGCTCGCCCCACTGTTCCAATAAGCCCTTGTATTTGGCGATATACATCGGCTCGAGGGACCCATGCGCCAGTCGCCTCATGGCGTCCAACACCGCCTCTTGCTTATCCAGTAAGGCTTGGGCGGCCTTCTTATCCGTCGCTAGGCGATCGAGCTTATCGGTCGCAATACGATGGACAGATTTATCCTTACCCTTGGTTTCTTTTGCCAGGGCGGCCAGTAAGTCGGCATCGGTCAGTTCCGTGGCGGCCACTTTGCGCACCGAGGCCATATGGCCAGTCAGCGCTATATCGTGCCATTGCACTTGGCTGACAGCCTCGGTCGGCTGCCCGTGCTGGACTAAAAACATTATGCCCGGCAAGCCGGTCAGGTGAGCACTTACTTCCGCCAAGCTATAGGTGCCCTGTTTAATCGCTTCGGTTAGTTGGGTCCATAAGGGCGCCTGGGCCTTGCCCGGCGCGCTGACAATTTTGGCTGCCAGCTCAGGCAGTGAATCGGCTTGCACAACGGCCGGTGCCGGAGTCGCTTTGGCCTTGGCTGGCGTGCCAGTGATGGGCGGTGATTTACGCGAAAAGAGCTTCTTAAACATGATCAATACTCCACAAAAAAAGGCCAGATAAACCGATCGGGGGGCGATCTCTCACCGGAAACTGTAAATTGGTAGAACTACGCGTTAGCATACCCTGAACGGAGATGGCGCGGAACAGGGTAACTCGACGATGCAAACACCCCAATCAGGTGACATGACCCTACTATGGTATGACTACGAAACCTGGGGTGCCAACCCCCAGCGCGACCGCCTGGCGCAATTTGCCGCGGTGCGCACCGATCTGGAGCTGAATCCGATTGGCTCGCCCATCGATCTGCTCTGCCAACCAGCACTCGACACCCTGGTGGATGCCGATGCGGTCGCCATTACCGGTTTATCGCCACTCGACTTGGCCGCGCGTGGCCTGTCGGAATGGGACTTTGCCCACCAGATTCATCAGCATTTGTCGCTCTCGGGCACCTGTTCGGTGGGCTATAACAGTATTCGCTTTGATGATGAATGTACCCGCTATTTACTCTATCGCAATATGCTCGACCCCTATGCACGTGAATGGAAGAACGGTAATGCCCGCTGGGATCTGCTCGATGTAGTGCGCATGACCCATGCGTTGCGGCCCGATGGCATCAATTGGCCGACGCGGGACGACGGCACACCCTCCTTCAAGCTCGAGCACCTGAGCGCGGCCAACGGCTTGGCGCATGCCAAAGCACACGATGCCGTCAGCGATGTCTTGGCGACCATCGCGCTGGCCAAGTTGATCAAGCAACGCCAACCCAAGCTATATGACTATGCTTTTAGCCTGCGTTCCAAACATCGGGTTCGTCAGCATATCGATATAGAGGGCCGGCAACCGCATCTGCATTTTTCCGGCAAGATCCCGGCGTTGGAACATTGCATGGGCATTGAAATCCCCCTAATGATGCACCCGGAACGCAATAACGAGGTGATCGTTATCGATATCCGTAACGATCCCAGCTGGCTACTGGCCCACGACGCCCAAACGCTCAAGACCTGGCTGTACAGTAAGGCTGCTGATCTGCCCGAGGGTGCGACCCGACCGCCGTTCAAAACCGTGCACTTGAACCGCAGCCCGATGATCGCATCGATGACCCTGTTAGATGCCGTCACAGCAGAGCGGCTCGATGTCGACCTGGTCCGCATTCAGGTACATCAGGCCATAGTAGAGGCTCATCCGGAATTGCGTGCGCTGGCGCTGGCCGTCTTTACCGACCAAGACCGACGTGAGCCCCCTGCTGACCCTGAACATGCGCTCTATTCCGGCTTTATCGACGATCACGATCGCAACCTATTGAACCGAATGGCCAGTGACCGCATCCACAAAGAACGCTGGCTCGATGAAACCCATCTGCTGCACGATGATCGCTTACCACCTTTGGTCGAAAGCGCACTGGCGCGGAACTTCCCATCGGCGTTGAGCGATGCGCAGTTTGCCGGGTGGAAAAACAGCCGCCTCGGCGTGCTTGAGGATCCGGACCGAGGCCAAGCCTTATGCATCTCGAGCGCGCTCGAGCGCGTCGCGGCAAAGCTGCTAGACTCACCGGAGCACGCCGCCTTACTCGACACCCAAGCGTATTTGCTGCAGCGCCAGAGCTATTGGTTCGGGGCCGCTCCTCTGGCGACTCATAAAGCGTCCGTTGAGGACTCGGCACCACCGGCCGAATCAGAAACGGACGCACCGGACAGCAACCTTAATGATCAAATGGACTTATTTTAGTGTTAGGAAAAAAACCGTTCGCGCTTGCCCTATTTTGTTATTCACTGCTGTTTGGCCTTGAGGCCCTGGCCGAATCGACCGATGTTCAGGCGATTCGAATTCAACGTCAGGGGCTGCTGAATCTGATCAGCTATATCGATCAAAAGCCTGACATATTTAATCGATCGAAACTTCTCCCGGTGCTGCTAAATCGGGCTGAGAAGCAGACCGTGCTCGATGTCTGGGGGGTTTATCTGGACTATATGGCCACCCTGGGTGTACTGGCCGACAAGAATGAGCTCTATCAGCGGCAATCTTCGGCCGAGCATGATCGGCGCATGCAAATACACGCCTTCGCCATGACGGCTTATTACCGCTTCGGCTTGGCATTTATCAGTCGCATCGGTCGGGATCCGGAACTGGTGAAATGGCTCAACCTTGCTCATCCGGATCTGGAGCTGCCCGCCAAGATGTATCAAAAATTCAGCAATCAGGTTTTGAGTGACTGGAACACTGTTCGCTTCGATGATCTCACCAGCAGTTTATCGGTCGATGCGCAGTCGTCTTTTGCCGCACAATTTTCCGCCGATCGACTGGCCGTTCGGCAGCAGAGTCGCACCGGTTTGTTGGTCGCCAACAGCGCCGGCACGGTAAGCCGTTCGCTATTTAGAACCTGGTTCCCAATCCAGCGAGGGGTCGCCAAGGGCATGGGCAAGGTCAAGGTTTGGCGTATTGGCGAGACACTGATCACGCCCGAGCAAGCCTTAAGCTTCAGCCGAGATTTAGAGCCAGGCGACTTTTATCTGACCCGCAAGGAATGGCGCCTGACCAATGTCGGCATTCCCGGCTTTTGGACCCACTCGGCAATCTATATCGGCTCGCACGCCGAACGCGAGCAATACTTTGATACGCCAGAGGTTAAGCAATGGCTCGCCGAGCAAGGTTTTAACAGTTTCGATGCGCTCTTGCGTGCGACCAGCGAGATCTATGCCCGACATCCAGGGTATGACGCCATGGGCGAGGTTCGGGCCATCGAGGCACTGAACGCGGGGGTTATCTTTAATTCCATTGAAACATCGCTGGCAGCCGACGGCGCCGCCATATTCCGCCCGTTGCTGGGCAAGCTTGAAAAAGCCAAGGCCATCCACAACGCCTTCTATTACACCGGTCAACCCTACGATTTTGATTTCGATTTCGACAGTGACAATGCCATGGTGTGCAGTGAGCTAATCTTTAAAGCCTATCAGGCGGGCACGACACAAACAGGTGTCGACTTCCCGCTTTACACCGTCGCCGGACGCAAAATGTTGACACCTAATGAAATTGCCCAATGGTATGACGCAACGGTAGACACCGCTGAACAGGAGATTGAACTGGTGATGTTTATCGACGGTAATGAAAAGGACCGCGTCGCCTTTCGGTCCAACTCGGCCGCCTTCAAGGGCTCGTGGCAGCGACCCGACTGGTATCTGTTTAAGCAATCCCCGTCCGCCCTGATCGATGCATTTACGACTGAGTCAAACTGAGTCGATACTCAGCTTCGGCTTAAAAACCGGGTCACCGCCTGTTTGAAATCGTCACTGGCCAACCGCTTGCGGAACAGTTCGCCTTCTTCTTCCATGGTTTGCAGGGTTTTCGCCATATAGGTCTGCTTCATTAGGCGCTTGGTGATAATCAAGGATTCCAGCGGCAATTGCGCCAAGGCCTGTGCCTGATGAACGGCGGCACTGAAAAACTGCTCATCATTATAAACCCCGTTGATTAGACCGGCGGCCTTGGCTTCCTGACCATCGAAGGTCTTGCCGGTTAACAGCCACTCCGCGGCCTTGGCATGACCGACGCGCAGCGGCAACAGGTAAGACGAGGCAAATTCTGGCACCAAACCCAGCTTCACGAAGGGTAATTGAAACAGCGCGCTCTCGCCGGAAAAAACCAGGTCGCAGTGCAGCAACAGGGTGGTGCCAATGCCAATGGCCGGGCCATTGACCGCGGCGACCAGCGGCTTGGGAAAGTCAGCCACGGTCTGCAGAAACCGAAACACCGCCGACTCATCATCCACCGGCGGATTATCGAGGAAGTCTTGTAAGTCGTTGCCGGCGGTAAAACAGGACTTCTGACCGGTAATCAGAATCACGGCGACCTCCGAGTTACTGCGCGCACCGATAAAGATATCGCCCAAGCGACGGTACATCTGCTCGGTAATGGCATTCTTTTTTTCAGGCCGATTAAATTGGACTTCCAGTACACCGTTGTTGAGACGCGTTTCTATTTCAGACATGTGGCCCACCTTTGATGATAAATGGTTTTGAGGACAAACGGTTTAATGATATAGAGTTTTAATGGCTAACAATCATGACTCGCAGCAGTAGGACGTTATCTCTAATTTAAACGAGCGTTTGAATTTTGCAAGCTTATCTCGATGCTGGGCGGCAAACCTGTGCAACTTTAGTCTGGGAACAGCCTCCACCCTGATATTTGTTGTACACTTCCAGCCAATAATAATACCGAGGCGCCACCTCGATCCTGATGGAGAGCAGTATGACTCTGATAAAACAAGCCGATATAATCCAAAGTGTTGCCGATGCCTTACAGTATATATCCTATTATCATCCCAAGGATTTTATTCAGGCCATGCACCAGGCCTACGAACGTGAAGAATCCCCTGCCGCACGGGATGCCATTGCCCAAATACTAATCAACAGTCGAATGTGTGCCGAAGGCCACCGGCCAATTTGCCAAGATACTGGCATTGTGACAGTCTTTGTTGAGGTCGGCATGAGTGTGGTCTTTGGCGATGCGACCATGAGCCTCGAAGACATGATCAATCAAGGCGTGCGCGAGGCCTATGCCCTGCCCGACAATGTCCTGCGTGCCTCGATCTTGGCCGACCCGGACGGTGCTCGAACCAACACCAAAGACAATACCCCCGCGGTCATCCATACCCGCTTAGTGCCCGGCACTACCATCGATATTCAGGTCGCGGCCAAGGGCGGCGGCAGTGAGGCCAAGGCTAAATTTGCCATGCTGAATCCATCCGACTCGGTGGTCGACTGGGTCCTGAAGATGATCCCAGAAATGGGGGCCGGCTGGTGCCCGCCGGGCATGATCGGTATCGGCATTGGCGGTACCGCTGAAAAGGCCATGATACTGGCCAAAGAAAGTCTGATGGCGCCAATCGATATTCAAGATTTACAGGCCAAGGGGGCGAGTAATAGGGCCGAGGAACTGCGCCTGGAGTTGTTTGATAAGATTAACAAGTTGGGCATCGGTGCCCAGGGTTTAGGCGGCCTGACTACAGTATTGGATGTTAAGGTACTGGATGCGCCCACCCACGCGGCCAATAAGCCGGTTGCGATCATCCCCAACTGTGCCGCCACGCGCCACGCTCATTTCACGCTCGACGGCAGCGGCATCGCCGATTTGCCCGTGCCAACACTCGCCGACTGGCCGGCCATCGTTTGGGAAGCCGGTCCATCGGCACGCCGAGTCAACCTCGACACCCTGACCAAGGCCGAGACGCAAACCTGGCAGCCTGGTGAAACCCTGCTCTTATCGGGCAAGATGTATACCGGTCGCGATGCCGCGCACAAACGCATGGTCGATATGATCAACAAAGGCGAACCGCTGCCAATCGACCTGACCAACAAGGTGATTTATTACGTCGGCCCGGTGGATCCGGTGCGCGAAGAGGCGGTCGGTCCCGCCGGCCCAACGACGGCGACCCGCATGGACAAGTTCACCGATACGGTACTGGAGCATACCGGCCTAATTGCAATGGTCGGCAAGGCTGAACGCGGACCGATCGGCATCGAGGCGATCAAGAAGCATAAGGCGACCTATCTGATGGCCGTTGGCGGTGCCGCCTATCTAGTCTCGAAGGCAATCCGCAGCGCCAAGGTGGTGGCCTTTGCCGATTTGGGCATGGAAGCGATCTACGAATTTGTGCTCGAAGAAATGCCGGTCACCGTTGCAGTGGACTGCAATGGCGTATCGGTACACAGCACCGGGCCACAGGAATGGGCCGCAAAGATTGCGGCAAAAGAAATCGTTTAGGCCGCTGCTTGGTAACCACAGGGCCGTCCTGCTGCCAAAGGCAATAGGGCGGCCTTGCCAAGGGGCTTGCGCTAAGCCCTAGTGCAGCCTGTCGTCGAAATCTTCGACAGGATCATCCAGCTCGTTGTGCACCATTAGGACGTCCATATCGGTTAATTGATCGTAGATGGCATCCATTTCGGTCAACAACATATCCAGCCAATCCTTAAACATCGGCGCGCTCAGATGCTTCAGCGGTATCGCTAGAGTCAGCAGCATGCGCGGCACGTCCTCATCATCCATGGAAATCATCACCTTCAGCAGACTGAAGTCATAATTCATAAAATGCACGGCGCCTTGCAGTGGTAACACCGCTGACGGTCGAATGGCAATCTCGGTCAGCACCGAGCAGCGATCGGACTCGACGAAACAACGCGCTTCGAGCACTCCCGGCCGACCTTCCCACACCGGCAAATGTATCCCTTCACAGTCTGAACAGACGTAGGCTTCCAATGAGCAAGCCTCTATCCAGCTTTGTACTTGATCACGCGATAAGGCTTTCATGCGGTCCTCAACAATGAGACTCAATAAAACAGCGACAGATTGTAGTGGGTTCTGGGCGAGTTTGCACTGCGCCGAGCGGCCATTATCGCGACAAGACTCGAAATGCACCCGACTTTAGCGTTATGCTAGTGCCTTTGCGATTCAATCCCCTGGAGTCATCATGTTTGAACAGATTCAGGCCCCCTCGGCCGACCCGATTTTATCGTTAATCAGCGAATTTAAGAATGATGCACGGACCGATAAAATTGATCTGGGCATCGGTGTCTATCGCAACGATAAGGGCATCACACCGATCATGGCTGCCGTGGCACAGGCCGAACAGACTCTGCTGAAAACGGAATCCACCAAGGCCTATCAAGGATTGGTCGGCGATGAAAACTTTAACCTGGCCATCCAGTCTCTGCTCTTGGGTGGCACTTCGGCGATGGCCCGCGCCAGCACCCTGCAAACGCCGGGTGCCAGCGGTGCCTTGCGCAATCTGGCCGATCTGCTCGCCTTTGCACGGCCCAATGCCACCGTCTGGATCAGCAACCCCAGCTACATCAATCATCGCCCTATTATGCTTCGTGCCGGTTTGGCCGTGCAGGAATACGCTTATCTGAACCCGGTGACCAAGGCAGTGGATGAAACCGCGATGCTGGCCCAAGTGGCCCAATTGGGACCCGACGATGTCCTGCTGTTACACGGCTGCTGCCATAATCCAAGTGGCGCCGATCTGAGCCTAGCGGCTTGGCAGCGGATCGCCGAGTTGGCTCAGCAACGCGGTTTTCTACCCTTTGTCGATATTGCCTATCAGGGTTTGGGCGACGGCCTCGAAGCTGATGCCCAGGGCCTGCGGCTATTGGCCAACGCCGTGCCAGAGCTGATGATCTCTACCTCCTGCTCGAAAAACTTTGGCCTCTATCGGGAACGCACCGGTGCTGCCATCCTGGTCGGCGAGGATGCCAGCCATGCGCATAATGGCCGCGCGAAGATGTGTGAATTGGCGCGCGGCAGCTATTCGATGCCGCCCTCGCATGGCGCTGCGATCGTCAGTACCATTTTGGCCGATGATCAACTCAATGGCCTCTGGCGGGCCGAACTCGACACCATGAACCTGCGCATCAACGGCTTACGTTCGGCTCTGGTCGAGGGTTTCCGCATTGCCACCCAAGGCGAAGACTATGACTACTTTGGTCACCACAAGGGCATGTTCAGCCTGACCGGGCTCAGTGATGCCAAGATCGCTCGCCTCAAGGCGGACTACGGCATCTATATCGTTAGCGGTGGCCGCGTCAATATTGCTGGCCTGCAGCTCAACGAGGTTGATGCGTTGGTCGCGGCCGTTGTCGCGGTCAATCGTTAGGCCTGAGTCCATGTGCTCGACTGACCATCACCCAGTGCCGGACCGGCCGCCGACGTCGGTAAACCGCCTTGCTTAGGCTGCTGCGCCCGGGTCACCTCTTGGTGATTCTGGTGCTGGCGGTGACGCCGCTGTTTTTTATCGGTGGGCCGAGCGCCGTTGCCTTGCCTTTTATCCGCTATGGCTGGAATCTCGGCCATATAGGCTTCTTTTTCCTGGCCACCGGCCTCTATTGCTCATTCCGGCCCATCACCCGTTGGCCACAGGTCGCCCTGGTCCTGGCGAGCATCTTCATTCTGAGTTTGCTGCTTGAGCTAATTCAACATCAGGTCGGGCGGGATTTCAGTAGTCGGGATATGCTGCGCAACCTGGTTGGTGCCACTCTGGCACTGTTTTGGCGCGCGCGAGCGCACCTACATCCTAGCCTGATCAGTTTTGCGATCCTACTACTGCTGCTCGATCTGAGTGGCTTCGCCTGGACGGCACAGCAGGATCTGCGGCGGCAAAACCGAGCGCCTCTTATTGAGAATTTCGAACAGGGAGACTCACTGGCCCATTGGCATGGGATGACTGAAATCAGTCCCGATCGAGTGTCGGAAGGTCGCTTCGCCGGCCAGGCGCGACTCAAGGCTGGCCATTTTTCAGGCGTAAGCCTCGCGCCAACGTTGGCCGACTGGCGCGGTTACCAGCAGTTGCAACTGCAGGCACACAATCCCAGCAGCAGGGTGCAGGTGTTGACCGTTCGCATCAATGACCGAGCCCATGAATTGTCGGCTCAACTGTATTCGGATCGCTATAATCAGAGCTTCGAACTGACGCCGGGCTGGAACCACATTAGGGTGCCCTTGGCGGCGGTCCAATCGGCGCCGGCTGGGCGTGCGATGGCGATGGACGGTATATATCGCCTGGGTCTGTTTTTTGCCCAACTCGACGCGCCGCTGCTGTTAACCTTGGATGATATCCGCCTAACTTCAGACTAAACCCGAGTCGACATCATTGAGCACGGTCACCGCATCGGCCTGGGCTTCGAAGAAGAAGCAATTGCGCCTATTGGTGTGACAGGCTGGGCCCTGTTGATCGACCAGCAGCAACAAGGTATCGCCATCACAATCGGCACGCAGCGCCACCAGTTGCTGTCGGTGACCCGAGCTTTCGCCCTTGCGCCAATAGGTTTGGCGCGAGCGCGACCAATAACAGACCTGACCGGTGGCCAGGGTTTCGCTAATCGACGCCAGATTCATCCAGGCCATCATCAGCACCTCGCCACTATCGTGCTGTTGGGCGATCGCTGGGATCAAGCCATCGGCATTGAACTTCAGTGCCTCGATAAACGCCTGTTTATCGATTTGTGTCTGGGCGGGCGCCCGTTCCCATTGTTTAAACATGTTGACCTCAGAGAATGAAAAATAAAACCAGCGGAATAACCGCTAGGCTACCAACATTGGCGAACAGCACAATGGCCGCGACCTTATCAGGTTGTTGCTGGTATTTGTCGGCCAAGAGGAAGTTCAGGATCGCCGGCGGCAGGGCGGCGAACAACCAAACCATTTTCTCCAGCGTATCGGGTAGCTCAACCCAATGAATAAAGAGCGCCGCCGAGGTCAGGCCCAACACCGGCGCCGCGATCGCGCCGGCCAACCCGATGCGCCAGCCGTGAAAATCCAAGTTCACCAACCGGACGCCTAGGGCAAAGAGCATCAAGGGTACGGCGACATCGCCGAGCATGCTCAGGCCGGTGACCAACCAGGGCGGTAAACTGATCTTTAACACCGAAAGGCTAATGCCGATCAACGACGCGATAATGATCGGCTGTTTCAAAAAGCTGAGTGAGCGCTTCTTCGGACTGAGGAGCCAAATCCCAACGCTAAAATGCAGGATGTTTTCCAAGATAAAGAGGATCAGGATGGCTGGCAAATACTCTTCGCCAAAGGTCAAGACCAGTAAGGGTATGCCCAAGTTACCACTGTTCTTGAACATCATCGGTAGTGCAAAGGTCTTCCATTCGACGTTCAAGAAACGATAGAACAACAACACGAACAGACCCGGCAACAGGGTAATGACGGTGCCCATCAGAATCAGTCCGCCATAGTCTGAAATATCGACCGGCGCGCTGGCGAAGACGCTGAGGATCAAAATGGGCACAAACACATCCAAATTAATGGTGTTCGCCGCTTCCATATTGGGCTTTTTAAAACGGCTGTAAAAAAATCCCGCCAACACCACAAAACAGATCGGCGCGACGATTTCAAAGATACGGTATGCCATAAAGAAGCCTAGTTACGAGTGGCGCAGATCCTACTCTTTTTGATTACAGAAAACTCGACCCTACGACGATAGTATGGCAAGGGCAGTGCCGCCAAACGCTAGGCTTGAGCACTGTCGGCTTTTACCATGGCGTGTAAACTGAGCCACCAAAGCCAACAGAATAGTAACTCATAAATGCGCTGCCACAGGCCCGGTGATGCTTGAAAGACGAAGGCATCCAATTGCAGCACGGCAAACACCAGCAGCAACAGGGCGGCTAGATGGCGAATTTGCCGCTCCGGCTTGCCCCACAGCAGACGACCGGCAAATACCGCGGGCCCGCAATACAACAACCACAGCACGCTGCTGTGCACCATCTGACTTACGGATGCACCGGGCAGGCAGCCGTTATCACAGGGGAAAAGCATGCTAAATAAATAGCTGGCGGCGAAGCCGATAGCCGAAAAACGCAACCAGCTATCCAGCGACCGCGGCTCTATGAAGCGCCGGGTGCTATCGACCGCACCCATCCAAAAAATACCCAAGAGCAAGAAAAGACCATTGGCCAACGCTTGATGGCTGGCATTTTCGCTATTCAACAGACCAATAAGGTCACCGGACTGGACATTGGTATCCAGGGCGGTAAGCAGGCTGATACCGGCCAGACTGAGGCCAATGGCAATAAGGGACAGAATTTGAGGTGCGCGCATCGTAAACTCGACTGCTAATGAGCCGCCAATTGTGCCCATAAAACGACGCTTCTGCCACGCTCGCGTGATTTATCGCGCAACCGAGCCCCCGGGCGGGCGATTAGAGACTGACCTCGAGTGCCAAATTCCGACAATAGACCGTCAATCGGCGCATCGCTTCGGCCAAGCGAGCTAGATCGGCGGTATAGGCGATGCGCACACTGGTATTAAAACAAGGACCGCCAAAGTCCAAACCTGGGGTCAGGGCAATGCCAGCCTTAAGCAACAGATCGTGGCAAAAATCTTGCGCGTTGTCGCTGTAACGAGACACATCGATATACAGATAAAAGGCGCCCTCCGGCTCGCCCAGGATGCGAAAGCCCAGCGTCGGCAAGGCTTGCATCAGATAATCGCGCCGTTCGCGCAAGCGATCCCGGCGTTCAAAACAGATTGCCTCAACAGCCGGTGAGAAACCGGCCAGGGCCGCAATTTGCGCTACGGTCGACGCCGACAGATAGAGATTCTGGGCAATGCGGGTACAGGCGTCGATGGCGTATTCGGGCACCACCAGCCAACCTAGGCGCCACCCGGTCATGCCATAGAATTTTGAAAAGGATTGAATTATCCAGGCGTCCGCTTCCACTTCCAACGCGCTGCAGGCCAGATCGGAAAAGGTCAGGCCGTGATAAATTTCATCGGCCAATAACTGCAATTCGTGGGTGCGACAAAAATCGACCAAGGTTTGCCATTGCTCGGGCGACATCACGGTACCGAGCGGATTGCTGGGCGAGGCGATCAATAATGCCTTGGTTCTCGGGCTCAAGGCGGCGCTCAGCGCGCTCAGGGATAGTTGCATATCTTGGTTTGGGTCCATCGGCACGGCGACGCCCGTGGCGTTAACCATATGCAGGATATTCGCATTACAGGGGTAACCCGGTTCGGGCAGCAATACTTCATCGCCGGGATTCAGGGTCGCCAGAAAGGCCACATGCAGCGCCGCCGAACCACCCGGCGTGACAATTATTCGCGCCGGATTGATGCTTAGGCCATGCCAACGCTGATAGCGGTCGGCGATGGCCTGCTTCAAAGCCGGCACCCCGGTGCTCGCGGTGTAACCGAGCTTTTGCGTTTGCAGGGCTCGCACCGCCTCGGCCACGATAGGCTCCGGTGTCGGGAAGTCGGGCTCACCAATAAAGGCGCGAATGACATCGACCCCACTCTGTTCGAGCGCCTCAACTTGGGCAATCACTTCTAGAACATAAAAAGACGCGATACGCTGGCATCGATCGGCAAGCATCATACAATTTCCCAAAGCTGGTAAGGTTTTTCAAACGGGCAGTTTGCGCTCGACGCGCTCTACTCACTACAATGGGCCCATCTTAGCGAACCTGACTGAAAATAACAGTGTCTGAGCACCACACGCCAATTAGCCCAACCCCCTACAGAGGACGTTTTGCGCCCAGCCCCAGCGGCCCGCTGCATTTTGGTTCATTGTTTGCGGCCGTGGTCAGCTATTTGGATGCCAAGGCAAATCAGGGCCAATGGTTGGTGCGCATCGAGGATCTAGATCCAGCTCGAGAACAGGCCGGCGCCAGTGCAGACATTTTGGCGACACTGGTCGCACACGGACTGGAATGGGATGAAACCGAAACCTATCAGTCCGACCGGCTTGAGCTGTATCGGGCCAACCTCAACACCCTGCACCAGCAAGAGCGACTGTTCTGGTGCCAATGCAGTCGTAAAGACCTCAGCGCTCACCCGGTGTATCCGGGCACCTGTTCTTCTCAACGTCAACCGGTGGCGAACGCCGCGGTGCGCTTTCGGGTATTGACCGAGCAGGATCGCTTTATCGACCGGTTTCAGGGCCTGCAAGTATCGGCTCCGCGCGACCAGGCCGGTGCGGTGGTCGTGCTGCGCAAGGATGGTTTATTTGCCTATCAATTGGCCGTGGTCAGTGATGATATTGACCAGAGCATTAACCAGGTGGTGCGCGGCATCGACATATTGGAGTCGGTCTGGTGGCAACGCGAACTGTATCGGGCGCTCGGCGCCCCACTGCCCCGATACGGCCACTTCCCGGTGCTATTAAGCCCGAATTCGGCACAGAAACTGAGCAAGCAAAATCTCTCCCCGGCAATCCAGAATGCGACCGCGGGTGCCAATCTGCTGCGCATCTTGCAGGCCTTGGGCATAACCTTGACGCCGGACTCGCCCCATCGTTTGCTGCAGCAGGCCGTAGCCTGCTGGCGCGAAGACCCAATTAGTTTTCAATTGCCGCTGCAAAGCCAAAACCTTCGGCTAGACTGATACTTTCTCACGCAACCCTCTAATGCTTTATGTTCGGACTCAAAGCTCATCTCACTCGCCGACTGATGGCCTGTATCACTACTAGCGTATTGAGTGCCCTGTTAATAACCGTGGCGACCGTGTACTGGGCTTTACAGCCCGTACTGGAGCGCACGCGGGCGCACAATGTCGCGGCCGCCATCGATAATTTGGCGATATTGGTGACCCAGTCGTTGTGGGTCTATAACGAAACCGGCACCGTCGACGCCGCCAATGCCATCCTGCGCGACCAATTCATCTCCGGTGTGTCGGTCAATGACCACAGCGGCCTATTCAACTACAGCGGCGGTGACTTGGCCGACTTCGCGGCGCAAGTCCCTAGGTTAGCGGCACCGATCCAGACACAAAACGATGCTGCCCTGACCGCTTGGGTACCGCTGATCGTCGAGGCCGAAGGCGCTGGTGAGCAGAATTTCAATATCGGCACGCTACAGATTCGCAGCGATAATGGCTTAATTCGCCAACAGGTTAATGAACTAACCCAAATCAGCCTCAGCGTCAGTGTGGTGGTCTTTGTCCTGTTGCAATTTCTGTTCTATTTTTTGGTCCGCCAGCTTATCGCCAAACCCGTGGAACTGTTCACCCTACACGTACAAACTTACGCCGCCGATCTAAGCCCCGAAACCGTTGCGATCACACCCGCCTTACAACAACGCAGCGACGAAATTGGCCGACTGTACGAAATTTTTAACGTCCAACGTCAGTCATTGATCGAGCAGAATGTGTCCTTAGTAGAATACCGTCACCGTTTGGAACAGCTGGTGTCGCGCCGGACGAGCGAGTTGAGCACCGCCAATGCCACCCTGGTCGATTCGCTGGAAAAACTCAAAACGGCACAAACCGAACTGATTCGCAGTGAGAAGATGGCATCCTTGGGTATCTTGGTAAGCGGTATCGCCCATGAGGTCAATACGCCCCTCGGGGTAGCCATCACCGCCGCGAGTCACCTCAAAGAAGAGATGCGCATTACCCAGCAATGCCTGGCCGGCAATCAACTGACCCGCTCTGGTTTTGAAGGTTTTCTGGCCGAATGCCACGAAACCGAAACACTCCTGAGCCGAAATCTCAACCGTGCCGCAACGCTAATTCAGTCGTTTAAAAACATCGCCGTCGATCAGGCCAGCGATCAGGCGCGGTTAATTAACCTACACGGCTATGTGGATGAGATCGTGATGTCGCTGCGCCCCAAGCTAAAGCACACGGAAATCGAGGTTCTCAATCGAGTGCCGAAAACGATCAACCTGAGCATTGCACCCGGTGCCTTGGCACAGATCATCACCAATCTGATCCTCAACTCCCTCATCCATGGTTTCCAGGACGGCACTCGCGCCGGCCAAATTACCCTCGATGCCGCACAGCAGAGCAAAGACGGCTTTTCCTTGGTCTATCAGGACAATGGTGCCGGCATGACCCCTGAAGTTTTGGCGCACATCTATGATCCTTTTTACACCACACGTCGATCCACTGGTGGCAGCGGCTTGGGAATGAATATTGTCTACAATCTGGTTACCTCTAAGTTGCTAGGGCAGATCAAAACCACGAGCCAACTGGGACAGGGGCTTGAGATTGTCATGGCAATTAAACTGCTGCATGAGCGGCCACCCTACCGAGAGGAAAACGCCCTATGAGCGATGATCTAGTCTTTGCCGATGAGAACGGAGCGCAACCCGATGCCAACAAAGCCCGGCGGCCATGGCAAGTATTGGTGGTTGACGACGATGAGGAAGTGCACAGCATCACCAAATTAGCCTTACGTAACTTCACCTTTGACCATCGGCCGCTCATTTTTTTACATGCCTATACCGGCAAAGAGGGCATCGACATCCTGATGGATAACCCAGACGTTGCCGTGTGCTTGCTCGATGTGGTGATGGAAACCGAACATGCCGGACTGGAAACCGCCAATGCGATCCGGTCGATGCTGAAAAACACCTTTGTGCGCATCGTTTTGCGCACCGGCCAACCCGGTCAAGCGCCGGAAGAGACCATTATTGCCGAATATGACATCAATGATTACAAAGAAAAAACCGAGTTAACACGTGGTAAGTTACACACCCTAATGTACTCCTGCCTGCGCAGCTATCGCGACATTATCGCCTTAGATCGCTCACGCTTGGGCCTAGAACGCATTCTAGAATGCTCAACCCAGTTGCATCAGAAAACCTACTTGAAGGATTTTGCCCACGGCATATTAGAGCAAATTTCGGCGGTTATTGCGCCTGAGGAGGACGGCTTCTATGCCGGCAGTCATGGCGTGGCCGCCTTTGAACAGGCCGGTGAACTGAGGGTCATTGCCGGAACCGGCGCGTACTCCGATCAAGAACAGCAACGCGCGGTCGACATCCTGCCTAACGAATGTGCCCATCTATTGCATGATTCTGCGCTCGGTTTTAGCAGCCAAATGACATCCCACGGCTTTATTTGCCTGTATCGCGCCAAGCCTCATCACGCCGGACTGTTATTTTTACGCGACTTCAAGACGCGCAATGAGCTGGAAGAACACCTATTAAAGATGTTCTGTCACAATGCCTTAACGGCCTTTGAAAACATTTCATTGCGAACCCTGCTCGAAGACAGCCAACGCGAAATCGTCTATCTACTCGGCGATGCGATCGAACATCGATCCCAAGAAACTGGCTTTCATCTGCGCCGGGTGTCAGAAATTAGCTATCTGCTGGCGCAAAAATGCGGCCTGTCGAGCGACGCGGCGACCCAAATTCGCGAGGCGGCCCCGCTCCACGACCTGGGTAAAATTGCCATTCCCGATACCATTTTGAATAAGCCGACCAAGCTCGATGCGCAAGAATGGACTGTGATGAAAACTCACGCCAAGATCGGTTACCAAATGCTCGCATCGTCCAACAAACCGCTGTTGCAACTGGGGGCTGACATTGCGCTCGAACACCATGAGCGTTGGGACGGGACCGGATATCCGACCGGCAAAAGAGGCACCGCTATCGGCATCGCGGGGCGCATTACCGCCGTTGCCGATGTCTTTGATGCCCTGTGTAACCGTCGAATCTATAAATCGGCCTGGGATATGGCGCGCGTTGAGGCCTATTTCCAGGCTCAACGGGGATTGCAGTTCGACCCACAGCTGGTCGATCTATTGCTTGAAAATCTGGACGAGTTTTGCCAGATTCATCAACGCTTTGCCGACCCAGCTTGAGCCGCCTTCTTATTCGGTCGCACTCAGGCTACACTTGACGGCTGCGCAACAGCCGTCGACCTTTATTGAGCCCCGAGTATGTTTATTAAACTCATGATTCTCCCGCTTTACCTTCTTCTGCCCTACACCCTAACCTGGTTCGATGCCCGCACCTTCTGGTATCTACCCTTCTTGCTGTGGTTTCTGGGCATCTTGGTAAATGCCTTAGTTGAACGCTCGCGTGGACGGCGCTCATGACCTTTCATTGGGGCTACCTGGTGCTCGCAGCCTTGCTCTATTTGAGCGCACTGTTCTTGGTCGTGTACTTTGCCGAAAAAGGCAAGATTGCCGAACGATTGATCAAACATCCGCTCGTTTACGTGCTGGCCTTTGGCGTCAGTTGCAGCTCGTGGGCATTCTATGGCAGCGTGGGCATGGCCTATGAGTTGCAACACGGCTATATGGCTTTCTATGTTGGCCTATCCATTCTGCTGTTGTTTTCGGCGATCGTCATTAGACCCCTGTTTAACCTTGCCAAAAACTATCAACTCTCGTCTTTGGCCGATCTGTTCGCCTTTCGCTACCGCTCTCGCTGGGTAGGCTTATTGACCGCGGCTGGAGTTTTTCTGGCCGTTCTGCCGTTGTTGGCACTGCAAATCCAAGCCATTACTGATGTTATTATCATTCTCGACCCACGCGCCCATACCCGTTTAATCGCCGGTCTGATTAGTGTAATCCTGCTCTACATGACGATCCTATTTGGCACGCGCAGCATTCGTCCGAGCGAAAAGCACCCCGGGCTGATTTTTGCGCTCGCCCTAGAGGCCCTGTTTAAACTGGCTATTTTCCTGCTCTTAGGCGGCTTGGCGGTATACCAAATCGGCGGAGGTTTGAACTCAATGCAGGAGTGGGTGAAAATGACCCCCTTGACCTTTAATTCGATCAATCCTGACTTAAAGATGACGCAGTGGTTTTCGTTGTTGCTGTTGTTTGTCACGGCACCGCTAGTCTTACCCCATCTATTTCAAATACTGTTTCGAGAAAACTCGCAACCGAATCGATTGCGTTTAATTACCTGGGCCGCACCGATCTATCTGCTCTTAATGGCGCTGCCGGTTCTACCAATCATGTGGGCCGGCATCCGCACCGGCTCCAACCTCAGCCCAGAGTACTTTACGCTCAGCATCGGTATGAGCCTTGATTCAGCGTTTCTGGTCTGGTTAACCTACTTGGGCGGCTTGTCTGCGGCATCGGGCGTGACCATCATTGCTGCTCTGGCGCTGTCGAGCATGTTGCTGAACCATCTGGTGCTGCCCTTCTATAGTCCGAGCGTCAATGTCGATATCTACCGATGGCTGATCTGGACCCGACGGCTATTAATCGGCTTGGTGTTCTGTTCAATTTATGGCTTTTACCTCTTTTTAAACCAGGTGCAAAACCAGTCGACCTTATTGATTACCGCCTACACCGGTTTGTTGCAAATGGCCCCTGGCCTGATCGGCTTGCTGTTTTGGAGCAAAGCGAACCGTAAAGGCTTTATGGCCGGCGTGGGCATGGGCCTGGGGTCTTGGCTGGTCATGCAGTTGAGCCCGGTGCTGATCGACAGCCTGTTAGTGCAGGGGCGCATGCCACTGCAATTCGCTTTAGACAATAACCATTGGTCTGAGGTGGTATATATTTCGTTCGGTCTCAATGCGCTGACCTTCTTCTTCGTCTCGCTGCTCACCAAGACCTCACCGGAGGAGAAAAACTCGGCAGAAATCTGTGTGATCAGCTCCGTTGACCGACGCCAGCGCTTTCCGCTGCGCGCCAAGAATGCGCGCGAGTTTATCGATTCATTGATCAAACCACTGGGCCAAGTCATGGCCGAACGCGAGGTCCGGCGCGCCCTGGCGCAGCTCAAGTTCGATCTGAGCGAGTATCGCCCCTATGCCTTACGGCGTCTGCGCGACACCTTGGAGGCCAACCTGTCAGGTATGATGGGCCCCTCGGTGGCACAGGCGATGGTCAGTCGCTACCTGCCCTACGACCTAGTCGCCAGTACTCGCAGCGACGACATTCACTATTTAGAACAGAATCTCGACAACTACCACTACCAATTGACCGGCATGTCGGCGGAATTGGACCGGCTCCGACGACATCACCGCGACACCCTGTATCGCCTGCCCATTGGCGTTTGCTCACTTACCGTCGATGGCGAAATACTGCTCTGGAACGAATGGATGGTGCACTTGACCGGCATCAGTGAGGAACGCGCGATTGGCGCTAAAATCGATCTTCTGCCGGGCAAATGGTATGACCTGATCGGCAGTTTCATCAAGGGCAGCGAAGAAAAGATCACCATCGAACAGGACGATCCCGCCGATCTGGCCCGGAAGCGTTGGTATAGCCTGCACCGCACCCAGTTTGGTCGAGCCAGCAGTGATTTAAATGAGGGTATTATTGTACTGCTCGAGGATGAAACCGAGTACAAGATGCTCGAGGCGGAGTTGGTTCATTCGGAGCGTTTGGCCTCAATCGGTCAGCTCGCCGCCGGGGTCGCCCATGAGATTGGCAACCCCATCACCGGTATCGACTGCCTAGCCCAAGACTTGAAATACGCTGAATCGAGTGCCGAGGTCGAACAGATTGCCCAGCAAATTCGTCATGAGGCCGATCGAGTAACCAAGATCGTGCGTTCGCTGGTCAATTTTTCCCATGCCGGGGACCAAAAGGGCAAGGCCGACCATTATCCTCATTCGTTAGCGGCCATCGTCCAAGACGCCATCGACCTGCTGTCGTTATCACGCGATGACAAGCAGATCATCTTCGTCAACGACATCGACCCCAGCTTGGAGCTGATGTGTGAACCGCAACGCTTGTCTCAGGTCTTCATCAACCTGCTCGGTAATGCCCGCGACGCCAGCCCAACCCGCGAAAAGGTCATCGTATCGGCGCGCACCGAAGATAAGCGAGAAACCCTAAATGTCACCGTCACAGACCGGGGCACCGGCATTTCGGCGGATATTATGGATCACATTTTCGACCCCTTCTTCACCACCAAGGAGGTTGGCAAGGGCACCGGTTTAGGGCTATTTCTGTCCTATACCATTATCGAAGAGCACTACGGTCATATCGGTGTGGAGTCGCCGGCTTTCCTGGTGGAAGATATTGGCACTCGTTTCACTATTCGGTTACCCTTACACCTGAATGTTACTTCGGGTAACACTAATATAGAGTAAGCGGGCATTAATCGGACACAGTTCGGCAAATCCGAGCAGAAAGTGCCGACCTTAGCGAATTGAGCGGAGCGGAACAGATGGGCGAGATTTTAATTGTTGAAGACGAAAGTGTTATTCGCGCGGCCCTAAAACGACTGCTCGAGCGCAACAATTACAAGGTCACCGAAGCAGAATCCGTCAGCGAAGCCAGCGAGAATGATCTCTCTCGCTTTGATCTTATTATTTCTGATCTCAGATTACCCGGCGCCCCGGGCACCGACCTCATCAGCGCGGCCAAGTCCGTACCAGTGCTTATCATGACCAGCTATGCCAGCATGCGCTCGGCCGTTGACGCCATGAAAATGGGCGCTGTTGACTATATAGCCAAACCCTTTGACCACGAAGACATGATCCGTACCGTTCGGCGCATTATCGACGACGCTCAAAAGAGCAAGGGCACCGATACTGCAACGGTTCTGGGCCGGTTTGAAGACCAACCGGTCTATCTGAGCGAAGCCGGTGATCGAGCCGCCTTGGGCGATCTGGTCGGCAGTTGTCAGCCCATGCAGGTTTTGTATCGCCGCATGCTGCGCGTCGCGCCGGCCGACATCACCGTGCTCATACAGGGTGAGTCCGGTACCGGCAAAGAGCTGGCAGCCCGTGCCATTCATCAATTCAGCCCCCGCAAGGACCAGCCTCTGGTCTGCGTAAACTGCGCGGCGATCCCGGAAAGCCTCATTGAGTCTGAACTGTTCGGCCACGAAAAGGGCTCCTTTACCGGTGCCACGGCCGCTCGCCTGGGCTTGGTCGAAGCTGCCGAGGGCGGTACGCTATTTCTCGATGAGATCGGCGAACTGCCCTTGGAAGCCCAAGCTCGGTTGTTAAGGGTACTGCAAGAGGGCGAGGTGCGCCGAGTCGGCTCGGTAAATGCGCGCAAGGTCGATATCCGCCTAATCGCGGCCACCCACCGTAATCTCAAGAAGCTGGTCAAGGAAGGCAACTTCCGAGAGGATCTCTATTACCGCTTGCAGGTCATTGAGATCGCCCTGCCACCGCTGCGCGATCGGATCGCCGATGTGCTCGAAATTGCCGAACACCTAATTCAAAAACATTGTCGACGACTGAAGATCGACTCTGTGCCGAAACTGTCGCAAAGCGCCCGTGAGCTGGTCGTCCGCTACGATTGGCCCGGCAACGTTCGGGAATTGGAAAACGCCATCCAACGGGCCCTGATTTTGGCCGATGGCATCGATATCAGCGGTAACGATTTGGGCCTGGCCCAGGAAGATTGGGAAGTACCCAATACCCTGGTAAATTCCGACGATCAACCCGGCCCGACTCCCGCAGCCGAAGTCGCGTTGCCCGAAGATAGCGAAGATCTGTCGTTGGAGGACTACTTTCAACATTTTGTGGTCGAACATCAGGAAGGCATGTCCGAGACCGAACTGGCGCAAAAACTCGGCATTAGCCGAAAGTGTCTGTGGGAGCGACGACAACGCCAAGGCATACCGCGGCCTAAAAAGGCCGCCAGCAACGTCGCAGAACGTTAAGCAGTAACCATTTACCCGGCCTAGATCGGCCACGCCGATAGGCCAACCTGATGATTTCAGGTTGGCCTATCAGCTTCCCCCTTTGCCCCTCCCCTTTTGACCTCGCCGCTAATACTTTCCTGCCGTTACCGATCTGTTGCCTTGCTGGATCCGCCGGTGACTGACTCTGAATAGTGTTTCATAAGATTCGCGATATAGGCATCGCATTGAATTGGTATTGAATTGGTATTGTTTATGCGCGAGAAAGGCCGTAATCTGGTTGACCAAACCTAAGGCACTAGACACCCGGCATGAGTAGCCCTGACACCTATTTAATTGGCATCGATGGCGGCGGCACAAGCTGCCGAGCCCGCATTACCGACCGCCATGGAAACATTGTGGGCGAGGCCCAGGCCGGCAGCGCAAATATTTTCCAGGACGTTGAATTGGCTTGGCGCTCGGTCCATCAGGCGGTCACTGAAGCCTTTGCCAATGCCAATTTGCCCGCCACATGCGCCCAGTCCAGCGTGCTGGTGGCGGGCTTGGCGGGCGCCGAAGCGCCCGTGGCTGTCGATGACTTCTTAGATCGGGCAAGCGACTCCTTTGCCGATATCAGCTTGCTCTCGGACGCCCAAATCGCCTGCCTAGGGGCCCATGCCGGACAAGACGGTACCATCTTCATCATCGGCACAGGCGCCATCGGTATCGCCCTAGACCAGGGCCAATGGCGACGCGTCGGCGGTTGGGGCTTTCCGCTTAATGACCTCGGCAGCGGCGCCTGGCTGGGTCAACAGGCGGTGCGAGCGGCGCTTGATCAACGCGATGGCATTATCGCCCGCAGCCTCTTGACCGATAGCATCTGGAAGATCTTCCCTGCGGGCACCGATGAATTGATTGGCTGGTCGCAAATAGCCAGCTCCGGTGACTACGGCAGCTTTGCACCATTGGTGCTGAAAGCCGTGGCCGCCCACGACAATCTGGCGGAGGCACTGATGGCCGAACAGATCCAACTGCTCAGCCGGCAAATTCAGGCACTACCCGCCCACGGCAGAGGTCTGTGTTTGATGGGTGGCTTGGCCGAAACAATCGCCCCGAAACTAACCCGTGACATCCAGATACGACAGGTCCCAGCGCTCGGCGATGCGCTCTCCGGTGCGCTGTACTATGCCCAAACCAGGCTCAGACGGTGAGCGCTAAAATACGTTTAGATCCAGCGCTGATCGATTTTTTGCGACCAGATGTGAGCCGTTCCGGATCACTTTACACCCAGCTCGCGCGGTCCCTGACTCAGGCCATTGATGAAGGCCTGTTGCTCGACGGAGACTTTATTCTGCCCCAACGCGATTTGGCCGAAGCCCTGGGCGTGTCTCGTGTCACGGTCCGCAAAGCGATTGAGTGCCTAGTCGCAGAGGGCCTGCTGAGTCAACGCCAGGGTGCCGGCACCGTCGTAACCCGACGTGCTCAGGTGTTGATCCGCAAGAATATAGCGGTTCTGAACAGCTTTACCGACGACATGGTAGCGCGCGGGCTAGCACCCTCTTCATCCTGGGTGGCACGCGTCACGGTGCAGGCTTCGGTCAAAGAAGCTCAAGCCTTAAATTTGTCGCCCGGTGACCTGGTGAGCCGTTTTACTCGTGTCCGATATGCCAGTGCAACCCCGATGGCCTATGAAATCGCCACGGTTCCCGGCAACCTAGTGCCCAATGCCCTGGCGGTCGGTGACTCGCTCTACCATGCGCTTGAGGCTCTCGACGCGCGCCCAATCCGGGCCGTGCAAACCATGACGGCAATCAATGCCGAACCAGCAGTCGGCCAGGCTTTAAAGATCAACACACAGGATGCGGTGCTCTATATCGAGCGGCAAGGCTTTGACGGCACAGATAAACCCGTTGAATTCACTCGATCTTGGTATCGAGGCGACCTCTATAACTTTGTTGCTGAACTAAACACCACGGAGCAACCCTAATATGACGGGTCCAACCGCCTTGACCGGTGCGCGCATCTTTGATGGTTTCAGGATCCAGATAGACTCTGCGCTGCTATTTGCCGATGACCGCATCGTTGGGCTTATCCCTGCCGATCGGATTCCGACCGGTTATCGAACCATTCGCCTGGCTGGCGGCCTGCTCGCACCGGGCTTTATCGATTTGCAAATCAATGGCGGCGGCGGTGTGCTGCTGAATAATGTACCGACTGAGCAGACCATGCTGACCATGGCCCAGTCGCAGGTGCCGTTCGGTGTAACTCGGATCCTGCCGACGGTGATCAGTGACTCCGTTGAGGTCACCGATCAGGCCATTAGCGCGGCACAACGCTGCGTGAAACAAGACAGCGGTGTTCTAGGCATCCATATAGAGGGGCCGTTCTTCAGTGGCGAAAAGTCGGGCGTACATCGCGCCGATAAGATCCGTGCATTGGTCAGCAGTGACTGGCTCTGGCTCGAGCGCTTGGCCGGGCTGCCCAGCATCCTCACCCTGGCCCCGGAACGGGTGTCGGCCGAGGCCATCGCCCGCATCGCTGCGCTCGGCGTTCGCATCTGCGCCGGTCATAGCAACGCCAGCTCAGAGCAGGTTGTGGCCGCCCATGAGCAAGGTCTGTCCGGCTTTACGCATCTGTACAACGCCATGAGTCAGCTCACCGGGCGTGAACCGGGCGTGGTCGGCGCCGCACTCACCTTGACTGAGACCTGGGCCGGTCTGATCGCCGACGGTATTCATGTACACCCCACCTCGATCCAGACAGCTTTGAACAGCAAGGGCTTTGAGCGGATTTTTTTGGTTAGCGACGCCATGGCCACCGTCGGCAGCCCGCTGACCCAATTTGAACTCTATGGTGAAACCATCCAACTGCGCGAGGGTCGGCTGATCAATGCTCAAGGCCGACTCGCCGGCAGCGCCATCAGCCTGCTCGATGCGGTCAAATACTGCCTAGACACACTAAACTTACCGCTGCACCAAGCCCTAGCGATGGCCAGCCGCATTCCAGCCGAATACATGCAACTGGACCACCAGTACGGCTCGTTTCAACCCGGCCGCCGGGCCGATATTTGCCTGATCAATGATGCTTGGGGCATCGATAAGGTCTGGCGCTCCGGCCAAGCAATTGCTTTTTAGTGACCTAATAACCTAAGTGACAATAGGATGAGAACCCTCGTATGCGCATAGTGATTTTGCCCGACCCCGCCGCCGTTGCAGCATTCGGCGCCCAGCAACTTATTAGCCAATTGCAGCAAAAGCCTAGCAGCGTCCTAGGTTTGGCTACCGGCTCGTCTCCAGTGCAACTGTATAAGCGGCTGGTACAGGCCGTGCAAGCGGGTCAGGTGAGCATGGCCGAGGTGACCACCTTTAATTTAGACGAATATTTGGGCTTAGCGACGACTCACTCCCAAAGTTATCGCCATTTCATGAACACCCATCTGTTTGATCAAGTCGATATTCGCCTCGCTGCGACCCACGTTTTAGATGGGCTAAGCTCAGACCCTCAGAAGGCCTGCTCCGCTTATGAGGCGCTGATCCGAGACCAGGGGGGCGTGGATTTGCAGCTCTTGGGCATCGGCCGTAACGGCCATATTGGCTTCAATGAGCCCAGCTCCAGCTTGGTCAGCCGCACTAGGGTAAAAACCCTGACCGAAGATACGGTGGCGGCCAACCGACGTTTTTTCCAACCGGACGAATTCCAACCCCATCTGGCGCTGACCATGGGCATCGGTACTATTATGGACGCCAAACAGATCTTATTAATCGCCACCGGTCAAGACAAGGCTGAGGCGTTGAGGCACACCATCGAAGGCCCCGTCTCGGCGCATTGTCCAGCATCCATCCTCCAGATGCATGCCAAGGCCACATTGGTTATCGATAAAGCTGCGGCTCAAGGATTACAAGAGAGTGCTTTTTACCAATACATCGAACAGGAGCGTCAGCGCTTGGTGACCCCTTCGGAGCAGGCTTAACTTACCCGGAATGGCCAGGCCGTTAATCTAAGAAAGATAATTCACCGGTAACAACCTTATGAAAGGCGGTTACATTCTTGCAACCTTAGGTAACACTTCCTGTTATTCGAATTGATCACTATTCGACCTTAAAAATACAAGCTATTGATTTTAAAGGATTTATTACTTCTGGCATGACGAATGCAATAATGATTGCGCAAAGCAGGTACGCCCATTAATAAAAATAATAATAGGGCAACCCAACACAGCGACCCCGACTAAAAACAAAAATAAGGGGTAGCTAACACCTGAGTAATATAATAAAAACAATAATACCAACAAGAATAATAAGCTCATAAAACCCTGCGGAAAGTGCTGTTGCGGTCGGCGTCCATCGCCGGCTGGCTCGTCTTCCAGCCCTCCTACCTAAGTTCTCGGTAGCGAATATCCTCAATTTTCTATACACTGCGCACACTTTTAACTGTCGCTACAGAGCAGAACTCTCATCTCATGGTCGTTAAGTGGATAAAACGCTGGTTTAACCAGCCTGTTCAAAATTTAAACCTGGTCACCGTTCCTCGGGATCAACATCAGGTATCTCGCAAAGGCATCAGTCATAATGCACTGAAGGTCTTGCATCGTCTGCATGGCGCTGGTCATGAAGCATTCCTGGTGGGTGGCTGTGTCCGCGATCTGCAACTCGGCTATGCGCCGAAGGATTTTGACGTTGCCACCAATGCCACGCCTGAAGATATCCGTAAGATATTCAGTAATTCACGCATTATCGGCCGACGCTTCCGCATCGTCCATGTGACCTACGGTCGCGAGATTATTGAAGTCACCACCTTTCGCGGTAAGGCAGAAGCATCCGGTTCCGATCAAAAGCAATCGGCTGAAGGCATGTTGCTGCGCGACAATGTTTACGGCTCCCTAGAAGACGACGCCAAACGGCGCGACTTCACCATCAATGCCATGTACTACACCGCGACTAACTTTTCTGTGCTCGCCTACCCACAGGGCATGGAAGATCTGAACAACAAAATTATTCGCATTATCGGCGACGCTGAAACTCGCTACCGGGAAGACCCGGTGCGCATGCTGCGGGCCATCCGCTTTGCCGCCAAATTGGGCTTTAGTATCGAACGGAATACCGAGAAACCGATCCGTGAAATGGCGTCGCTGTTGACCCATATCGCACCGGCGCGGTTGTTCGATGAGTTGCTCAAGCTGCTTATGGCCGGATATGGCGTACAAACCTGGGAACTGCTGCAACAATACGGCATCGTGGAACCGCTGTTGCCGTTGACCTACCAAATTTTGAACCGCGACGCTGACGATCACTATCAGAAGTTTATCAACAGCGCCCTGATTAGCACCGATTTGCGTGTCAATGCTGGCCGACCGGTGACCCCGGCCTTTATCTATGCGGCGCTATTATGGCCCGCGGTGAAGGATCAGGCGCTCTACAACCTTGAAATGGGCACGCCTGAGATACCCGCTTGGCAAAAAGCCATGGGTCAAGTTCTCGATCGCCAGGTTAAGACCATCGCCATCCCGAAACGATTCTCTATCCCGATGAAAGAGATTTGGGAATTGCAGCTGAGATTGCCCAAGCGCAGCGCCCATCGAGCTGAACAGCTGGTGACTCACCCGCGTTTCAGAGCCGCCTACGATTTTCTACTGTTACGCGAACAGGCCGGCGAACAACTCGATGGTCTGGGCAACTGGTGGACAGAATTCCAAGCCACCAACCCCGCACAGCGCGAAACGATGCTGGCCAATCTGGGTACCAAGTCGGCACCCAAGCGACGCCGTCGCCGACCCACGCGTGCCGCTCAATCGGATTCGTGAAGCAGGTTTATATCGGGCTCGGCAGCAATCTGGGCGTGCCCGCAACACAACTGCACCAGGCGATAGACCGCCTCGCCGCGTTGCCGGATAGCCAAGAACTCAGTCTCTCGCCGTGGTATAAAACCAGTGCCATCGGCGGACCGCCCGACCAACCCGATTACCTCAATGCCGTCTGCAGTCTGCAGACCGATCTCAGTCCCGAGCACCTATTGACCGCCCTGCAGGCCATTGAAAGCGAGGCCGGCCGAGAGCGCACCATCCGTTGGGGACCGAGAACGCTCGATCTCGATATCATCTGGTATGAACAGGTCGAATTGGCCACGTCTCGCCTCACCCTACCCCACCCCCGCGCTCATTTGCGTGCCTTCGTGCTGCAACCCTTACTGGATCTGAACGCCGATTTTTTACTCCACGACATGGCTCTGCAAGCCTGGCGTGATGCCGTTGACGGACAAAATATTCAACAAGTTTGATCCCAGTTGGGCTAAGCGGCAAAAGAGCCCTACCGATACTTGACATATTCCGGCACAATCGCAACCATTCTCGGCTTATTAACCAAAGGCGCTGCCATCATGTCTAAAGCACACACCGTATCGACGATTCGACAGCTGGTCAGTGACGGTGAAAAATTCACCATGCTAACGGCCTATGACGCCACCTTCGCGCACCTTTTTTCGGCGCACGGCATCGAAACATTGCTGGTGGGCGATTCTCTTGGCATGGTCTGCCAAGGCAGAAGTTCAACCCTGCCGGTGACGCTCGATGAGATGGTCTACCATACCGCCGCCGTCGCCCGCGGCAACCAGGGCGCCCTGATCGTGGCCGACATGCCATTTAATAGCTATGGCACTGTGGCGCAGGCTTTGGACAGTGCCGGTCGTTTAATGCAAGCCGGTGCGCAGATGGTCAAGCTGGAGGGCGGGGCTTGGCTGGCCGATGCGGTCACGGCCATGAGCCGGGCCGGCATTCCGACCTGTCTACATCTGGGTTTAACACCCCAATCGGTCAATAAGTTCGGCGGCTACAAGGTTCAGGGCCGCGACGAGGCCTCGGCCCAATTGATGATTAACGAAGCCCTGGCCCTAGAGGCGGCGGGGGCCGACTTTATTCTACTGGAATGCGTGCCAGCCAGTTTGGCAAAGGCCCTGACTCAAACGGTGTCGGTCCCCGTTATCGGCATCGGGGCGGGTAATGGTACCGATGGCCAGGTATTGGTCAGCTATGACATGTTGGGTCTCACCCAACAGCGTATGGCCAAGTTTGTGAAAAACTATATGGCCCAAAACACTGGCTGGGAAAGCGCGGTAGCGGCCTATATAGCCGACGTAAAGTCCGGTCAGTTTCCCGCTCCTGAGCACTGTTTCGAGTAATTACTATGCAAGTGGTAAACAATTTAATCGATTTGCGCACAGCGTTGCGGGACATTAGAGCTCTGGGTAAGACAATTGCCTTTGTGCCGACCATGGGTAACCTACACGAAGGCCATCTGACCCTCATACAGACAGCCCGTCAACAGGCTGACTTTGTCGTCGCCTCGATCTTTATCAACCCGACCCAGTTCGGCGAAAACGAAGACCTGTCGGGCTATCCCAGAACTCTAGAAGCCGACCAAAAGCATTTGATCGCCGACGGCTGTGGCCTGCTTTACTTGCCCAATAACGCGATCATGTACCCGGAGCCGGACTTGACCCGGGTTGAGGTGAGTAAGATTACTACGCTGCATTGCGGCTCGAGCCGACCGGATCACTTTGTCGGCGTCGCCACGGTGGTGCTGAAGCTGTTCAACCAGGTGCAGCCCGATGTCGCAGTGTTCGGCCTGAAGGACTATCAGCAATTGACGGTTATCCGAACTATGGTCGACAACCTGTTTTTGCCGATCAAGATAGTCGGCGTCGATACCGGTCGCGCAGAAGATGGCCTGGCCCATAGCTCGCGCAATAACTATCTGACGGCGGCTGAGCGGGAAATGGCGCCAACTCTGTATAAAATCTTGCAAGCTACCGCAAAAGAAATAAAATCGGGCCAGCGCAACTATGAACGCTTAACTCGCCTGGCCAAGGAGTCCCTGCACGCGGCGGGCTTCACACCGGATTATTTTAACATCAGTCGGCAACTTGATCTGGAACCCGCTCAGACCCAGGACACCCAAGTGGTTATTCTGGCCGCAGCCTATCTTGGTAAGGCACGACTGATCGACAACATCACGTTTGAGCTTTAGATCGACAAGGGCCGACCACACAATGGCTTGACCCACGCAGGAGGTTGGACAGACGTCCACCTTACTTAGACGACATTATGGCGAGTATCAGAGGTCAACAGCCGCCCAACAGCGGTCAAGACGCTCATGGCACGAGAGGACGTAGGTATGGATCGAATCATGTTAAAGGCCAAGCTCCATCAGGCGCGCGTCACCCATGCGGTAACCGATTACGAAGGCTCCTGCGCGATCAGCGGAGACCTGCTGGATCTGGGCGGGATATTGGAATACGAGCAGATTCAAATTTATAACGTGAGCAATGGCGAACGCTTTACCACCTATGCGATACGCGCCGAGGATCACGAGGGCATTATTTCGGTCAACGGTGCCGCGGCGCTTAAGGTCAGTGTCGGTGATCAAGTGATTATTTGCGCATACGCCGCCTATAACAGCAGCGAGCTGGACGACTATCAACCGACTATGGTCTATATGAAGTCGGACAACAGCGTCAGCCACACAGCCAATGCCATCCCGGTACAGATGGCCGACTAACCTGCCGGCGCGGCGGACAAACGGTGCAAGCGCTCCCTAGCCGTACCGATGTAGGCCGGGTCATCCACCCTGGCCTATAGACCTTCCTATAACCTGATAGGTTGCCCCTAATCTAGATTTTGCCCCCTTTTTGTCTGATCAATGTCAAAAACACTCGATTAATGGGTGGCCTTCCCCATCGTTTTGTAATTAAATTACCGATTGAAAAAATTTATCGCCTCAGGAACCTTAATCATGTCTCAAAATCCGACTCAGTTGCCCGCCTGGTTGGCCTTGGCCGAACACCAGAAAACCATTGCCAACACCCACATGCGCGACCTGTTCCGGGCCGACGCTGAGCGCTATGATAAATTCAATAGCAGCGCCGCCGGCATTTCTCTCGATTACTCGAAAAACCGCATCACCGGCGAAACGGTCGAAAAGCTACTTAATTTAGCAGACGCCATGCAGCTGCCCAAGGCCATAGGTGAGATGTTTAACGGCCAGGTCATCAATAAGACCGAAAACCGTCCGGCCCTGCACATTGCATTGCGCAACCGCAGCAATCGGGAAATCCGCGTCGAAGGCGAAAACATTACCGACGCCGTCAACGCCTCGCTGGCCAAGATGAAAGACTTTACCGCCCGGGTTCACAGCGGCGAGTTCGCCGGCTTTACCGGCAAGAAGCTGCGTACCATTGTTAACATTGGCATCGGCGGTTCGTTTCTCGGCCCTAAGGTCGTCTCCGACGCGCTCAAACCCTATTGGAATGACGGCTACCAGTTGGCATACGTCGCCAATGTCGATGGCACCGACTTCGCCGAGACCATCAAGGGCCTCGACGTCGAGACCACCCTCTTTATTGTTGCCTCCAAATCGTTCAGCACGCTGGAAACCTTGAAAAACGCCCAGGCTGCGCGCGCCTGGTTTTTGGCTCAGGGCGGCCGTGCCGACCAGGTTAAGCACCATTTTGTCGCGGTCTCGACCAATGTCCCGGCGGCCACCGCCTTTGGCATCGAAGAAGCCAATATGTTCCCAATGTGGGACTGGGTGGGTGGCCGGTATTCGCTCTGGTCCGCCATTGGCCTGGCGCAAATGATCGTGCTCGGCGCGCAGACCTTCGAAGCCCTGCTCCAGGGCGCGCACGATATGGACGAGCATTTCCGCACCGCACCCATGGCACAAAACCTGCCAGTGATCTTGGGCATGCTCGGCGTTTGGTATCAAAACTTCTTCGGTGCCGAGTCCCATGCGGTCTTAAGCTACGATGAATATCTGCAAGATTTGCCCAATCACCTGCAGCAGGTCGACATGGAGTCCAATGGCAAATGCGTTACTCGGGAAGGCGAGCCGGTGACCTACCAAACCGGATCGGTGATCTGGGGCGGTACCGGCACCAACGGACAGCATGCCTATCACCAGTTGATCCATCAGGGCACGCGCCTGATTCCGGCCGACTATATTATGCCGATGACCTCGCACAACAAGCTGGCCGACCACCATGAGTGGTTATTTGCCAATTATCTGGGTCAACAGCAGGCCATGCTCGAAGGCAAGACCGAAGCTGAGGTCCTGGCCGAGTTGCTGGCCAAAGGCATGGACGCCGAACGGGCCGCTTGGTTAGCACCGCACAAGGTGATACCGGGCAACCGGCCGTGCAACAGCATCACCTTCGACCTGGGTACGCCCGAAGTGATCGGTGCCCTGATTGCCCTCTATGAGCATAAGATTTTTGTTCAGGGCGTTATTTGGGATATCAACAGCTTCGATCAATGGGGTGTTGAACTGGGCAAGATCCTCGGCGAGTCGGTCTTTAGCGCCATCGAGACCGGTAAGACCGACGGCCTGGACAGCTCAACCGCCAGTTTAATTGCCGCCTTTCGCGCTAAAAATCAAGCCTAAAAAGATCCAACGACCGGCCGTCCCAGGCCGGTCGTTGGGCCCCTTGCACCGCTTAGGCCAGTGCATCCTGAGCATTTTTTATTCCCACAAAGCCCTCATCCCCGACACCCCTTGGCGCACCCGAACGACCAAGTCGGTGCACGTCGACAGTATCTTTCTCACCCAGCGAACAATTCAACCGCTAAAATATTTTTAAAATTCCACCACCCTTTTTGGCAAAAGCCTCCCCTAACCATTCAACCGCTATACTGAAGGCATGACAGTACAACAACCTTATAGGACAGTGCTCAGATGACCGTAAAAAAAGGTTTTACCCTGATTGAGTTGGTAATAGTGATTGTGATTATTTCAATACTATCAGCCATCGCCTTGCCTAGATTTTTGAATTTAGATATCAAAGCCAAAGAAGCGGTACTTAGGAGCGCGCTCAGCTCGATGAAGTCCGCCGCGCGTATTGGCAATGCCTTCGCCCGCTCCGACAGCGTTACCGCCGCGGGCAATATTCTCATCAACAATCACGAAATACTGATGGTCAACGACTACCCAGCGGGCCGAGCCAATGATGTCTCGGCGAGCGGCCCGGGAACCTTTGGTGGCCTATTAACATTGATGGAAGTGGATACCGAAATAGGCATCACTTACAGCGACACCGCGCAGCTGCGCAGCGCCCTGCAAGCTCAGACCGCGGTGATGATCTTTTACATCGACAGCCAGTGTATCGCCTATCAGCCCCCTCAGATTAGCGGCGGCGACCCCCTCTTTTCAATCGGTGTGGGCACCTACAGCCCAGGTGCCGTTCCGGCCTGCAATCCCTGAGTCGTAAGTTCTGAGCTATGACCTCTGAGTCTAAGAGTTGGATCTAATCGGCACGACAAGATAGGCAAATCCGAGGTCGAGCTTAACGCCGAAAAATAAGCTGATGGACTTTTAAGAGTTAAGTTTTACAAATACTGAATAGCATCTAAGCTTATTTATAACCTCAATGTCCCGACAGGAAGTAACCATGAATGTGAATGTGAATGTGAATGTGAACACGAACAAGCAAGTTGGTTTTACCCTCATAGAATTGATCATGGTGATCGTCATACTCGGGATCCTCTCGGCCTTTGCCTTGCCTCGCTTTGCGGATTTGAGTGGCAACGCGGAGATAGCAGCGATGGAAGGGGCCTATGCATCGGCTAAGTCGACCTCGGCGATTGTGCATGCCTCGGCTTTGGCTAATGGTGCGACAGCCGCGACGGGTAATATAATAATGGAAGGAGCGAATTTTGCGACAGTGAATGGTTATCCGGATGCGGGCGGCATTTTGGGAGCTACCGGTGTAGACGCTGCCAATGGGTTTGGCATTTCGGAAGCGGCAAATCTGAGTGATTACATATTAATTTATGACACAACAGGGGCCTTCAATACAGCTAGTTCCGCAGCTAGCAAGGTTGCTGCTACCAGCGTGTTGATAACCGTCGATCAAGGTGTGGCTGACAGCCCATGTTTCACTTACACCCAAGCCGGGACTAACGCAGCACCAACATTTTCAAACATTGGAACACTGGATATAACTGCTGCTCCAGTTTTGACCTGTTAATAGTCAACCGGAAGGAGAGGTGTCACGCACCTCTTTTGATCTAAATGAAAACTAAAGCCGGTTTCACCCTAGTCGAGCTCGTTATCGTAATACTGCTACTGGGTATCGTCTCGACTATTGTTTTACCGCGCTTTTTCTCCGCAGACGCCTTCACCGATTCCTTTCAACGTTCTGAATTCGACAGTGCCCTTAGCTGGGTCCGCAATCGTACTGTTACCGCCCAATGCAGCCATGAAATTCGGCTGACGACAACCGGTTGGCGCGCCTTGCGCGATGTCAATTGCACCACAACGGATGTGGAATCCGCCTGCATTGCTGAATCGGAAACCTTGGATCTTTCGGTGGCGGTCAGCGATGGCGCTGGCACTCTTCTCACCGGTTCCGCGCCGTCGGTTGCCAGCGGCACGCAACGGTTGATCTTCACGGCAACGGGCCAACTCTTTAACAATACCAGCCCGCCCACAACGGCCGGCTGCACGGCCATGCCAACGGTGCCGGTAACAAATGGCACAACCATAACGCTGAGCCCAACTGGCAGCATAAGCCTAGATGGAGACACCGCCTATGTCGCGCTCCAATAGTCGCGCCGATCTGCGCGATGAGTCTTTTGTGGACCGACCTTGGGGCTGCTATTCCGGTTCAGGTTACCGGGCTGCGAATGGCCGGCAAGAGGGTGTCACGCTGGTTGAGCTGATTATTGCCATGGTGATTATTTCCATTGCCGCCGTGGCCCTGCTGCAAGGGCTGGGTTTGCAGAGCCAGCGCAATGTCGACCCGATGATCCAAAGCCAAGCCCAGCGTTTGGCCAGCCAATATCTGCACGAGGTCAGCAGCAAGCCGTTCTTTGATCCCGGTGCCGACCCTCGTCTGAACCCGGCGCTAACCTTGGCGGCTGTTGTAACCAGTATCAGCGACCAAAGTTCGATCGGTTCGGCCAATCGATTAACCTGGGACAACCTCTATGAATACCAAGGCTATGACGACAGCATCAAAGATCTCGTCGGAAGCGCAATCGCTACGCTCGCCGGCTATCGGGTTGCCATAACGGTCAGTATCGCGCCTGGGCTAGCCTTGCATAATATGGCTAATAGCACAGACCCTACCTGCCCAGCTAAGATCGCACTGATCACAGTAACCGTGACCGATGCGCGCAATCAAACCACCACCTTAAGTGGCTATCGCACCAGTTATTGGGCTGCGGGGTGTTAGATGCGAGCACCTAGAGTACAGGGCTTTACCCTGACCGAGTTGATTATTGTGATCGTCTTGATGGGTATACTGGCCACCGTAGTGACGCCCTTGATTGCCAATAAATTCAGCGCGGTGCATCAGTCGACCCGACGCGCCCACTGGGTACAGCAGGCCGAATATGCCCTGTTTACGTTACGTCAGGACCTGGCCAACAGTGTCCCAAATTCGGTTTTTGTTGATGCCAGTGGTGAGCAGGTCGAGTTTTTGGGTGCATCACCGGATGATGAGCTTTTTGCCGCGCGTTATCGGGACAAAACGAACACAAGCATTAGCGATCGGTTACAGCCCAATAACGACGATATTTTCGATATCTTTGGTGACTTCTCTGAGCGGCCACCCTACGTCAGTATCGGCACCCTTAATGCTACAGACATGCGCATCGACTGGGGCAATCTTCTAGGGGCTGGCACTACCGGCACCTTGGCTTCTATTGCTGTGATGGAACCTGTACTGGACGCTGGAGTCCCCATTTCCCCGCCAGAAACCCGTATTACATTGCCGGCAAGCCAAAAATTCGGCGCCGGCTCACCCTACAAAAGGGCCTATTTCACCAATGGTCCCATCGCATACGACTGCAACACGGCAGTCCAGCAGCTCTATCGCGTCAAGGCATATGATGTCCTGGACCCCGCACTGAATTTTGTCACGCGCACCGCTCTTGGGAATCGAGCCCGGGTGATCGACAGTCTGGTTGCGTGCAATTTCGAGCTTGTTGGTGGCGGGACCTATCTGCCTCCGGCCTTGCGCGTCAGCCTAGAGATTGGGGACGCCAGTGGCACCATACAGTTGATCGATACTATCCTATTAAGTAATGGCTCATGAACAGAACAGCGGAGCGAGGCGTCGCCCTGATTGCGGCAATTTTTTTGGTGGTCATCATCGGTGCCGGTGTGGTCCTGTTATCCATACTCAGCGTCCGCAACAGCCAACAGACCACACAAAATTTATTGCAGATTCGCGCCCAACTCAGTGTCGAAGCGGCTTTGGAATATGGTGTGCAATCGTTGGTACAAGCTGATAATTGTAACACCTATGATCCAAGCAACGATGTTGTTCTGGTCATTGACGCTTATCCGAATTTCGTTATCAAACTGAGCTGTGTGCAGAATAACTATGTTGGTCCACCCTCCCAAATCGTGAGCATCATGACCTTGAACGCGACCGCGGAATGGGGCAGCCCTGACGATGCCGACTATGTCTGGGCTGAGTCTGAGGCCACCATAGAGCTCTGAACAATTTTTTGCACGTCTCCGATAGCATAAAAGAGCACGGCGGCCTGCGCTTCATGAACTGGCCATGCACTCGAAAATGGTGTTTATTTTATATTACAAACGCATTGCCGATACTTTTAATAAATTTAACAATTAATTAGAGCCTATGAAAAAACTCAATAGATACTTGCTCTTGCTATCTTTATTGTTGCCTGCCTTCAGTAGCGCAACAACCTATACCTTGCCAGCCGATACGGGGGTCGATGCCTTGGGTTCGTGTAGTTATTCGAACAGCACTCTTACGGTAACCTGCGCTGGTGTTCGGCTCAATAACAACGACGTTTTAATAATCACCAGCAATCTAACATTAAATATCAACGGTGATTTAGAAATCAGAAGGAATGTGGTCATTAATGACGGTCAACCCTTTGACCTGACAATTTCAGTGACCGGTGACGTTGATGCAAACCGGGATGATATTAGGGTGGTTGCAAATTTAATTGCAAACGGCGATATACAATTTGACGACAATCTAGAATGGGTAGGCACTATCACTGCAGGTGGTGGCATCCAAATTGATCAAAATGCCAACATTACCGGAAACCTAACGGCTAACAATTCACTTTCTTTTGGTTCCGGCTCTAACGTAGTCGGTTTTTGCAGTGCTAGCAGTGGGAATTTCGCAGCCTATTGTGCCTCACCACCGACCGATATCTCAGCCGGCTATTGTGAGAATTTCGAATCGGGTTATCCAGTCGGTTGGGCTGAGACAGGCAGTGGTAATTCAGGTATCAACAATGACACGGCGAACTCACCCACTAACAGTCTGTATTTAAGAAGCCAGAGCGTTCAGGTAACGACCGAATCTTATGATCTATCGCCCTATTCAGATGTTAATTTGGACATGTGGATTCGAGAAGGCAGCGATTCATTCAGTGAAGATCCTGATAACGGTGAAGACCTGCAGCTGGAATATCGCACCAGTACTGGCACCTGGCAAAGTTTACAAACCTTTAGTGCAGGCCCCCCGTATGGTGATATTTTCACACCGACCATTTCTTTGACAGGCGCCCAACTGCACAACAACTTTGCCCTGCGCTTCAATAAAATAGCAGGCAATAGCGGTGACTATGATTATTGGCATATAGATGATGTTTGCCTAGTACCGGCCGCCGCGCCACCGCCAAGCACCTGCTTTACCGATGACTTTAACCGCACCGGCTTGGGCAATGACTGGGCTGTGACATCAAGCGACACTAACTCCAGACTGCCGAGCATTATCAATAACCGTCTCAACATTACGCAAGATTTAAACAATCAATCAACGGCTGCGACCCTGTTTCGTTTATTCCCCAGCGCAGGTAATAAGATTGTCGTTGAATTCGATTATTATGTTTATGGTGATCTGACTGGCGGTGGGGATGGGCTTGCGATGGTTTTTTCAGATTCGACGGTCGTACCACTGCCAGGCGGTTACGGCGGCTCCCTAGGTTACGCGCCCAAGAATTCAATAGAAGGTTTCGCCGGGGGCTGGATGGGTATTGGCTTGGATGAATACGGTAATTTTCTCAACCGCAATGACGGCGCGAAAAATGGTGGTTTTACCACCCTAGTCAGAGAGACCATTAGCATACGCGGGTCCGGGACCGGAACCAGCGGTTACAACTACATAACCTCCAATGGTCAAATTCCGACCGTTCTCACCTTACCGTCGAGCTTATCACCCCCAATCTCGACCGCGAGCGGACATCGCTATCGGGTGAGTGTGGATCATGAAAATGGTACCAATGCCTATGTAACGGTCGAGCGGGATACCGGCGCTGGATTCGCGACCCTTGTCAGCCAGTTCGATTTGCTGGCCCAAACGGGCCAAGCCCCTATTCCAGAAAAAATGTACCTAACCCTAACCGGCTCAACCGGCGGTGCGAAAAATGCTCACGAGATCGATAATGTCGAAGTTTGTGCCAATGTGATTGAAGCGGCCGAGACCATCGACCATTACGAATTGGACCGCGATTTTAGCCAGGGCTTAACCTGCGAAGCGCTCAACATCGAAAGTCGCGCCTGTCTCGATGTGGCCTGCAGCACCGAAGTCAGTGGTGCGGTCATCACCACCGAATTCAGTCCCGTCACCGGTTGGGCCGGTTCCAATACCAAAACCAACTACAGTAGCCGGGACAGCTTTGCGTTCCAACAGACCAGCCCTGGTATCGTGACGCTGGGGGTAGCCAGCTCAACACCAGACCTTAATCCGTTGTCCGTAGAACCGGTGCAATGCTATGTCGCCGGGATAGTACAGCCCAACTGTGAGGTTGCTTTTGCCGATACCGGGCTACGCTTCTTCAACCGAGGGTCGGGCAGCAGCAGTGCGATCTTGGACCTCGTTGCCGGGCAGCCGAGCGAATTCGACCTGCGCGCCATCTATACCGATGAAATCTCAGGGGAATGTAAGACACAGTTGTTTGACAGTGGGCCGGTCACTGCAACCCTGAGTACCGAATGCACCAACCCAAACACTTGTCTGGCTGGTCAGCAAGTTCTCTGGCAGGCACCGGCTGAGTCACTCAATCTGGCCAATCCGCAAAATCCGGACGGTGGTAATCTTTGGAGCATGGCCGCGTTGCTTTTTGGTACCAATGTCACCGCCGGGTTTGAGCTCACGGCCCCGGATGTCGGTCTGCAGCGGCTGGATGTCAGCCTGCCATTACTCAACGTCGATGGTTCCCCGAGCGGCCGGCTTATCGAGGGGTCGGTCAGCCTGCGGACTCGACCGGCGTCCCTGGTCATCGCGGAGGTCGACATCAGTGGCACTGCGGTCGCCGGCGACCCCTTTCAGGTGACGATGCATGCCCTGGATGCCAATAACAGTGTGGTACCAAGCTTCGGCCGCGTCAGTGGCCTCTATGATATGAACTGGGGCCTGTCCAGCTTGGCCGCACCGATCGGCGGCGTGCTCGGCACCCTGGTCGGTGATGCCGTGAACCGCTCATCGGCCAGCCAATGGCTCGGCCTGGATACCGGTATCGATGCGGACAGCTTTAACGAATCGATCACCTTTAGCGCCGCGAATGGGCTGTCTTACTACGAGGTGGGTGAGCTGAATTTGGTGGCGCAGATCGATGACTATTTAGGTTCAGGCGTCCCAGTGCAAAGCCCTAACACCCCTGCGGGGCGTTTCATCCCGGCCTTTTTGACGGCGACCCAGGTGGACCCGGCCACCTGGGGCAGTGACGCGTCTATTTACCAGGGTCAAGCGGGCAGCCTGACGGATCTCAGTTATGACCTAATCGCCTATGCCTCGGATGGTACGACGCCGCTGCGAAATTATAGCGGTAACGGGCTCAACACCAGCAGCCAAAGCAACAGTCTACTCAAGCCAGTCGGTGCCGCTGCAACCGGTGGTGATCTGGAGAGCACTCTGGCCTGGACGGTGACGGGGGGTGGCGATTTTGATGGCATCATTCGTTTGATGGGCGCGGTGCCGGATCTGACCTGGCAGCGCAACCCTGTAGGGGTCTCACCCGGTGATACCCTTCTGAATTTAACCGATCTGCAACTTGCCGCCGCGGCCTTGACCGATGCGGATTCCGTGTGCGTTAAGCTCAACGCCCTAGGGACCTGCTTGGCTACCGCCGTGTCGCTGACACCCAGGGACTTACAACTTGTCCGCGCCGCCTTGCCGGCGCAGGTCGATGCCAGCACCAGTATGGCCTACATTGAAGTGAGATTAGAAGCTTTAGACCGATATGTTGCTGGCGAGCCGGTTTTCGAACTGCAAAGTACCGACAATGGCTTGGATACCAGTGTCTTTGCCGGTTTGGACTTTGACGCCTCGGTGCATGCCTGCACCCTAGCCACTAGCGCGAACTGTCCCAGCATCGCCGCGACAGTCAGCTTCACCGGGCCAAATGGCACCGGCCTCACCCTGATGTCGGGTGTGGGTAGGCTTACCGCAACATCTACGACGCCGGTTTCCGGTCTAATGGGTGCTCAGTTAAATGCTCCGACCTGGCTCAGCTGGGATTGGGATGGCGATGGCGATCAGGAACTGGCGTCCACCGTGCTGATCTTTGGCGACTACCAGGGCCGCCCACCGTTGCTCTTTACCCGGCCCGGTGTCCGTTGACACCGGCCCCTTGGGGCTGAGAGTTGCAGAAGTCCGGTGGAGTCGGACACGACAATTGAGGGGGCGGTGCTTAGGCCACCCGTTGATCGGTCATAGACCACAGCAATAGGCGTTGGTCGATGCTGGGGTCGAAGCGCAGCAGACCGTCGTAGTTGAAACCACGAAAGGACAATAGATAGCGGCGCAGCAGACCAAATTGTGGACATGCCTCGGGAATCAAGGCAAAGGAGCCGTTTTGATCGAGCAGATACCAATACAGCTGATGATTAATTTGGCGTAATTCGGCGCGTGACAATTCATCGATCACCACATGAGTAATGGCACCGCTGGGCCGATAATAGATCAGTTCGCCGGCTTCGATATGGAGCGAGCGGACAACCTCTTTTTGAGCAAGCAAGGACTGCCAAACGGTCATGGTTTATTTCGCCTCAAAATTGGGTAGGTCGCGCAACGGATCATCCGGGTCACCGGTGATGCGCTCAAACTGCACCGTCACACGACGGTTGAGCCGACGCCCGGCTGCTGTCGCATTGGTGGCGATCGGGTAACGCTCGCCGTGATAACGGGTGACGATTATCGCCGCGTCAATGCCTGCATTGACCAGGTAGTCGGTTACCTTGACCGCACGTTTTTCAGACAGACGCCTGTTGTTATAACGTTCCCCTTGGCCATCGCTGTGGCCGTCGATAAACAGGGCTGAAACCAGACTATCGGCGTTCATATAGGTAACAATATTGTCGAGCATGGCCGTGGCCTGAGAGTCCAAACGCGCTCCGCCGCCGCCAAAGAGGACCGACGTGCGTTCTATTTGGCGAAAATTGACCGGTAACAATCCGGTTTGACAGGCCAGGTAGTCGTTGTAGAAGCTTTTAAAATTAACCGGCGAGATCTGCAGTCGGATTAGATCGTCACCGAACTTGGCCTTGCGGGTCAGAGTCGGTGCCATACCCGCCGTGAGCTCGTCCATCATCCGACCCGCTCGCGCCGTCTCGACGCGAATGGGAAATTTTCGATCGATCACTCTGGAATAGCCAAGCTCGGTGGTTAGTGCGCTGGAACGCCAAGCCGGTGCCTCGATCGTCAGCGCGGCCTGGCCCTCGGCCATTAGATTGCGCGTCGATTCCAAATAAAATTCCAAGGTATCACCGGCTTCTTGAAAGAATACCGCCAAACCGTATTGCGGGATCGGCTGATAAAACTTACAGTAAAACTCCGATGCATCGATGCGCCACTCGGTATTGGTTAGGCCGGTACCCAGGTTGGCCGCTTGACTGTTAGCGGCAACACAGGCCAGAAGACCGGCCATGCAAGAGGAAAAAATCTGTCTGTAGTTGGCCATAGCCTGCCGCTTCATCTCTATAACTCCGAATTAGATCAAGATACTGCAAGGTGTAGGCCAGTTTGGTTCTTTACACCAACAAAAAGCCTTAGCAATGTGAATCCACCCTACCGGCTTATTTTTCCAGCGTCCAAGTTGCAATGTCGAATGCAATGTCGAATGCGATAAGGAATGCGCCTGGCAGCGTGCCGGCCCAGCCCATCAAAGTGCATTACCCCTTACATTTCTAAGACAAATCATTAACATGTGCGCTTAATTTGTGCCTTTAGCCCGCTATTTCGGAGTGTATGTGACCATTAATGCCCCAGAGAACGAACTGTCCGAACGATTCCGCGGTTACTATCCGGTTGTCATCGATGTCGAAACGGCCGGTTTCAATTCCCAGACCGATGCCTTACTGGAAATTGCCGCCGTAACCCTAAAGATGGACAGCAGCGGCTGGCTCCTGCCCGATGAGAGTATTTTCTTTAACGTTAAACCCTTTGCTGGCGCCAACCTCGAAAGGGCCGCGTTAGAATTTACCGGCATCGATCCGTTTCACCCATTGCGCGAAGACGTTGATGAGGGCGAGGCCCTGGCTGAAATATTCAAGATGGTCCGCGCCGGCATGAAGGCCAACGGTTGCAAGCGCGCCATTTTAGTGGGTCACAACGCCACCTTTGATCACAACTTTGTCATGGCCGCGGCCGACCGGGCCAGCACCAAACGCAACCCCTTCCATCCCTTCTCGACCTTCGACACGTCGGCTCTGGCCGCTTTGGTCTATGGCCAAACGGTGTTGAAAAAAGCCTGCGATACGGCCGAGATCGAATTTTCCACCAAAGAAGCCCACAACGCCGAATACGACACCCGTAAAACGGCTGAGTTGTTTTGCCGGATGATCAATCGCTGGAAGACCCTCGGCGGCTGGCCGCTCCCGGAACGTTCGGAATCGGGCGATGACACCGCCACTGGAGACTGATAATGAAATGCATGGCCGACCTTTGCGTTATCCCCTTTAATCAACAAATCTCGGTGGCCGATGAAATTGCCGCCTGCCACCGGGTCTTGCAGAGCTTTGATGTAGAGCTGCAGTTGCACGGCTATGGCACCAACCTCTATGGCGAATGGGATCAGGTCTTTGGTGCGATTAAGGCCTGTCATCAGGCGCTGCACGACAGCGGCATCGTACGAATCTCGTCGACCATCAAGGTCGGCACCCGAACCGACAAGGACCAAACCATTGGTGACAAGATTCAAGCCGTCGAAGATCGCTTGGCTTGATTCAGCGCTGAGCCGCCTAGGCCAGACCATTCGATGAATTGTGGCTAATTCTCGCCGATACTCTAAACTGTCTCATTTTCGAGACAATGGCGGGTGCATCATGGATCTGAATGGGTTGGTACTGTTCGTCGAAATCATCAAGCAGGGTTCTATAACCCGAGCCGGCATGGTACTAGGCAAGCCTAAGTCGACTCTATCTCGCCAGTTGAGTGAATTTGAACAAACACTCGGGGTTAAGTTGGTTGAGCGCACCACCCGTCGGCTCGATCTAACCGAAGCCGGTCGTGAACTGTACGAGCAGTCGAAGGACCTGCTATCCGAACTGGGCGACATTCAGCACAGCATCGGCGCGTATCAGCGCCAACCCAAGGGCCAGCTGACCATTCTCTGGCCGCAAGAGCTGTTTACCGCTCAGATGGCGGAACTGATTGCCGAGTTTTTGCAGACCTGGTCGTTGATCAGCTTCTGCGGCACCCAATACAATGGCGCCACGCCGGCACCCGACAGCCAGTACGACCTACAATTTCTGCTCCACCAACAACCGCTACCGGCCAGTGACTGGATCGGTCGTTCGTTAATGAGTATCCCGCATAATATCTATATCGCCAGTCATTGCCTTAACCGTGCACCCAAGACGCTGGACGACATCCGCCATTGCCAATGTATTTTACAGTCGGGTGAAGATGAGTGGTTGTTTCGTCAAGACCAGCAGATTCACACCATCGCGGTACAGGGGCGGCTGACGTTGAACAGTCCGGATATGAGGCTGCAGGCCGCCATCCGCGGCTTGGGCGCAGTGCGACTGGCCAATTACTTGGCCGAGCCCTATGTGCGCCAGGGCGCTTTGACGGCATTGACCTTTAACGAGCGACCCGTGGCCGACACCCTCAGCGTGCTGTATCGAAGCCGGCAACTGCCGTTAAAAACCCGACTGTTCCTGGAGCACTTCCAGAATCATGTCGGGCGTCTGTACAGCACCCTGTAGCGGACCGGCGGAGCGCTTATGCCAGCTGAATGAATTCGCTGCGGTAGTGCTTGAGTTCTTCAATCGATTCGATGATGTCATCTAAGGCCCGGTGACTGCCTTTCTTATTAACCCCCGCCAAGACCTCAGGCCGCCAGCGCTTGGCCAACTCTTTCAGGGTACTGACATCGATATTGCGGTAGTGACAATAGCCGTCCAGATCGGGCATATACTTGATCAGGAAACGACGATCTTGCCAGATCGAATTGCCACACAGAGGCGACTCGCCCCGCTCAACCCAATCCTCCAGAAAGGCCACGGTCAGCGCCTCGGCTTGGGCGAGACTTATAGTGCTGGTGCGCACCTTTTCGGTCAGCCCGGAGGCGCCATGATGGTCGGTACACCATTCATCCATACCCGCTAGAACAGCCTCGGGTTGATGAATCACCAATTCCGGACCGCGGGCAATAATATTGAGATCCTGATCGGTAACCAGGGTCGCTATCTCAAGGATTTGGTCGGTTTCGGGTTTCAAGCCGGACATTTCTAAGTCTATCCAGATCAAATTGGTTTTTTTATCCATCAGGCGCAACCTTTAGGCAATGAAGGGGAGTATAATTAATCGTTCAGTATAACCGATTCCGAACCCTAGGGCCGCATGAGTAAACGAAAGCTAACCCGCCAACAGCAGTTCCGGATCGATAAGGTGCAGCAAGAACGCCTTTCCCGTGTCCAAAAGAAAGACCAGTTTATCGAGCAGAAGATCGAGTCTGGCTCCCTGGGCGAACCCCAAAGTGGCCTAATTGTCGCGCATTTTGGGGCCACCATCGATGTTGAAGCGAGTACCGGTGAGCTGGTGCGCTGCCATGTGCGCAGCAATCTGCCGGTCTTGGTTACCGGCGACCAGGTTATCTGGCACAGCGACACCCAGAACAGTGAGCGCGGTATCATCAGCGCGGTGCAAGAGCGCCGCACGATCCTCACGCGCCCCGATGCGCGCGGTAAACTGCGCCCGGTGGCGGCCAATATCGATCGCATCATCATTGTCGTCGCCCCCGCGCCGCGGACGCCGGTCAACCTGATCGATCGCTATTTGGTCGCCACCGCGCACGACGATATCATGCCGGTCATCTTGCTCAATAAATTCGATCTAATCGATCAGGCCCCAGAGATGCAGCTGGAGTTAAAGCAATATGAAGACCTGGGCTATCAGACGGTGATCGCCTCGATCAAGGACCCAGACGGCCTTAAAACCATTCAGGCTCTGGTGGCGGAGGGTAATTCGGTGTTTGTTGGCCAGTCTGGCGTGGGTAAGTCATCGATTATCGCCGAACTGTTGCCCGAGGCGGAAATCCGCATCGGCGAGATTTCAGAGGCAACCGGCAAAGGCCGGCACACCACAACGACCGCCAAACTCTATCATATCCCGAGCGGCGGCCAGCTGATCGACAGCCCCGGCATCCGGGAATTTGGTTTGTGGCACACCAACCCAGACGACTTGGCGCGGGGCTTTCCCGATGTCGATCAGTACGCGGCGCACTGTAAGTTTAACGATTGCACCCACACCCATGAGCCGAACTGCGGCGTCAAGGTGGCCATAGACGGCGGCAGAATATTGCAGCGTCGACTCGATAGCTTCTTGAGTATTCGCAACTCGGTCGATGAAGTGGTGATGCGAAGCTAGCTAACGCACAACCCGGTCGCTGAATCGGGTCTTGTTTTTAAAGCGATACACCCCCGGGCCAAAATCATAACTGAACGCCAGACGCACCAGATGCGCGGCACCGCGGCACAGATCGGGCTCAGTACGGCGCAATTCAATCACATCCTGGTTAAACTTCAGATAAAACTGGTCCGCCTCGGTACAGCCGTTGGACAGCACCGAGACTTCGAGTCGCTGCGCGGTGACCACCGGGTTAAATAGTAGGGTTTCGGAGTTAACCTGAGTCACCAAGGTGCTACAGGACAGCAGTGGTAACAACGCCAGGCCGGCTAACAGTTGTTTCATCGTCTTTTTCTCCATAACAGTCCGGTACTGGCCAACAGCAGCCAAAGGCTCAAGCTGCCACCTAATCTATTAATGGTGCCGTCTTCCGCCACGGTGGCCACGGTCACCTCGCAGCTATTGGTCAAGGCAACGCGTTGGGTTGAACCGCGCGGTGCATAAAACGGCGTTCGGTCTTGTGGGGCAAGATTACGCGGTACCGCGACATTGGCACTGCGAATCTCAATCATCTCGTCATTTATCCATTCTTTGAGCGCAAAAACATCGCTATACACCCCATAATTGCCGGCAACGCTAGAACCACAATGAAGTGGTCCGAAGGACACCACACCCAGCAGCGTGTTGGTTAGGGGGTTAAACAGGGGTCCGCCACTGTCACCTTGACAGGAGTCGCGACTCGGATCGCCGGCGCAGACCATGGTTGCACTATTAAATGCCGGCTCTGCTTGCTGACAAACAGCGTCGCTGCGGGGGGTGATATTCACTTCCAGCAGCGCGGGGCTGCCTTCGAAGGAATCGAGGGTGTCAGACAGGGTATCGCCGTGACCCAGCACCCTCACCGAATACTCATCGCTACCGGCCGCCAGGCTGGCAAATTCATCGGTGGACTGGGGCAGATTGATGGCACTGTTGGTCGGGCTGGTGGTGAGCTGGATCAGGGCGATGTCGTTGGTATACTGCCTTGCACTGTAACCCTCATGGATGATCGTGCTGGCTGCTCGGAGCAATTGACTGTCATCACCGCTAAAGGCCACCCACCCGGTGTAATGGTAGCCGGCGACACATTCTTCTTTGCTCGCCCGAGTAACACAGCCATAGTCGGCCGCGCCAAGCTCATCAAAACAGTATTCGTATTGCATCAGTGCCGAGTTATCGCCCACCAGCAGCATGAAATCGTCTACTTCAAGTCCCTTTAAACAATGGGCTGCGGTGACTACGGTGCCCGCCCCTAGATAGCTGCCCCCACAGATCGGGTTCCAATGAAACTCACCGGGTGCCCACTCATATTTGGTCATCAGGGTGACAAAAGAATCGCTCCCCGAACCGGCTGCTTGGCCATTGATAATGCGCGACTGGGGCGCCTCGGTCGAGCGAATTTCTGCATTGGCGAAGGTACAGGTGAGCACCAACAGCATGGCACATTGCAGGGTAAATAGTCTCATCGGGCGGCTCCGTGGTCAATTTGCAATGCTAAACCATAGTTTAGCCCGTTGCGAGCAAAGTAGCGGCCGAAATTGAAACGAGTTTAATTATTGGTCGGGGTTTGGGGTTTAAACGTTGGTCGGGGTTTGGGGTTTAAACGTTGGTCGGCCTTAAAAGCTGCGCGCTCCGGCCTGCTCGATTTGATGTAACAAAAAGCGAATCTTGATTAACCCAGCTTCCGTCAGCCGAACTGGACCCTCGCGCGCGCGCAGACCGTATTGCTCCTGGACCTGATTGCAGCGCTGGCGCAGCGCATCGAGGGCAGCATCGTGGCGTATCGGCATGGCTAAAAACAGGGTCCACTCCGGTTCCGCTAGCTGCTGCTCGAGCAAACGAGTGAGCAAACCTTGGATCTGATCGATATCGGGCCGGTACACCGGGGCCTTGCCAAAGGTGAACAGGAGTCCCACGCCAACGAGCACCAGCAGGGTTAACGCACATAGGACCACTAATTCGATCATATTCAGCCTCGTTCTAACCCGCTATCAACCCGCTATACAAGGCCAGATCGATCTACCCTAACCAGACGCGAGAGTTGCGAAACATCCGCAGCCAGGCGCCATCTTCTTGCCAATTGCTCGGCTGCCAAGAGTTGGTGACCGTGCGAAAGACCCGTTCTGGATGCGGCATCATAATACTGATCCGACCGTCTGGCGTGGTAAAGCCATTCATTCCGGCCGCAGACCCGTTCGGATTTAACGGGTAAGACTCGGTGACCCGGCCTTGGTTATCGATATAACGTAGCGCAACCAGACCACTGTTGAGCGCCTGATCCAGGTGCTGGGCATCGCGAAATTCCGCCAAACCCTCACCATGGGCGACCACGATCGGCAATTTTGAACCGGCCATACCAGCCAGAAAGATCGATGGCGACTGCGGAATCTCGACCATCACGGTGCGCGCTTCAAACTGTTCCGATTGGTTACGCACGAAATGCGGCCAAAGATCGGAACCGGGGATGATCTCACGCAAATTGGACAGCATCTGGCAACCGTTGCAGACGCCCAGAGCAAAGTTATTCGACCCGGCAAAGAAGGTTTCAAACTGCTTTTTGGCCGACTCATTAAAGCGTATCGATTTGGCCCAGCCCTCGCCGGCACCGAGCACATCACCGTAGGAGAAGCCTCCACAGGCCACTAAGCCGTTAAAGTCCTGCAACTTGACCCGTTGCGCCAGTATGTCGCTCATATGGACATCGACCGAGTCGAAGCCGGCGCGATCAAAGGCTGCCGCCATCTCAATTTGGCCATTGACGCCCTGTTCGCGCAGTACCGCCACCTTGGGCCGTACACCAGTGCTGATATAGGGTGCACTAATGTCGGCGTTCAAATCGAAGCTCAACGACTCGAACAGGCCTGGGTCGTTGGCATCGAGCCAGCGATCGTATTCTTGCTGTGCGCAATCCTGATTGTCACGCAAAGCCTGCATCCGGTAACTGGTCTCGCTCCACTGACGCAGTATATGGGTGCGGGGTTTGACATAGAATTCATCCCCGCCGGCCAACACACGGACGAAATCGTCATCGTTCGGCTGACCGATAACGGCCGTACAGTCACCCAAGCCAGCAGCGGTAAATTGCGCTAACACCGCCTCGGTATCGCCCCGCCGAATCTGGATAACCGCGCCCAGCTCCTCGGCAAACAAAGCGGCAATGGGGTCGTTATCGGAGAAGCGGTCGGTGTCGATATCGATACCGGTGCGACCGGCAAACGCCATCTCGACCAGGGTCGCAAAGACGCCACCGTCGGAACGGTCGTGATAGGCCAGGATCAGCTTGTCGCCGAGCAGACCTTGAATCACGGCCCAGAAAGCTTTTAAATCGTCGCTGTCGTCAACATCCGGCGCGACGTCGCCGACCTTGCGGTAGACCTGGGCCAACGCACTGCCGCCGAGCCGATTTTGCCCGCGACCGAGGTCGATCAGCACTATATCGGTCTGGCCGGCGTCGGTTTTAAATTGCGGGGTCACACTCAGGCGGACATCGGTGACCGGGGCAATACCGGTGATCACTACGCTCATGGGCGCAGTAACCGACTTGGTCTTGCCGTCGTCTTGCCAGGTGGTGCGCATCGACATCGAATCCTTGCCGACCGGGATGGTCAGATCCAAGGCCGGACAAAGCTCCAGGCCAACCGCTTTAACCGTATCGTAGAGCGCCTCGTCTTCACCGGGATGGCCTGCTGCAGCCATCCAGTTGGCCGATAAGCGGACTTTTCTCATCTCGCCGATGGCGCTGGAGGCCAAGTTAGTCAGGGTCTCCGCCACAGCCAATCGGCCTGAGGCCGCCGGGTTGATCAACGCGACTGGGGTTCGTTCACCCATGGCCAGGGCTTCACCGGTGAAGCCTTGGAAACCGGTGGTGGTTACCGCGGCATCGGCCACGGGGATTTGCCATGGGCCGACCATCTGATCGCGCACGACCATACCGGTGATCGAACGATCGCCGATAGTGATCAAAAAGCCTTTACTGGCTACCGACGGCAGGCGCATAACCCGGTCCACCGCCTCATTGATCTTGATATTGCGGGTTGAAAAGGCATCCTTTGCGAACGGCTGACGATTAAAGGATCGGGACATCTTAGGCGGCTTGCCCAAGAGCACATCCAGGGGCATATCGACGGCGTTGTTGTCGAAGTGACGATCGGCGACGGTCAGTTGACGATCATCGGTCGCCGTGCCAATCACGGCAAAGGGACAGCGCTCGCGTTCACAGATGGCGGTGAAAGTAGCCAATTGTTCCGGCGTGACGGCCAACACATAGCGTTCTTGCGATTCGTTACACCAGACCGCCAAGGGCGGCATACCCGGTTCGTCGTTGGGGATGTCGCGCAGTTCAAAGCGCCCGCCCCGGCCGCCATCGGCGACTAACTCCGGAAAGGCGTTGGATAGACCGCCCGCGCCGACATCGTGGATAAAGGCGAGCGGGTTTTGTGCGCCCAGTTCCCAGCAGCGATCGATCACTTCCTGGCAGCGACGCTCCATCTCTGGATTAGGCCGTTGCACCGAGGCGAAATCCAAGTCTTCATTGCCTTCGGCGCTATCGACCGACGACGCGGCGCCACCACCCAAGCCAATTTGCATGGCAGGACCACCCAAGACGATCAGTTGGGCGCCGACCGGAATGGCATCCCAAGCCTTGTCGACATGTTCTTCTTTGATGTTGCCATAGCCGCCAGCGATCATAATCGGCTTATGGTAGCCGCGTACCTCGGTGCCATTGGCGCCGGGCACCGACTGCTCAAAGGTTCTGAAATAGCCGGTCAGGTTGGGCCGGCCAAATTCGTTATTAAAGGCGGCGCCACCGAGCGGACCATCGAGCATAATATCCAAAGCGCTGACGATGCGACCGGGTTTGCCATAGCTGCTTTCCCATGGCTGTTCGAAGCCCGGAATACGCAGATCGGACACGCTGAAACCGGACAGTCCGGCCTTAGGCTTACCGCCCGCCCCGGTGGCGCCCTCATCGCGAATCTCACCACCGGAACCGGTTGCCGCGCCGGCAAAGGGTGCGATCGCCGTGGGATGGTTATGGGTTTCAACCTTAAACAGAATATGGACGTTCTCTTCATGATAGCGATAGTGCTGATCTTGATCTGGATAATATCGGCCGGCCTTAAAACCCTCTATAACTGAGGCGTTGTCCTTATAGGCCGATAAAACCCCAGCACTGTTGTGCTGATAGGTGTTTTTGATCATTTTAAACAGCGACCAGGGCGAGGCTTCGCCATCGATGGTCCAGTCGGCATTGAATATTTTGTGCCGGCAATGCTCGGAGTTGGCTTGGGCAAACATCATCAGCTCGGCATCGGACGGGTCACGCGCCAAGCCCTGATAGGCCTGAACCAGATAGTCGATCTCATCATCCGCCAAGGCCATGCCCAGACGTTTGTTGGCCTCAACCAAGGCCACTCGGCCTTCAGTAAGAATGGCCACTGTGCCCAGCGGGGCGGGCTCATGCTGAGCAAACAGATCGGCTTCGACCGGCTCGGCAAAATAAGGCGTTTCCGTCATCCGGTCGTAGAGCGCAGTGGCGGCCAACTTGAGTTCGCCGGCACTGAGGGCTTCGGTCCCGACCAGCCAGTAGCGCACGCCGCGTTCGATCCGGCTGACACTCTGCAGCGCGCTGTTATGAGCGATATCGGTTGCCTTGGTGGCCCAGGGCGAAATGGTACCCAGGCGCGGCGTGACCCAAACCGACTGACCCAGACTGCGTATGTCCTTGGGTGCCAGCTGCTGCGCCTCAGCTGCCTGCTGGCCAGCGTCTTGCGACGGGCCGTAATGCAGCAATTGCGCCAATACCGACTCCTCGGCAGCGGACAAGGATTGAGATACAGCGACAAAGTGGACGAATTCAGCGTATACATCTGTTATCGTCGGCAAAATTGTTTGTATTTTAACGGTGAGCCGTTGTCGGCGAAATTGGGACAAAGCGGCGTTGCCAGATAGCGTCAGCATCAATCAGAACCTGTATCGACTATTGAAAGGAAAGGGGTGGTAAAATCGGGCGGTATAGTAATGGATTTTAGCCTGAAATGGCAGTTGCGATCGTATTGAAGTGAGTCCTATGAGATTTTATTGGCTTAGCCCGTTCCGAAACGGGTTGAAAATATTAGTTTTGATGCTAATCGTCAGCACAATCGGGGTCTTTATTGCCCAGGGTGTGCAGTGGCGTAATCATCTGCAGCGTATTGAGAGTCGCGGCAAGCTAATCGTCGCCGTGCGTGAAAGCGAGGGCATATTCTGGGCCAATGGCCAGGAGTTTATCGGCTTCGAAAAGGATCTCATTGCTGAGCTCGAACGCGAGCTCGATATGCCGATTCAAGTATTTGCCGTTCGCGACCTCGACGACCTATATGGCGCTTTGGCCGCCGGCGCGGTCGATATGGCGCTGTCGGGTACCAGCTTCGGCACACACGATGTAATAGCCAGTCGCCCCTATGCGATGACTCGAATTGGCTTGGTGCACCCTAAAACGCGCAATATTGCCGACAACCCCGACCTGGAGTCTGTGCGGACCGGCCTACTCGATCCGCTGGGTCATCAAGACGCCACCAAGCTAATCGACAACCCGCCGCAAGCAAGCGCCGTCTATGATGCCGGGCGCATCAGTGCGGAACTGTTCACCCTAGTGGAGATGCAAGACCTCGATCAGGTGTTAGTCGATGAGCGGGACTTTCAGTTGCAGCAGAGTGTCTTCCCAGACCTACAATTTAGCGCCCTGGACTTGCCCGCGCGACCGATCAGTGTGCTGTTTAATCCGAGGGAAGATGGCACCCTTCTGACTCAGATCGATGAGGCCCTCGAACTGTTTGACGGCAGCGGCTTACTGGGCCAAATGACCGATCGTTACTTCGGCGACGCATTGGAATTTGATTATGTCGACAACCTGACCTTTGAAAAACATTTGACCGCCCGCCTGCCCACTTATCTGTCTAAGTTTAAATTTTATGCCGACCTGCAGGGCCTCGATTGGCGACTGCTCGCCGCCCAGGCGTATCAGGAGAGTCACTTGCGCGCCAATGCCCGCTCACCCACTGGCGTTCGGGGGCTGATGATGATCACCCTAGATACTGCCAAGGAGATGGGTATCACGGATCGACTGGATCCTGACCAGAGCATCAAGGCCGGTGCCCGGTATATTACCACGCTCAAGAATCGGGTTCCGGCCGACATTCCGGAACCTGACCGAACCTGGTTTGCCCTTGCCTCTTACAATGTTGGCGCCGGCCATGTTGAAGACGCCCGCAAGATTACCGAAAAGTTGGGCGATGACCCTGATCGCTGGATCGATGTGCGCAAACACTTACCGAAGTTGGCATTAAAGGATTATTACCCCTGGACTCGGTACGGTTATGCCCGCGGTGCTGAGCCGGTAGTATATGTCGCCAATATCAGACGCTTTTATAATCGAATAAAGAAAGAATATCCGCAGTTGGACGAGGCCGCCGAACCGGAGCGCCTCGAACAGCTACCAGACATCGACGTACCAGTGTTCCCCGGTCTCTAGAGCGTTGCCGGCGCTGTTGCAATGGCGTCGGCAGTGATGATTTAAAATCTAATCTGAAAACCGGTCGACCACAGCCAGTCTTGATCTGTGGGCAACCAATATATCTCAGAAAAACCGGTCACCGACTCCGATAGGCCTTGCTGGAGTCCCGCTGACCAGCGCCCGGCATCGGCACCTTGGACCCGATAGCCGACAAAGGTTTGTGTCGACTGGCCCTGGCTGCGCGCGCTGACATCCCATGCTAAGAGCTCATCCTGATAAAGCCAGAGCCCCGAAAGGGCCGAACTGCCCAGATTCCATGTCACCAGATTACCCCAGATGGGCGACCCATTGGGGACATTGCGGTAGGTTAGCGCGATAACCCCTTCTGGTGTGCGCACAACCGTGGCCGCGCTCCATTGAGTGTCCGGTTGGGTCTCATCAATCACCCACTGGCTGGTCACCATAAAGGTCTCACCCGAGGCGAAATCGACGCGCAACGCTCTGTTCTCACTGGCTTGCACCAGGCCACCAACCGCCAGACCCTTTTGGCTGCGCGACAGCAGGCTGGGCGACAGCTCGATCAAGAACGCCTGCTCGACCGTCGCCAAGCGCCCGCCACGCACACTCACCACTCCTTGACGCCAATTAAGATAGGCCTGGTGCTGACGCAGCACGACCGCGTCATCCTCGGCCAACGGATCAATAGCGACTTGCCACAGGCCGATCAGAGCGCTACTGCCTAAGGGCTCGGCCGCGGTTACGCCAAAGCGGCTCTCCGGCATGGCCAGCAGCCAATGACTGCCATCGGCCAAAGGGCGATCAAGATAGTCACCTTGAAACTGCAGCTGGCCACTCGGGCTCACCTCGGCAGCATGGGCCTGGATACTGGACAGCAAGGCTAAGAAAAAAACATAGACTGAATTGTGGGTTTTCAATTGAAGATAACCGTTTTATTGCCGTGTACCAAGACTCGGTCTTCCAAATGCCATCTAAGCCCGCGCGCCAGCACAGATTTTTCACAGTCCTTGCCTAGACGCACCATATCTTCAACCAAATCTCGATGGGTAATACGCACGACGTCTTGGTCAATAATCGGACCTGAATCCAGATCGGCGGTGACATAGTGGCAAGTCGCGCCAATCAATTTAACGCCGCGTTCATAGGCTTGGTGATAGGGACGGGCCCCGATAAAGGAGGGTAAAAAACTGTGATGTATATTAATAATCCTATTGGGGTAACTGTGGCAAAGTGCCGCGGGGATAATTTGCATATAACGGGCTAGCACGATGGAATCGATCTGGTGAGCGGCAATCAATCGCTCGATCTCGTCAAAATGCTCCTGTTTATTAGCCGGATCGACCGGAACATGAAAAAACGGAATGCCATGCCATTCTACCAAGCTGCGCAGATCGTCGTGATTCGAGATGACACAGGGGATATCACAGGGCAGATCGCCACTCTGCCAGCGATTAAGAATATCGGCCAAACAATGGCTGTCACGCGAGCACATTAGCGCGATGCGTTTGCTGCTGCCGGTGTCGGTGACTTGAAACGTCATGTTCAAATCCCGAGCGATGGGGGTAAATATTTCAGCGAGTTTTTCAACGCCAAAGGGCAAGGAGCTGGCCTTGATCTCGTTGCGCATAAAAAACCAGCCCTGGGCCAGATCCGCATGGTGATTTGCTTCTAAAATGCTACCATTATATTGTGCTAAGAGCCCCGAGACTCGTGCCACAATACCCACTCGATCGGGACAAGAAATTACCAGTCTTAACACACGCTCCATACCCACTAACTCCAGTGTCTTGATATATCAGGAAATTTTCTAAAAATCTGTTTTCAGAAAAGCCCTAATGATATATCATGCTGCGTCCTTTGACGACTGCATTGTAGCCAAGGCTTTTGGGCAGACGTCGATTACTATGCCGAGCGGGTACTGGTTTATTTAAACGAACATCGCGCCGTCACGCAGTGGCACAACGAACACTGCAGGCTTGCGCATAATATATGGGAAGATGGCTATGCTGACGCTAGAACAACTGTTGGCCGCTCCAGAAAAAGATTACATGAACTCAGGTCAACTTGAGTACTTTCGTGATCTACTAGCCACACAGGCGGCTGAAGTACGAGAATCACTGGCCAATGCGCGCCTGCAACTGGCAAGTTATGAAAATGAGCCGGATGAACTGGACAAAGCCAGCATCGAAGAAGAACGTAGGATGTCACTGCGTTTTCTGGATCGTCAAACTAAGTTATTGCCTAAAATTGACCAGGCAATAAAGCGTATCGACGATGGTGATTTTGGTTATTGCAAAATCACGGGTGAAGAGATTGGCATAAAACGCCTGTTGTTGCGTCCAACCGCCACACTTTGCGCGGAAGAAAAACAGCGCCAAGAAATGAAAGAACGAAACTATCGCGATCAATAGTATTAGTGCTCGCTTGATAAATCATCCTCGATTAGATCGGGGATTTTTTTTGTCTACTATTTGACCCGAGCTAACCCGAGAAGCTCCCACCAAGATTACGGCACGCCCTTTGCAAAGCTCAACTGTAGATCAATGCAAATCAGGGGCTAAGCGTAATGGAAATTAATACCGGGTCGATTCTGTCGTACCAGAAAAACCAAAATATGGCCGCCAATGTCGCCCAAAACGGGGCCGTGACCGCGGTAACGGGCGGCGCAGCCAATGCTCCAAGCCTGCAGTCTGACAATGTCAGCATCAGCAATAGGCGTGATATCTTTAACTGGGTAGCGGCCACCTTTCCGGTTTCAAGCCAAGAACCGGCAAGCATTAGCCGAGCCAGCCAGAGCCTATATGATTACCAGATTCTCAACTTTAGTGATCTGAGCACAATTAACCAGATGATCTCCGAGGATTCGGAGACCCCGATGATTAGCCGAATAGAGGCCAACCTACAAAACAGCATGTCGTATCAGCAACAGCAAAATCTGAGTCGTATCTATCAAGTCTTCAGGACGCTTGCCGCAGCAGAATAAAAACGGACAGGCTGGTACTTACAACCTGTGCTAGAGAAATTTCTGTATTTCAATCAGTAGGTCTTCCTCGTCAACCGGCTTTACCATAAACCCCCTAGCACCTTGGCGCTGACCCCAAACACGATCGGTCTCCTGGTCTTTGGTGGTGACCATTATTACCGGGATGTTCTTAGTCTCGGGATCCTGAGACAGTTTACGAGTGGCCTGAAAACCATTCAGCTCTGGCATTACCACATCCATCAAGACCAAATCCGGCTTGGCGCTTTTAGCCAGCGCAACACCACTGGCGCCGTCCTCGGCTACCAGGTAATCGAAACCGTTTTTTTCCAAAATCTTAGTAAAATGGGCAACCTGACTCGGTGAATCATCGACAATTAAAATGGTGGCCATGGAGATTTCCTTCTAAATCCTACTCATTAGACATTCTTATCCGCTGTAAAAAACTATAGCCATTGCCCGCCATTGTGCAACAACAGCACACCAAATTTGCCTCGCCGCAAAGATTATTTTGTTACCGCGGTTGCCGCGTTTGAACACCGTCGTGGTAATAAAAGTCGACTCGGTTGCCATCCTTTGCGTCACCTTGGTTACAAAAATAAACGCTCATAATTCGCGCTCGAACGAATCCACTGCTAAATTTTTAAAACGGTGTTATCAATAGAAGTAAACAACCATGATTAAAAAAGAAAACATTTTAATATCCGCACGCAAAGTCTTAACCGAACAGGGCATCGACAAACTATCACTGCGCAAAATTGCCGCAGAGGCCGGCTGTGCCGCACCCTCCATCTATTATTATTTTAAAAATAAACAGGAAATCGTCGCCGGCCTATGGGAAGAAATAGTGCCAAGCCTCGAAAGTAGCATCATGGACGCAGAAGATAAGTATCGGGCCTACGGCCAGTTTTGGCTGGCCCGACCCAATGATTTTAGACTATTTATTACCAATGCCGACTACTTCCCCTTTGTCGCGAAGACTGAGGCCTATAGTTCGCTGCGCAGCCAGTTGGCCGACAACCTGCATCGCTTGAACGGCCAACTGATGGAGCAAATTTACACCCAGGATTGATCGCACTGGCGGTTAAAGCGAATGCAACGGGCTCTCATTAGGGCCCCAGAGCGTCAATTGATCGGTCGAATCGGCTTCATTAAAGCGCACGCCTAGGCCGAGCAGCCGCACAGCCTTAGCGCTTTTGGCGCATGCTGCTTGCAAAAGCCGTTGGTAACTCTGGGCGTCTAATGCCCAGGGCCGCTCCATCGTGGTAGTGGTGAAATCATTGAAGCGAACTTTCACGAAGACACTTTTCAGCGGTGGACAGCTCTTATCATTAATACGTTTCATCAGCCCAGCATAGAGCTCGGGCAATTGCTTCAAGCACTCCTCTTCGCCGGCCAAATCGGTGGCGAAGGTGTGCTCGATACTCTGCGACTTGCGCGTTCCGGTGCGTCCCACGGCCCGTTCGTCGACCCCCCGTGAACGCTGATAGAGCCAAGGACCGCTCTTACCAAAGAACTGCACCAGCTTGGGCATAGACCATTGCTGCAGGTCACCACAGGTCTTGATTCCCATCTGATTGAGTCGCTCGTTGAATTTTTTCCCGACGCCCCATATTTTTTTCACCGGTAACGCGCTGACAAAATCATCGACCCGACGCGGAGGCACCACGAAAATGCCATTGGGCTTATTCCAGTCAGAGGCCACCTTGGCCAAAAATTTGTTGGTTGCCACGCCGGCCGACACGGTGATACCCACCTCGCGAAAAACCTCCGCGCGGATATGCTCGGCCAGTAAGGTGGCACTGCCGCCAAACCAAAGTGAGTCAGACACGTCGAGATAGGCCTCGTCGAGCGAAAGGGGTTCTACCAGATCGGCGTAGCGAGCAAAGATTGCCATCATCTGCTCAGACGCGGCGCGATAAATTTCGAAGCGATGGGGCTGAATAATAACCTGCGGGCACAAGGCCACGGCGCGCCTAGAGGGCATCGCGGAATGCAGACCGAAGGCCCGGGCCTCATAGTTACAGGTTGAGAGCACCGACCGTGAGCTTTGCCCGCCCACAGCCACAGGGTGTCCACGCAAATGAGGGAAATCACGCATCTCCAACGCGGCGTAGTAACAATCGCAGTCAATATGGATGATTTTACGTTGCATGGCAAAAATACTGTATGGGTATACAGCTATATTAGAGATATTAAGCCTGGGAGGCAAGCCTACGACTCAAACGGGGGGGGGCAACTGACGCTCAGTCCCAAACGGCGCGCATGCTGAGCAGCTCGCAGAAGGCCGCGACCCATTGCTGACTGATCAATACGAAATCGGGCGACTCAGTATAGTGGGCCATCTGGGTCATTTGCAGGCCGCTGTAACCGCAGGGATTGATGCGCAGAAAGGGAGTGAGATCCATATCGATATTGAGGGCCAAGCCGTGGAAGCTGCGGCCCTTCTTGATCCGCAAACCGAGCGAGCAAATTTTCTGCAGCCCGACATAGACCCCTGGTGCATCAGGCTTGGCAGCCGCGACAATACCATAGGGTTGCAGAGTGTTCACCACGCTCAGCTCGAGCGCACTGACCAGCTTTCGGACGTCGGAGCCGATACGACTCATATCGAGCAACACGTAGGCCACTAGCTGACCGGGCCCGTGATAGGTAATCTGGCCACCGCGATCGGCCTTGACCACCTCTATATCGCCTGGATCGAGCAGATGTTCCGCTTTGCCGGCCTGACCTTGGGTGAACACCGGTTCGTGTTCAACCAACCAGATTTCATCAACCGTGTTGGCGTCCCGCTCCAAGGTGAAGCTCTGCATTGCATGCCAGGTTTCACTATAGGGCACTCGGCCAAGAGTTCGGATGCGCACCCTATGCTCAGCCGTGCTGTCGATCATAGAACCATCTTTACCATTGGATTGACTTTTAACTCGTCAAACAGGAGCGTCAAATGGGCTTCCTGTTCGATTCGCATCCAAATTGTCAGACTGACAAAGCGGCCATTTTTACTCGGATTTTCACTAAAACTCTCAACGGTAACCGCCGGATCGTATTTCACTAACACGCCGGCGACAAACTGCTGATAATCAGGATGGGCGTCGCCCACCACCTTGATCAGATAGCGTTCACAGGGGAACTCAATTTTAGGCGCAGCGTCCAATTCGCGGGGCATCGGTACTCCTAGCGTCAAACGCTAAACAAGTTACTAATCAGTAACAAAATGTAATCCCATATGCGGGCAAAAAATCCGGCACGTTTTACCTCATGTAGGGCAATCAGGGTCTTGCGCGTGACTTCTTCACCGGCCACATAGACCACCAATTCGCCCAAGGTCTGGCCAACCTGAATCGGCGCCTTGATGGTTGGGTCAATGTTTAACTGTGTGGTTAGAGCGTCTTCCGTGCCACGGGCAATGGTCAGGGTCAAATTCTCGACCAAGCCGAGCGAGAGCGTTTTAACTTTGCCACCCCAGACACGGGCCGAATAAAGCTCAGTGTCGCCTTGGAAAGGCTCTGCGGTGCGAAAGAATCGAAAACCGTAGGTCAACAGTTTCTGTGTCTCTTGGGCGCGCGCGCCTTCGGAGCGCGTGCCCATGACGACACTGATTAGACGCATCCCATCACGTGTGGCCGAGGCCACTAAACAATAGCCTGCGGCATCGGTATGACCGGTTTTTAGGCCATCGACATCGGGATTGGTACCGAGCAAGCGGTTTCGATTAGGTTGCGGAGCAACCGGACCATAGGCGAAGCTGCGTTCAGAATAGATCGGATAAAATTCAGCATTTTCATAAATGATGGCCTTGGCTAGGAGGGCCAAATCATAGGCGGTTGAAAAGTGATCGATGCCATTTTTAGGCGACAAACCGTGGGAATTGGCGAAGGTGGTATTAATCATGCCCAACTTTAGAGCGTACTTATTCATCAGGTCGACAAACAGCTCCTCGCTGCCGGCAATATGCTCTGCCATAGCGACTGAGGCATCGTTGCCAGACGGGATCACGATTCCGCGCAACAGATCTTCGATGCTGACCATCTTGCCTTCTTGTATAAACATCCGCGAACCCTGCATGCGCCAAGCCTTCTCACTGACTAGGGTCTCATCACTGAGCTCCATGCGACCTTCGATGATTTCCCGCTCGGCTATATAGCTGGTCATCAACTTGGTCAGGCTGGCGGGCGCAATTCTTTCATGCTCGTTGTTCGCGACTAAGACCTGACCCGTTTCGGCATCGATCAACAAATAAGCCGTTGCTGCCAATTGCGGCGCCGCGGGGATAAGGGGTTCCGCGTGCAGCAATGACCCGAGAAGACTTGCGGCCACCAGACCGAAGGTTGTGATGTTTCGCTTAAAGTTCACACTGGTTTCCAAAATTCGATACGCATTGACACAAAATGGCCCGCTAACTGGTCAGCAGCAGACCCCAAAAAGAAACTCATTGTAGCAGCCGGGGGGGTATTTACACCCCCCAAGCTAATCTGTCCAACCTAGCCTAGGGCTTAGCAACGATTACCGGCTTGCCCATTTCACCATTAGCGTACTGCTGCTGCAGTTCAATGGCGCGGCTGTACTTGACTGGCCCGATGCGCACGCGATAAAAGTTGTCGCGAAAAACACCGACCTGATCAGATACTTCGCCGGATAAGGTATCGCGCATGGCATTTGCCCCTGTTTTTTCACTAAAGGCGCCGACTTGAACATAATAGGATGCACTGTCTAAAACGGAGCCGGCAATGGCTTCGACCCGGACTCGAGCCGTGCCCTTATCCTGAAAGCCCAGCTTCACGGCGCCGGCATAGGACATATCGATAATGCGCCCAGCATGGAACGGGCCCCGGTCATTAATCCGCACGTCGATCGACTTACCATTGTCTAAATTGGTCACGCGAACCCAACTGGGCAAGGGCAAGGTCTTATGGGCCGCACTGATCTTATTCATATCAAAACTTTCGCCATTGGAGGTCGCGTGGCCGTGAAATTTGGCACCGTACCAGGAGGCTAGACCCTCTTCACGATAGTTTTCAGCGCTGGAGAGAATCTTGTAACGCTTGTTGTTGACCGTGTAGGGGCTTTTATTGCCCTGTAAAGAGAGCGGTTCCATCCGGGCAGGGGTTTCCGTTATCTGATGCTCGGCAAGTGCAACCACAGGGGCTTTGTCCTGTGCAATGCTATAGCGGGATTGGCCTGCCGGCGCAGCGACCGCAGTTTGGGCGCTTGCTTTTGCCTTACTCGGCACAGTAGCGACACCACTGCCCTGCCCTTGGGCGATGTAGTCACTTGAACAGGCGCTGACCAGCACCAAAATGCCACTGGCTAGTAGCGTTCTAACACGATACTGGATGGGCATGAAATTGAACATAAATAGACCCTTATTACTTCTGCTCTAACGCTTCGGCGAGTTGAAAAACGGCCATGCTATAGGCGATGGCGCGATTGTAACGTGAAATAACCCAAAAATTTCGATAGCCGAGCCAATATTGGGTCCCCTCTTCGGCGTCGAGTCGAATCGGAAAGACCTGTGCCTCACCCGACTCCCGAATGGCGCTGAACCAACCCAGCTGTTCGACTTCCGCCAAGGTGCGACTGCGGTCAAAGGAATTGACCTTAACCGCCGAATTGGGATCTGTTACCGTGGCGCTTGAGACGATGGTGGCACCGGTACGCCAACCATTCTCATTGAGATAATTGGCCACCGAACCAATGGCATCATAGGGGTCGCTCCATATATCAATATCGCCGTCCTTGTCATGGTCGACCGCATAGGCCTGATAACTAGTGGGCATAAATTGGGGGTAGCCCGTAGCTCCAGCATAGGAGCCTTTGACTTTGAGCGGATCGAGCCCCTGTTCCCGAGCAATGACGAGAAAACGTATCCATTCGCGTTGAAAATAATCGGCCCGGCGACCCTCGGTCACCGCCAAACTGCCCAGAGAATTAAAGGTACCGTGACGACCACTGGATTGCCCATAGCGGCTCTCAATGCCAATAATAGCGACAATAATGCTCACTGGAACACCATACTCGGCCTCAGCACTGGCGAGCAACTCACTGTATTCGAGGGCGAATTTTTGGCCCTTGCGGATGGTGTCTTTACCGAGAAACATCGGTTTGTATTGGGCGTATTTTTTGGTGGTTTCTGCCGGCGCTGCCAGATTTCGACTCGGCGCCTCGCGATAGCTGCCGCTGATCATCCAGTTCTCGACCTGAGCACGGTCAAAGCCGTGTTCGGTAACCAGTATTTCAACCACCGCCTGAGTACGCGGAAATTCGGTAAAATCTTGCGCCGACAAGGAGCAAGACACAAACAAAAATACAGTCCAGGCAAATCGCATAACTACTACCTTGATACCAAGAATAAGACCATCATCGCTTAGACTCTGCGATGGGTGCTAATGGACATGAGAATGCCGAAACTGGCCAATAGTGTAACAATCGAAGTGCCCCCGTAACTAACCAAGGGCAAGGGTACGCCAACCACAGGTAATAACCCACTGACCATGCCGATATTTACAAAGACATAAATAAAGAAGGTCAGGGTTAAAGACCCTGCCAAGAGACGACAAAAATTGTCGCGCGCCTGGACCGAAATAATCAGGCCCCGGGCTATAATAATGACATAGATAGACAGTAAAAGCATAACCCCGACGAAGCCAAATTCCTCGCTCAAGACAGCGATAATAAAATCGGTATGGCTTTCGGGTAAGAAATCGAGTTGCGATTGGGTCCCCAACATATAACCCTTACCGGTCAACCCACCGGACCCGATCGCGGTCTTGCTTTGGATAATATTCCAACCGGCACCGAGGGGATCCGATTCAGGATTGATAAACGTCAGCACCCGCTGCTGTTGATATTCACGCAGCACGAACAACCACAATGCCGGCAAGGAACCGATCAACAATACCCCCGCAGCGATTATTAACTTCCAAGATAGACCGGCCAAAAATATAACAAAGATGCCTGAGGCTGCAATTAGAATTGAGGTTCCCAAGTCGGGCTGTTGCAGAATCAAAATTACGGGAATAAACAGCAATACCATTGCGATGGCTATCGTTAGTATTCGCGGCGGTAACGCCTGGCGCGACAGATACCAAGCCATAACGATAGGTAAAACGATCTTCATAATTTCCGCAGGCTGAAAGCGGAACACGCCCGGAATCACCAACCAACGTTGGGCGCCTTTGGCGCCGGCGCCTAAGACCAACACCGCCACCAGCAGCAGGACGCCAATTAGGTATACGCTGCCACTCCATTGTTGGAAAAACCGCGGATCGACTTGTGCCACGATGGCCATCGCAACAAAACCGATAAGCAGGCGCAGCCCCTGCCGATAAACGGACGGCCAATTGCCACCACTGGCACTGTATAGGATCACCAAACCAACAATCGATAGCGCCACCAAGCCCACCAACAAATAGATGTCGATATGAATTTTATGCCAAAAACCCAACCGTTTGGTAAAGCTGCTGTCCGTTGCCTGCCGACTGAAATCACTGCGCAATGGGGCTCTCCCGCAAAAGGTATTCGTCTTGTAGTGCACGCGCTATGGGAGCCGCAATCGAACTGCCGCCACCGCCGTGCTCGATCACGACCGCCAAGGCAATTTGCGGGTCATCGAAGGGTGCATAACTGATAAACAGGGCGTGGTCCTTGAGGTGATCCGGCACATCTCCGAGGGCGTCGCCGTTTTCATCGCGTTTAATTTCGGCTACCTGCGCGGTACCGCTCTTGCCAGCAAAACGATAGGGTGCTCCTATTGCCGCGCCGCGGGCCGTACCCTTCTTGCCGTAGAGAACTTCGGCCATGGCATCCTGCATCTTGGCCCAATTATTCGTGTCATTTAGCTCCACATCCGGCTGAGCCTGTTCTGGAATGGCAAGTAGGTCGGGCATGTTGCTGTATAGCATCAGGCGCGGCGTCGTCCAATGACCGTTGTTGGCAAAAACGCCAGTCGCAATTGCCAGCTGGGTTGGGGTGGCAAGCATATAGCCCTGGCCAATACCGAGATTGACCGTGTCGCCGGCATACCAGGAAAACCCATGCCGGTCTCTTTTCCATTCACGTGATGGATTAATGCCCGAGGCCGGATTGTAAATATCCCAGGAAGTGGTCTTGCCGAAACCGAACTCGTTAAGCATATTGTGAATCGGCTCTAACTTCATTTTGTAGGCCATTTCATAAAAATAGGTGTCAATCGACTCTTCAATGGCATCGGTCAGATTGACGATACCGTGGCCACCTCGCTTCCAATCGCGATAAATACGATCATCATTGGGAAGCTGAAACCAACCGTTGTCGTTGATGGTATAGGACCAGGTGGTAAAGCCCCCGTCGACGCCGGCCAAGCCAATGAAGGGCTTTATTGTCGAGGCGGCGGGGTACTGACCGCGTGTCGCCCGATTCAGAAAGGGTTTGGCCGGCGAATCCCGTAATACATTGTAAAGAACCGATGGGAAGCCGGTAACATAGAGATTAGGATCGAAACTCGGTTGACTCACTAGCGCCAGAATACCGCCTGTTTTCGGCTCTATGGCAACCACGGCACCGCGTTTGCCGGCCAATAGATCGAAAGCTTTTTGCTGTAAGGCGCGATCCAGCTGCAAATGAATATTCGCCCCGGGTATCGGCATTTTCTTGTCCAATACTTTTAGAATACGTCCGCGAGCGTTAGTTTCAACCCGTTGATAGCCAACCGTACCGAGCAACTCCTGTTCATACTGCGATTCGATGCCCTGCTTGCCGATGTAACGGATGCCGGCATAGGCACTGCTATCGAGATTAACCGTTTCCCGCTCGTTGATCCGGCCGACATACCCAAGGACATGCGCAAAGGCCTCGCCATAGGGATATTGGCGAATCAGTTCGGCCTCGACCAAGGAGCCGTCGAGGAAAAAACGATTCGCCGCCAGGGTGGCGATTTCATTATCACTGAGTTTTATTTTTAACGGTATAGGCTCATAAGGCCGCCGATACTGACCCAGACGTTTTTTAAACCGGCTAATTTGCTCATCGGATAATTCAATCAGCGCCCCAATCTCAAGCACTAGAGCATCAACATCCTTGGTACGTTCAGCGACGATGCTCAAGGTATGACTGGGCAAATTCCCGGCCAGCAATTCACCGTTACGGTCGTATATGAGACCCCGGGTCGGCGGGATCGCTAAGACTTCGAGGCGGTTTTGATCGGACAACAGGCTATGCTGTTCATGCTGAACAATCTGTAAGAAAAACAATCGGCACACTAGAATAATCAACATCAGGGCGACTAACACAAAGGCCACAGTCATACGCCGACTAAAGAGCCGGCGTTCGTATTCTTTGGTGTCTAATGATTTGCTAAACATAGTTATTTATATAGCCGCTACTTATGGTACGGGTGATTCTGACTGATACTCCAAGCGCGATACACTTGCTCCGCGAGCAGGACTCGAACCAGTGGATGTGGCAGGGTCAGGTTCGACAAGGACCAGCGTTGGTCAGCCCGTGCCAGGGCACGAGGATCGAGCCCGTCCGGACCGCCGATCAAAATAATGACATCCTTGGCCTGCTCACGCCAATGCTGTAGTTGACCCGATAACTGTTCCGTTGACCAGGCTTGACCGTGTAAATCAAGCGCGACAACGTGATCGGAATCGCGAATCGCAGCCAACATCGAGTCACCTTCTTGGGCGATAGCCTTCTCAGCAGGCTGATTTTTACCTCTATTGCCCAATGACAGGGTCACAAACTCAACCGGTAATTCCCGAGGCAGACGCTTTAAATAGTCACCTGCCCCATCATTTACCCATGCCGGCATTTTCGGACCCACAGCCAAGACTCTGATCTTCATAACCGCAACCTTACTCCGAGTCGGGCGTCAAACCAGACCAGAGTCGTTCCAGATCATACAGAGCACGGGCATCGGGCAGCATCACGTGCAAGACCAGATCGGTAAAATCCAACAAGACCCAATCAGAACCGCTCTCGCCTTCCTGGTGATTGGCAATAAAGCCAATGCCTTTTAGGTCATCTGCGACGCTGTTCACTACCGCGGCAATATGGCGAGTAGAGGTGCCGGATGCGATAACCAGGGTATCCATCAGTTGCGTTTGGGCACGTACGTCCAATACCTGAATATCGGTTGCCTTAATGTTTTCAAGCGCTTCGATCACCGCCTCGGTCAACTTGGCACCGTGGGCGTTTTTTTCTTTTAAGCTTTTATCGGTCATTTATACGTTCACTTTTGTCCAACCCTGCCGATTTTCGGTACAGGTTATGTTCGGTAATATAATTTTGAACGACCAACGGTACTGGCCAATTTTCAAAATCGTCTGTTTGCCGCAATTCACTTGAAGACAGGGGTATTTGCACACCCTGGTCTATCCAAAAGTGTCCGGCTTGTGCATTTAAAAAGTCTTGCTGGGTGCTACAGGCGGTTAGTGCCTGATGATAATCGATCGGGGTAGCCCCGGAGCGACTAAACACCCAAAATGAAATTTCGCTCGCCAGTTGTTCAAATTGACGCCACAACGGCAGACTGTTCCAGGCATCACTGCCGAGTACAAACACAATCTTATGCGCTGGCCATTGGGCTATCAGGCTGGCGATGGTATCGGCCGTATAGCTTGGCCCTAGGCGCTGTAGTTCTTGTCCATCAACCTGAATCCGGTCTCGATTTGGGCTTGTTTGCTGCCACAACTCCAACATTCGCAAGCGATGCTCGCTGTTGGCGGTCGCGCCATCCTTCAAGGCCGGAACCGAACAGGGTATTAGGCGTAGCTGAGCGACATCGGGCTCTGCCAGAACCCTATTACACACTGCCGCATGGCCAAGATGGAATGGATCAAAGGTGCCGCCGTAAACCGCCAATATGGGCCTATTAAGACTCACGTATCTGACCGTCTCCGAGCACTATATATTTCTGTGAGGTCAGACCGACCAAACCGACCGGCCCTCGGGCATGAATCTTATCAGTTGAAATGCCAATTTCGGCGCCTAGGCCATATTCAAAACCGTCAGCAAAGGCGGTAGAGGCATTAATCATCACCGACGCTGAGTCAACTTCACGCAGAAACCGCCGGCCAGAACTGTAGTTTTCGGTTACGATGCTATCGGTGTGATGGCTGCCATACATATTGATATGATCGATCGCCTGGTCCAAATTTGCGACCACCTTGATGGCAAGAATGGGCGCTAAGTATTCGGTAGCCCAGTCCTCTTGTGTCGCCGCTGAGCAATCAATGATTGCCTGCGTCTGCTCACAACCACGCAACTCGACACCCTTAGCGTCGAACTGTCGCTTCAACTCGGGCAGCAAAGCGTTGGCTTGGGTCGCTTCCAGCAAGAGCGTCTCCAAGGCGTTGCAGACACCATAGCGGCGCGTTTTGGCGTTAATCGCAATACGCACGGCCTTTTCGGGATCGGCGTTAACATCGATATAAACATGGCAGTTGCCATCCAAATGCTTAATCACCGGCACTCGGGCATCGGCTGAAACGCGTGCGATCAAACCTTTACCACCGCGCGGCACGATAACGTCGACATATTCGGGCATGGTGATCAGCTGGTGAACCGCGGCGCGATCGGTGGTCGCGACCACCTGCACGGCGGTCTCCGGCAAGCCACTGGCACGCAAGCCTTGCTGTATGCACAGGGCCAAGGCCGCATTGGACCGAATGGCTTCACTGCCACCGCGCAGGATAACGGCATTGCCCGACTTCAGACACAGACTGGCCGCTTCAATTGTTACATTAGGACGCGATTCATAGATGATGCCGATAACCCCCAGTGGCACACGCATTTTGCCAATCTGAATACCACTCGGTCGATAATCCAGCTCACTGATGCTGCCGATCGGGTCTGGTAAGGCCGCGACCTGCTCCAGCCCAACCACCATGGCGGCAATACGCGCCGGGGTGAGTTCCAGTCGATCGAGCAGCGCCGCACTTAAGCCCTTGGCACGGCCTGCGTCTAGATCGGCCTGATTGGCCGCCAACAAACTTTCTTGCATCTCAAGCACAGCCGCAGCGGTTGCCAGTAATGCACGATTTTTTTGCGCCGTTTCGCTTTTTGCCATCTGCGCCGATGCTGCTCGCGCCTGCTGGCCCAAAGTGGTCATATAGTCTATTAGTGTCGTGGAGGTCATTATTCTATTCTGGACTAGGATTACGGAACGCATTATACCTTGCTCTGTCGTTGACCTCTATGGCCATATTGCCTGCAAACTCAATTGCCGAGCCAATAAACTACCCTAAGTGGTAAATCCGCCCGACATCGGAATGCTAAGAGCGGTAAACTCCCCGCCGATTAACCTACTGAGTCTCCCATGAATTGGATTGCCGAATACCCTGCCTTGCTCCTAACGGCGCTTTGGCTAGTCGCGTTTTTAGAGTCCTTTGCCCTACTCGGCATCCTTGTGCCCGGCATAGTCTTGCTCTTTTCTCTATCGGCCCTGGCTAACCATATTGGCATTGGTCCTCTGGCCCTCTTGATCGCCGGCGGCACCGGTGCCCTGTGCGGCGACCTGATCAGTTTTTTTATTGGCTTCAGACTGAAAAATCGGCTCTATCAATGGTCCTGGGTGGCTCGACACAAAAATTGGATTCAACACGGGGAATGGTTTTTTCATCGTTGGGGATGGTTAAGCGTGATAATTGCCCGATTTCTCGGCCCATTGCGGCCGGTCATTCCGATGATCGCCGGCACCCTTGGCATGCCCGGCCGATTGTTCGCCCCGCTGAGCGCCGTGACGGCCTTGGCATGGGCGCCTGCCTATCTATTACCGGGTTATTACACCGGTGAACTCTCCCAATTATGGATATTGCAGCCACTCGGTACTCGCGCCCTTATCGTCTATGCGCTAACGACCATGGTAGCAACTGGCGGTGCGCTGGTAATCTATCACCACACCCACCCTGAACGACTCCATGGCCTCGGCTGGCTGACCCGTGAACAGGCTGACCGATGGCCCATCTCTGCACTGTTGTTGCTCGGTGTAACGACGGCGGCCTTCATGGCGCTGTGGGCATTGAGCCCCTTAAGCCAGGATTCATTGTTTTTAGATTACTCGGTCAGCTGGCATGGCGCAGACCTTTGGCTGGCCGCGACGGCCTTAACCAACAGCTCACTGGTCTACCTCGAGTTCGGCATGATAGCTATCTGGCTGGCCTTATCCGGGCAGGTTCGCTTGGCTTTTATGGCCGTCTCTGGCTTCTGCATACTGGTCATAACAAGCAGTCGGTTCGCCCGTCATTACTTGGTCGCCGACCAGGTTGAGGCATTTTTCGAACTAAGCCTACTGACCTTTTTTCTTGGCTTCTTGGCTAACCTGATCAACAACCCAAAGCATGGTTTACGGCGCTGGCCGGTCTATTTCGCCACCAGTCAGCTCATACTCTTGGCACTTGCAGGCCAATTGTCGGCTGGCAGATTGACGCTGTCCTCCTGTGGCCTAGCGTTGTTTATGGCGCTGTGCTTTAACGCTGTGCTCAGAGTTTGGTGGCGGACTCTAGATCTGCCGTATACCGACCGCACCCCAACGGCCCTAATGATTACGTTGCTTTTGCTCAACCTAAGCTTCTTGCTGCTGGCCAGCTAACTGCTCAGGCAGACGCAACATGGATCGTGGATCGAGCCTTCTAACGCTGGGCGGGAGCAGAGGATCGCTCAGATCAGATGACAGACTCGCAAAGGAGTCTAACCGGAGCACCTAAGCACCTAAGCACCAAAGGATTTCATCTGTCGATTGGGGATGGCGCTGATAAGCGACAAACGCTGAACTTCTTCCGCCGATGAACGGATCCAGGCTTTTACTCGATCTTCGCTTAGAGCAACCGTATCGGGCAGCAGAAACCATTGTTCATAGACCCTGCCGTGGGCGACCCAGTGCCGCTTTTGGCACAGATCGGTGAGTTCGGCTGCCAAGGCTGGATGGAGCGCCCGAATGCCCACTTCACCAGCGATATTGACCACCAGGCACAATTGGTTGTTGACCCGTATGACATGTTCACCGAAATAGATGCCGACTTCCGGCGCTAAGATTTCAGGCACATATTGCATTAAGAAATGAATGCGCCGCGAACGGTTCACTTTATCCATACCTGATGTTCCTTGTAACAATCTAACGCCGACTACCCTGCTGACGCACCCACATGAGTGGGCTTTAATGGTACCAAAAGGTCGCCGAATTGCCAGTTCCCCATTGGATCAAGGCCGAGTTAAAAAATCTTTTGATCGAACATTTCGACCTAATGAGTACGCCAAGTCCACATCTGGTAGGCCCCTATCGGTAAAGCTGGGACGCTATTCACAACATAGCATTGAGTTAAGGGCCAACAGTCTCTAAAATCCATTTCGCTACTGGCGAACTAGAGAACTGCATGGAAATAAACAGCGAAAGCTTAAGATTCATACTTGGGGTTAAGATCAAGCAATTTCGGCTAACAGCCGGTTTCTCCCTGAAACAGCTGTCCGAAAAAACAGGACTATCGATATCCTACCTGAGCGAAATCGAAAAGGGCAAAAAGTACCCAAAGCCCGAAAAGATCGTCCAAATCGCCTATGCATTGAACAGAACCTTTGATGAACTGGTTTCCCTGCAACTGGATGATGATTTAAATCCGCTCTCGGCTCTGCTCAATTCACCCGTATTAAAAGACTTCCCGCTCAAGCAGTTTGGTATCGGTTTAGCCGACATATTCGATCTCGTCAATGACTCGCCCAGTAAAGCCGGCGCCTTTGTCCGGACCTTATTGGAGATAAGTCGCGGTTACGATATGAACGTCGAGCATTTCTTGCTCGCATCCTTACGTTCCTATCAAAAGATGCATTTAAACTACTTCGAAGAGCTCGAGGCCGCAGCGCACGATTTTCGCCTGCAAAATCGCATTGCTGAAAGCAGCGGCATCGGCCAAAGCTGGCTGGAAGCCATGCTGCGCGACGAATTTCAGTGCACTATTCATTATGATGACTTCAGTGGCTCGCCCGAATTACAGCCCTTGCGCTCGATCTGCCCGAGCCCAAAACAGCTGTGGATAAACTCTAAACTACTGCCGCAGCAAAAAAAGTTTATCTTGGCGCGCGAAATTGGTTATCGCATTCTGAAGTTAAAGGTTCGCGCCGAGACGTCTTCCTGGATTAAGGTGGAAACCTTTGAACAGGTCTTTAACCACTTCAAGGTCTCTTATTTTGCCGGTGCGCTGCTGATTCCGGAAAAGCAAATCATCAAGGACCTGTCGCATTGGCTGACCCATGACACCTTTCAAGGCGATGCCTTGTCGAAACTCATGAGCCAGTACGACGCGACGCCGGAAATGTTTCTCTACCGCATGTCTCAACTGATGCCAACCCACTTTGGCCTGTCCAAGATGCACTACATGCGGCTCAATCATCAGCTCGATAACAATGACTTCCGGATCACCAAGGAACTCAACCTGACCAATGTGTTCACACCGCGCAGCATTGGCCCAGGCGAACACCATTGTCGCCGTTGGGCGGCCACAGCCGGGCTGAAAAACCTCGCTGACCAGAAGTCGACACAGGAGCTGGTGCAGGTGTCTGCCCAACGCAGCACCTTTGTCGGCCAAGACAAGACGTTTTTCAATATAGCGGTTGTGCGCAGCAAGTCCTTAGGTGAAAACACCAATACCGGCATGACGCTGGGGTTCTTGATCAATGATCAGTTTAAAAACAAGGCCGCCTTTTGGAACGACGCCAGCGTGCCCAATTCCGACGTCAATGAGACCTGTGAGCGCTGCCCACTGACCGATTGTGAAAGTCGCGCATCGACACCGACCATCCACGACTCGCTGGAACGTAAAAACTCCCGCGAACGCGCCCTGCAAGACTTTATAGACGGACATAAATGAACTCACCCATCAAGCCAGCCTTTAAATTACGCAGCCGCAGGGTCGCCAGCCACCAAATACCCGTCACCAGTTTAGTGGTGGCAGATTTCCAAAGCCTGTTGGTAGACACATTGCGCAAGGCACCGGCTCTGTTTCTGTATGCACCGACCATATTGGACCTCAGTGCCCTCGAGGGTGAAGTCGACCCGGCTCAATTAGAAGCCATCATTGTCGGCTGCCGGAGCGAAAAACTGATTCCCTATGCGCTAACGGGCAACAGGGAACACCATCAGGCGTTGGCGTTCAGCCTGAATTTGGCTTGGATAGAGCCGCGCTCGGGAGCAAAACCGAAGACCAACAGTGCGCCTATTGAGCAGGCAGAAAGCATCCGCAAGACCCAGGTAATCAGCACGCCCATTCGCTCTGGCCAGCAAATTTATGCGCGCAATGCCAATTTACTGATAATGAACCAAGTCAGCGCCGGTGCGGAGGTTGTCGCCGATGGCAATATTCATATTTATGGCACCTTGCGCGGCCGAGCGATTGCCGGTGCGCAAGGACGGGAGCAGAGTGAGGTAGTTTGTCAGAAGATGCAGGCGGAGCTTATCGCCATTGCCGGCACCTATCTGGTTCAGGAAAATTTCCCTGATGGCAGCGGCGCGGCCCGCTGTCATCTAGTGGATAACAATATTTTAATCGACTATTTATAGCGCTTAATTGATCCAGCATTCAGCTTCCGTTAGTCTACCCCCTTTAACTTAATCCCTAAGAAGGAATGACCCTTGGCGACTATTATCGTTGTTACGTCTGGTAAAGGCGGCGTAGGCAAAACCACCACGAGCGCGGCCATCAGTATGGGTCTGGCATTGGCCGGACGCAAAACCGTGGTGATCGATTTTGACATTGGTCTGCGTAATCTCGATATCATTATGAATTGCGAGCGCCGGGTGGTGTTCGATTTCGTCAATGTCATCCAGGGCGACGCCCTGTTAAACCAGGCATTGATCAAGGACAAACGCAGTGAGAATCTGTTTATTTTGCCGGCGTCACAAACTCGCGACAAGGATGCGCTGACCAAAGAAGGCGTTAAGATCATCCTCGATAAACTCAGTGAAACCTTTGAGTACATCATCTGCGATTCGCCGGCGGGCATTGAACACGGTGCCCTGATGGCCCTTTATTACGCCGACGAGGCCATAGTGGTGACCAACCCTGAAGTGTCGTCGGTCCGCGACAGCGACCGTATTTTAGGGATTTTACAGAGTAAAAGCTTCCGGGCTGAAAACGATCAGCCTCCGGTCAAGGAACACCTCTTGATCAGCCGCTTCGATCCGGCCCGAGCCGCTCGCGGCGAAATGCTCAGCATCGAGGACATAGAGGATATTCTAGCCGTCCCGTTGATTGGCATTATTCCTGAAAGTCAGGCGGTGTTAAACGCCTCGAATAATGGTACGCCGGTTATTCTCGATGAGAAAAGCGATGCCGGCCAGGCCTATAAAGATACGGTGGCGCGCCTGCTGGGTGAAGAGCGACCCCATCGTTTCCTGGAGGTCCAGAAAAAAGGCCTTCTGCAACGCGTTTTTGGAGGTTGATATGGCGTTTTTTGATATATTTTCACGCGACAAGGCGCCTCAATCGGCCAATATAGCCAAAGAGCGGCTCAAGGTGATTGTGGCCCATGAACGACGGGCTCGCAACGCCCCGGACTATTTGCCGGCCCTGCAGAACGATATATTGGCGGTAATCCGTAAATATGTCGATATTGAGCACGATCAATTGCAGATCGATCTCAATGACAATGGCAACTGCTCGATTCTAGAAGTGAATGTCAACTTACCCCGTTAAGGGGGCCGCATTAGGTCAATTGACGTCGGCGTAAGTGTTGAGCATAAAAAAGGGCAGCCCTAAGCTGCCCTTTTAAGTTTGACCCGCCCGCTTAGGCGACGCCGTTCAAACTTAGCTATCGAGAAATTTCTCAGCATCGAGCGCGGCCATGCAGCCGGTTCCGGATGAAGTAATGGCTTGCCGATAGTGATGATCCATGACGTCTCCGGCTGCAAACACCCCTTCAACACTGGTTGCGGTGGCATTGCCCTCGAGGCCCGATTGCACCTTGATATAACCACCACTCATCTCTAATTGACCGGCAAAGATCCCGGTGTTGGGCGTATGACCGATGGCGATAAAACAGCCGTGCACGGCAACGTCTTTAGTGCTGCCGTCCTGGGTGCTTTTCAGCCGAATACCGGTCACGCCCATCTCGTCGCCGAGCACTTCATCGAGTGTATTGTGCAGATGCAACTCGACCTTGCCTTCGGCGACCTTGGCCATCAGGCGATCGGACAGGATCTTTTCCGATCGGAAGGTATCCCGTCGATGCACAACATGAACCTTGCTGGCAATGTTGGCCAGGTAAAGCGCTTCCTCGACCGCAGTGTTACCACCACCGACAACGCAGACTTCCTTGTTGCGATAGAAGAAACCATCGCAGGTGGCACAGGCTGAGACGCCCTTGCCTTTAAAGGCCTCTTCACTCTCCAGGCCAAGATATTGGGCGCTGGCGCCGGTAGAAATAATCAGGGCATCACAGCTGTAGGTGCCCTGATCGCCGATCAGCGTAAAGGGTCGCTTGCTCAGGTCCGTGGTGTGAATATGATCGAAGATAATGTTGGTGTCGAAACGCTCCGCATGCTCCTTCATCTGCTCCATCAGTTCCGGGCCCTGCAATTCGGCATGCCCGCCTGGCCAGTTCTCGACCTCGGTGGTGGTGGTCAACTGACCGCCCATTTCCATACCTGTGATAACAACCGGTGATAAGTTCGCGCGGGCCGCATAGATTGCCGCCGTGTAGCCGGCCGGGCCGGATCCCAAAATAATTAGGGAATGATGTTTTACGCTCATGGTTCTAAGTGCCCTCTAAGGTCAAAAAACTGAATCAGATAATAGGTCATAGCATGGCGTGTTCCGCGCCAGAATCAAGCGCAAGCCAACTATAAGATCGATAACTTTTAGCTATAAGACAAACGGTTACCCAATTCTCGACTAGAAACCGAAAATCAACAGCACCGCCAAGCTTATCAGCCAAGTCATTTGGGCGCGTTTAATCAGTGCCAAGGTTTCATTCAACATCTCCTCTGGCGCCACGGAGCCCAAGGCCGATTTCAAACAGATCAACAACAGGACCCGATCGTCGCGGTCGAAATCACGAGCCTGCTCCAGCCAAACTTGGAAACACTGGCTGAAATTGCCCATTAGGCCCAGCGTTAAGGCCATCAGGCGCACCGGAATCCAATAGAGTGCCTGTTTAACGCGTTGAAAGAAGGCGTCGGCTTGCTCACCGCGTAGAGCGGTACTCATTAACCAGACTAATAGCACTCCGGGTGCGCCAAAGGCCATAAACCAGAATACCGAAACAAAAAACCGCTCCAGGTAGAGGTAGCTCATACCGGCCTGAACTCCCTCGTCCAACAGTTCGTCGTCTGGCTCATAGATTTCACCGACCAGGCCCAGCTCATCAACAGCCAGCTGCCAGGCGCCCTGCCGTTCACCCTGAGCGGTGAGCTGCTGGTACTGGGCAAGATTTTCGGGCTGATCACCGGACTGGAAGGCCAATAGCAGCAGAGTTACCGACAGAACCAGGTTGAAAATAAAATTATCGACCCACCACAGCAGACAGGCGACCAGCAGAGCTGGTAACAGGGCATAGATTACCATTGTCAATTTAGCACCTAAGTCGCGCCCAACGAGGTGGGCCCGCCAGCGTAATACCCAGGCCGTGGCCGGTTCGCCATGACCCGATAGGCTGATCGAGACCAGATACGCGAGAATGACCGATAGAAAATCCATAACGTTTTCCTAATGATGAAGAGCTATACAGTAATGAAACAGCCTACCACTTTACCAGAGCTGAAAGTCATAGTGCGCAATTTTCATCCAGGTGGACATTTGTCGCTGGGCCAGTCGCATCTGGCCAAGGCTCGAGGTAAACTAAGCGCGCTGATGGCCGCGCCTGACCAGGCCGCCCCCTAACCTGTTTGACCGAGTTGATTACCCATGTTTATTGCCGACCTGCCCTATGCCAAAACCCTACGCGACCACCTGGTGCGATCGATCCGCTTCGCGCTCGAAGAAGATCTTGGCAGCGGCGACATCACCGCTCTGCTGATTCCTGCGCAACAGACCTCTCAAGCCCAGGTCATCACCCGGGAGCCCGGCGTGTTGTGCGGCCGCGAGTGGTTCGAGGAAGTCTTTCGGCAAATTGATCCAACCGTCACGCTAAATTGGCTAAAGCAGGACGGCGATACCCTACTCGCGAACGACATCCTGGTTGAGCTACGCGGCAATACTCGCGCAATTCTAACCGCCGAGCGCAGCGCCTTAAATTTCCTCCAAACACTGAGCGGCAGCGCAACCCTGGCCCGGCGCTATGCCATGGCCGTCGCCGGCAAGGCGTTAGTGATCCTCGACACTCGCAAGACCCTACCCGGTTTACGCTTAGCACAGAAATACGCCATCGCCGTCGGCGGCTGCCAAAATCATCGCTTGGGTTTGTATGATATGTTTTTGATCAAGGAAAACCATATTGCCGGCTGTGGCGGCATCGCCAACGCCGTGAAACGCGCGCAAGAAATAGCGCCGGACAAAAAAATCGAAGTTGAGGTGGAATCGCTGGAGCAGTTACTGGAGGCATTGGACTTGCCGGTAGACGTTATCATGTTGGATAACTTCAATGTGCAGCAGACCGCCGAGGCGGTAAAACTGACCCAAGGTCGGATCAAGTTAGAGGCGTCTGGCAATATGGATTTAGAGCGCATCGCCGAACTGACGGGCGTGCTACCGGACTATGTCTCGGTGGGGAAGTTGACTAAGGATATAAGCTCA
>Ga0209195_1000069_pt1 | contig 74888 bp, 64 predicted proteins | sample COGITO_mtgs_1004_3_FD_184788 | JGI IMG/M metagenome (GOLD analysis project Ga0209195, IMG submission 184788) | Pelagic marine microbial communities from North Sea - COGITO_mtgs_100420 (SPAdes) (version 2) | ecosystem: Environmental > Aquatic > Marine > Epipelagic ...
ATTGCATTTTCATTACCCCAGTAGTTTTCTTTCTGGGGATGTACATCTGGATCTCCATAAACTTCACTTGTAGAAGCTTGCAAAATTTTAATTCCTAGTCTTTTTGCTAAACCTAACATATTAATTGCCCCATGAACACTAGTCTTTGTTGTTTGAACAGGATCATTTTGATAGTGAATGGGACTAGCTGGACATGCAAGGTTGTATATTTCATCAACCTCTAAATAAAGTGGAAATGTAATATCGTGTCTAATTACTTCGAAATATGGATTAGATAATAATGGTAAAATATTAGTTTTATTTCCAGTATAAAAGTTATCAACACAAATAACTTCGTTTCTTTCAGCCAATAGTTTTTTACATAAATGAGAGCCTAAAAAACCAGCTCCACCAGTTACTAAAATTCTTTTCATGATCTAATTATTTTTATAAGTGCTCCTTGTTTTAATTTTAAACTCGCTTTGTTCCATGATTGCATGACTTGTATTAGTATTAGAGGCCAAATCAAAAAAAGAGATAGATAGGCTAACAAAATCAAATTCTTATTGCCTTTATATTTGTAAGCTAGGATAGATGGAGGTACAGAACGAATGAGAGAATAAATTGTCATTTTTGTTCCATAATACTTTCTAAATTGATAAACAACACTTGGAATAGGTCTTGGCGAAAACCATTTTTTGGGACGAAAACCATCCCAAGAACCCATTTGCCTCAGTCCTCCTGAACCAACCTTTAGGTGAAGACGTTTTGAATATGGATTTGAAATATTTACAAACCCGTATAAATAGGCTCTCAAACCATATTCACCATCTCCCATTCTCTGTTTCTCATATTGTCTATCAAACAAGCCTATGGCTTTAAAAACTTTTCTTTTTATTAATACATTTCCTGTATCTAATTGATTGGAGTGCTTGAAATAAGTATAATTATGAGGTATTTTTGCTCCTACAGTAGATATGGATACACCTGAGGAAATATCTGCATTGAAAAAATCTAAACATTTTAAGTGGTTAGAAATCCAATTAACATCAACTCTGCTGTCATCATCAAATAATAATAAATAATCAGCATCAGATAATTCAACAGCTTTGTTACGTGCCAACCAAAGTGCTTTTTCTTTTTGATTTTCCAATTTAATATCTAGATCGAATGCATTGTAAAATTTGTCTTGATATGGCTCAGATTGATCCATAACAATTACATCAAAGTTTTGATAATCTTGATTTTCTAAATCATTTAAAACATCTCTTAAATATTCATAACGATTAAGAGTTGGTATGATGACACTAACTTTTGGGTCTGTTTTTAATAACTTTGAATCAAAACTATTCCATTCTGAATAGGTAAGAGCATTCTTTGATATTAATGATCTTGAAACTTTGAATGATTTTATAAAACCATTAATTTCTTTAAAAGGATTATTAAGTGTGAGTAACCGAATAATAAACACATAATAATACCAAAATACACTAAAATATTTTTTTACAAAACGGTATTCATCAACTATTGGGATCTCTTCAATAAATTCAATTTTTTTTACATCTCCTACGAAGCCTTTTTCAATAGCTTGAAATGAAAGATCATAATTTATGGCTGTTTTTGAACTATAATTAGTGTCTATGTTTAAATATTTTATTGTGTTTTTAGGTATTTCAGAGGCTATGGGATATATGTATTCACCTTTACGATTGGATAGTGTAAAATAATGGGTGGGTTGAAGATATTTAAGAAAGGAGAAAAGCATTTGTTGGTATTTTCTTTTTTAAAAAAAGAAAATAGGGTTTAGGGTTTAGGGTTTAATTTTTTAATATTATGATAATTACAAACTTAAACATTAATAATCTAATATTTAAACAAAATCGGTGGCTATGCATAATTCATCGATAAAATGCATTATAAGGTGTAAAAATCTATAAATTCTTTTTGTTGTTTTTCTACATTGAATTCTTTTAAGACGCGTTCTATGGCTTGTTTTCTGATTTTCTCTTTATCACTTTCGGGTAAGTTACTAACTTCTACTATTTTGTTAGCCAATAATTTTGGACTGTTTTTTTGTATTACCCAGCCTGTTTTATTGTTTAATACATTTTCTGACAATCCTTCTGCATCGGAAACAATAGGTAAAACACCCATAGATTGGGCTTCTAAAACAGCGTTGCAAAAGCCTTCACTATAGCTGTATTGTATGTATACATCTGAGTCGTATAATTTTTGAATAGTTTCTTGATGCGAAAGTTTACCTTCAAAGATAACAGAATCATTTAAACCATATTCATATACCTCATATTTTAAAGCTTCTAATAAAACACCTTCTCCAATAATATGATATTTAAATTGGATTTCTTTGTCTTTTAATATTTTTAGACTTTTTAAAATATCCGTATAATTTTTAATCCAATGAAGTCTTCCTATAGTACAGATTTTTAAATTTTTACTATTATTAATTTTTGAAATTGATTTGTTTGTTCTTAATGAATCTATGGCAGGAGTTATAATTTGAGAAGGAGTATTTTTATCCAAACCTAATATATTTGCTTTATTTAACAAGTAATTAGATATGGAATGTACTTTATCAACTGACTTCAATAAAAAACTATAACAGTCTTTATGTTTTAGAGGATAGACATCAATATCAAAACCTCTTAAACTTACTGCCATTTTAGCACCTATTGCTTTGGCTATATTTTCTCTTCCAATAGCTTGAGTAGCAAAACCAAAATGTAACCAATCTACATTAGATTCTTGTAATATATGTTGATTTAAAATTAGTTTTTTAAGTATCCTTTTAAAGGATACGTTACGTTTTCTTTCTAAAGAAATAAATTTCAATAGTATAGATAACTTGGTTAATAAAAGTCCTAAAGATTTTAAAAAAAACTCTAAAATAAAAAAAGACCTATATTGAACTTGCTCCTTTACAGTACATAAATCAAAATGCGTATCCTTTGAATTAACAAACAAAACAACTTCGAAACCATTTTTTTGTAATCCTTCTATTTTAGAAATAAAAAATGTCTCTGAATACGCTGGAGTTCTGCTTAAAACTAGTCCTATTTTCATGTTTTATATTTTATATTTTAACAATACTTTATTTCTAAAATTTAACGAGGGTCTTTCTATTAAATAATAGGAAATCAAAGAAGAAAAAATAATACCTATAAATTTTAAAGCCAAAGGTATATTCCACTCATGCAACCATACCTGTTGCCATAGATAGATTGAATAGGAAAGTAACCCTATATAACTGAGTATTTTTGTATTGAGGGCCTTTTTAAAAATAGAAGAATTATATCGAGAAATACTATTAAAAATAATAATTGCTAAGGAAATATTAATAATTGATAACCCAAATAAATTATATATGAATCGTACTTTCAATCCAAAAATTTCTCTAACAAAAACAGAATTTAAAAATTGAATACCTAAGACCAATGAAAATATAATAAATGTTTTATTTTTAAAATAGTTAACAATCTTATTTTTTTGAATAATTTTAAAAGGTGTTAAAGCCATAATACCTCCAATTGCGATGGAATCAACTACCGTTTCAAAAGACCTGTGTATTGAACCAGTCATTACATCTGGATAAAAATCAAATAAAAAAAATGAAGCTCTTAAAACTGGTGAAGTAAAAAAAAGTAACAAAAATATAAAGTTTGCTCTTTTTAACGTGATTTTATTTTTATTAACCATCAAAAATAAAAAGGATACCAATATATAAAATTGTTCTTCTACAGCTAGAGACCACGAATGTCCAACAAACCATTGTTGTGATTCCCACAAAGATCTACTATGATAATTCTCTAAATAAACTGGTGCTCTCCAAAACTGATTCAAATCAAAAATGTCCAACCACCTTAGTAAAATATAAACACAAAATATATAAAAATAAAAGGCAGGAAATGTGCGCATCATTCTCTTAAAGTAAAAAAAAATTAATGAAAACGTACCTTTAATTATATTATTTTTTAAAATACCAACGATCAAATAGGCAGAAATTATAAAGAAAATTCGCACACCTAGATTTGCAATATCTATGTGATGAAAGTAATTTCGAAATGCATGACCAAAAACCACCATCAAAATTGATAGACCTCTTATTCCGTCTAAAGATGGGATTCTATGTATTAAATTCGAACTCATCTCAATTTTAAATAAACTTTTTCTGTTTTCTCAACCTCGTGCTCAATTTTATAAGCGTTATTAATATGTATATTAAATTTGTTGCCAATCTTTTTGTTCTCGGAAGAATCTTGAGACATATATTGTTCTAATTTATTTGATAATTCTTCAATATTACCAGCTTCAAACATATGATTTGGATATTTTTCAAGTTGATCTTTGATGCCCGGTATTTTTGATGCTATTACATTTATTCCACAAGCCATCGCTTCTAATAAAGCTACTGGTGACCCCTCTCCTTTTTCTTTAGTTGGTAGTACAAATAATTCTGATGTATTTAGATAATCATTGATATTTAACACTTTACCAGTGAAATATATTGTTTTATTAAAATTTATTTTTTCAAATTGCTTTATCAACTTTTTACCGTAATCATTTTTATGATCACCTACAATAAATAATTTCCAATTCGTGTGTTTGTTTTGGATTTTATCAAAAGCCTCTAACAAAATTTCAATACCTTTTACTGGAACTAAATTGGCAACACAAATGACAATCCTATCAGTTTCATTTAAATTGTATTTTTTTCTAATATCTACCTTAGGAGTGTAAGGGTAAAACTCCAATGTGTCAACACCTCTTGATATTAAACTAATTTTTTTTGATTGAGGAAAGAATTTATTGATCATGTCTTTATTTTGAACTACAATATGTCTAGCTAAAAAAGACCTAAGTTTCCAACCATTGGCAGAACTCCCTCCCCAATTCATGTTTTTCTTAGTATAAACCCAAGTAATCCCTGACATTTTTGCGGCTAATGGTTCTGAATAATCAGGCGCGTAATGAAAGCTATGGATAATATCTGGTTGAATACTTTTAAGAAATCTCGAAATTTTATATGAATTTAAAATCCCTTTTACATAAGGTTTCATCTTTGTTGTGTATTGAAATACATGCACTTTAACACCACTTTTCTCTACTACCTTAAAAAATGCCCCCCTTTTATGCATGCATAGAATTTCAGAAACAAAAAGTTCTTTATTCAATGAAAGTGCTACTTTTAGCAAAGCTTTACCACTACCTGCTGTGTCAAAATTGGGTATGGTGAAAAGTATTTTTATTTTTTTAGATTTTCGTGCCATTGTTGTAATGAATAAATAGTGAATAAAAACCATTTATGGTCTTTTTTTCCTTCTTGATGCTCTTTCCAAACAGATAGTAAAGTCTTTTCATCAATATCAAATATTTTTATGAAAAAAGGATTAAAAATTCCCTTACTAATTTCGTCTTTCAAATCTTCACGAAGCCATTTTGACAATGGTACTGAGAAACCGCGCTTTTTATTGTCTATGGGAGAATTTGGAACTAATTTTCGTAATAAATTTTTTAGTATAAGTTTTTTTTGAGATTTTTTTAATGACAATTTAGGATGTATTTTCATTGCTGCTTCTATGAATTTTTTCTGAAGAAAAGGGACACGAACTTCTATAGAATTAGCCATACTCATTCGATCTACTTTGGTCAATGTCTTTTGCATCATCCCGTAAAACTCAGCTTTACGCATTTCATGTAAAAACTGATTTTTGGTCAATTTTTCTGAATATTTGTAAAACGGTAAAGTCTTTTCATCAATACCTACGATTGAAGGAAATACTTTTTCAAGTATACTTGTATTAGTTCTTGAGTGCAATCCTTTGTGCGCATCCGATAAAGTATCAGAAAGAATACATGAATTCATATGTTTATTTTTGAACAATAATTTATCCAAACCATAAGCTAAATATCGCAGTTTGTGAGGTAGCCAAGTAAAATTCAAATTTTTATAGACAGAATGAAATCGTTCATATCCAAAAAACAACTCATCCCCACCGTCACCTGATAACATTACAGTAAACGATTTAGAAGCATTCTTTGTTAATTCATAGGTAGGAATTATAGAATAATCTGCAAATGGTTCCTGTAAGTTTGACATACACTCATTTAGAATTTTATTGGCGTCTGAAGCAAACATCTTCTCAAGTAATATGTCAACTCCAATTAGAGAAGCGTATGTTTTTGCATCTTCAGATTCATCGTGTACTTTACTGTCACTACCAATTGTAAAAGCTTTTAAATCTTGTTTGTTGGCTTTTGCATAAGAGGTAACCAGTGGTGAATCAATCCCACCTGATAGAAATGTACCCAGAGGTACATCTGCTTCTAATTGATCTTTGACACTTTCTTTGAGTTTACTATCCAAAAATTGCAAGGCTTCCTCCTTATCACATATTAAATCTTCTTCAGAAAGCGTGGGAAATTCCCAATAAGTGTATTTAGAAAGTTTTCCTTTTGAATCTATGTTAACACATTCCCCTGGATATACTTGAAATGTATCTTCTAAGATCCCATAAGGTGCTGGTATATAATGCATTTTTAAATAAGTTCTTAAGACTTCCTGATCTATCACATTATTAATAGAATTTTTATGTTTGGCAACCTGATCGTAACGACTACCAAAAACTATATTGCCTTTGTTATATGAGTAAAATAAAGGTTTGATACCCGCAAAGTCACGAATCAGAGAAATAGATGTATCTACAAGATCATACAAAGCTATAGCAAACATACCTTCAATAACATCCAAAGTATTTTTAATACCAAAACACTCAAAATAATTCACCAATACTTCAGAATCACTGTCACTTTTGAATGTGTAGCCTTTAGATAATAATTCCTGTTTTAGTGAAATAAAATTATAAATCTCTCCATTAAAAACCATCGCAAATTTTTGGTGCATCGAAAGCATGGGTTGGTTTCCATTTTCAGAAATATCCATAATAGACAAACGCCTAAACCCTAGTTGTACAAATTTAGAATCCGTCCAGTAACCTGACATGTCAGGACCTCGGCTTGTGTTTAAATCGTTGGCCTTAAGAAATTGTTCTTTCTTTGACAGTAGAGTGTTTGGAAAATATTCTCCGTAAATACCACACATAATTATAAGTTTTTAAAAAATAAGGACAATGTCAATAATGTACTCACTGAGTGAGAATAATGAACTTGTTCTTCTTTATAAAACAAGTTTAGATAATCTTTGATCAAATCAATATCAACGTGATGTGTCATCTCATTTGATTGTAAGTAATCAAATAATGTGTTTTTATCATCAGCTTCTAAAAATTGAAGTTCCCAATTACGTTGCACAAACTTTTTCCCTAATAGAATTTTAAATTCACGATTCAATTTGTCAATGATTCTACAGGGCAATCGTAGATGAGTTTTTGCCAAATGATGATTAAATAGATTAAATGGTTTTACATCCTGCCATACAATTTTTGCAATAGCTCGATGGGTTCTTTTAATATATTCTATTTGAATCTGCCTGTCATTCAGAAGTGATTCTGGAACTTCACATATAAACTGACACATACGATCGTCGTAATATGGTAGATATATTTCTTTGTTCCTAGCAAAGACTGTCAAGTTAATGGATGTCCATCTTGGCGCCCAATACATCGATTTAAAGGCACGTATTTTGGCATTGGAGTTAACTATATTAATTCTAGACAATAAAGTTAGTATTCTTCTATCGAGATAGTCTTCAAATCCACCCTCTAGTTTCCAATTTTCCCATAAGGATGTTGCTAACTCAAGCCCACCTTTTTTGATGACTTTCTTTTTAATCAAGGGAAGTATTTCCTTATCAGAATAATTTTGTTGTAAATTTTCAGAGTCAAACAAAACATCTCCCCAATGCCCTAATGAAAAAACATCGCCTAATTTTTCAATATCATCAATCACTGCCATTTGTCTTGGATGCGTGAATTCTGAATAACACTTATTAATTGTTGCTAATTCATTTATTTTATTCCATAGATAGGATTTTGATATTGTAAATTCTTGAAATGGAAAATCACATTTTTCTGCGATTTTTTTTGATATTCCTGCTTCATTATATCCATTTTCAAAGGAGTAACTATAAGACTTTACAGCAACACCTAACTTATGCAAAGCCACAGCCTGGCTTCGGCTGTCCAATCCTCCTGAAATAGGTAAAATAACCTTTTTATCGTTACATTGCTCTTTGACAATTTCTTCAAACAATTCACTAAAATTGGTAGTAGCTTCTTTTAAATTAATTTGTTTGGGTTTATAATACCATTCAAACCACGGTTTTGACGAAATCAAATATCCGGCATCATCAATTTTATTAATACTAGCAGGAGGCAATACTTTTATATTTTTCCAATACGTATCTGTGTCCAAGAAAAAACCCAGAGCACTAAATATACAAATCGCTTTATAATCTAACTCATGAGGTTGATCTTTCACGTTTATGAAAGTTTGTACTATAGGGATAATGGGGGTTTTAATTGTTTTCATAGACTTTTTTATAAAGTGAAATCATACCATCCACCATTTGTTTACTTGTATGCTGAGTAGTTGCTTTTATATAAGCAGCGTTCACTAATTGTAAAATATCTATTTCTTGTAATTCAGAAAAGATTGAAATTTTATCAGCTAAGGCTTTAGGGTTTCTAGTTGGTACCAAAAAACCAGTCTCGCCATCCACTATCAATTCTGACATACCACCACAATCTGTTGAAAGAACTGGTAGTTTAGACAACATGGCCTCTATACAAACATTGGCAATGCCTTCTTCAACTGAAGGCAATAGGAACAAATCTGAATCCAACATTTTCTCATATACTTCTTCTTGAGGTATTGAATTTATAAACGTTACAGAATCTGTCAAATTCAATTCATTGACAAAGAACAATAATTCTTCTGATTTATTGACACCCACAACAGTATAATTAAAAGAAATTTTATTCTTTTTTAGAATTGACATAGTTAGTAAAGCCGTTCTATAATCTTTCACCCAGTGATCCCTACCAATTGATAAAATTTGTATTTTTTTATTTGTATTCCAAGTATTTTTGAAACGAAACGAATCTATATCGAATCCTGAGTAAACAACATGGTCAATCTTTAATGGTGATGCATAAATTTCATTAGATTTTTTTTGAATGGCCTTGGAAACAGAATGGAAGCCGTCTAATTTGCTAAATACCTCATTTAAAAACACTTTATTGTCTTGATTAATAAAAGGGCGAACGTTAATATGAAATCCTCTTTGACTAAGAATAGTTTTGGTTTGAGTAGGTAATTGTAAGTCTTTAAAATATCTTAAAACACTAACCCATTGAAAATGTAAAATATCGGGTTGTATTGAGTCTATTGCATATTGGATGTTTTGTTGTCTTATTTTTGCTTTATTTCTTAAAATTAAATTAATAAATAAATTAACTATTTTTATAATATTTAAATCTCTGAGTTGAATACTTCTAACTAAAAAAAAGAAAAGAGAGTTATTAGAGCCCAATCCTATGTATTTAATACCTGATATTTTATTTTGTAAGTTGTCGTTAAAACCTAACACAAAAACTTCATGATTAATTGAAAGTCCTTTTATCAAACGGTTGATAAATGTGGTGGTATTAAAAGAGCCGTCAAATATGATTATTTTCATACTACAAAATTAATTTATATGTATTCGCATATTTTGCCAAGAATAAATATGCCAAAAACCCAATTAGATATTGTGTTTCTCATGTAAAAGTCTTTATCATATTTTTTATGGATTTTACATCTAAAATATTATCTCCAAAAAACTTAATTTTAAAAAAATAATCAAAAGTAAACTCTAATAATATTACAAACATTTATTTATTTGATTCTAAAAATGATAAAATAAAATTAAATTGATTATATAGTGATTTTTTATAAAAAATTAAACAAAACAAAAGATATAATAATGGAAAAACTAAGCAAAAAAACTGATTTTCTGATTGATTTATAGCAGCTAAAGTTATTAGAAATGATATTAGTGATGAAACTAATGAAGCACGAATATTTTTCCAAAAAGATTTATAAGTGTAAAATATTAGTTGTTTACATTTATATATGTGGTATATTGAACCTAAGCATCTTATAGTCATTATGTAAATACAGGTAGCTATTAACCCGTATGAGGTGAAAAAATATATACCTGTAATCAATGTTGGAGTAAAAATTAAATTATAATAAGTGCTAATCTTTGGTTTTCCTAAGGCATTATATAATGATGAAGCAGGGGCAGATATGCTCCTAAAAACTATATATACTGATAATATTTGATAGGGAATTACCATATCAGTCCATTTTGGACCATATAAAATTCCAATAGTTATATGTGCCGACAAAATTAAAAAAATTGTTAATGGAACATAAATAAAGGACGATATAGAAATTAGTCTTAAAAAGTAATTTTTAATCTTATTTAAATCATTTTGATTTTTTGAAAAAATTGGAAATGTAATATTATTGATTATTGGCATAGTATTGGTGTATACTAAATTGCTAAAAACAAATGATAAGTCATACAATCCAAGATTTTTTAGATCTAACTTCTTACCAATAATTAGAGTATCTGCTTCATTAGACACTTTTGCAAACAACATATTAATTATTATATATTTTGTATAAGAAAATATCTTCCTCCATTTATTTAATCCTAGTGATTTAAAACTTGGTTTAAAACTTGATATATAATAATAATATAAGCAACTAACTATTGACGCAAATACAGGAGGTATTACAACACTATATAAACCATATCCTTTGTATGCCATAATTAACATTGATATCTGAGTAATTGTACCTAAAAAAAACTTTGGTAAAACAATCTCTTTAAATTGAATTTGTTTTTTAAATAAGCTTAGTGGTATAGAAGATAAAGCTCCAAAAAAAAATGAAACTATCAACAAATATGTAATATTTGTAATTCTAGTATCTTGATAATAATTTGCAAAATATGGTGCTAAAATGAAGATAGATAAAGAAATCAAAATCGCTAAAAATAAGTTTAACCAAAAAGTTGAATTATAAACTTCTTTCTTATTTATTCCTTGATAATAAATTATATATTCGGTTAAACCACTTAACCCAACAGAACCAACAAATGCAAATAAAACTCTTGAAATTGCGATAATACCAAATTCTTCTTTACTAACAACCCTAGCTAAGTATCCTAAAACAAATAAATTTAAGATGCCTGCAAATATTTTTTGGCCAAACATTAAAGACAATGCACTAGATATTTTTTTTTTAAAGGACATTATCTAAAAAAATTATGATACAAATTCTTACAATAAAAAATAATATTAATGTATATAATAGATTATTATAATTTGAAAAAATAAAATTTATAAAAAATTTATTTGTGTACTGCCAAACTTCTTTTAAGTTTATATCTATAAGTTTAGTTTTAGGAGTAATGACAAAAAGCCATTTTTGTTGCATAAATAAATTTATTTCAGCGTAGTTACAAATATAATTTTATTTTAAAAATTATCATATGTTTTTTCGTTAAATCGTCCTATTTTTACGATGAATTAAAGAAACAACACGTATGAAACAACAAATTATTGAATGTGTTCCTAACATAAGTGAAGGAAAAGATCTAAAAAAAATCAACACAATTGCCAATGTTGTTACTGAGGTTGAGGGAATAAAACTCCTAGATATAGACCCTGGAAAAGCCACGAACAGAACTGTAATTACCTTTGTAGGAGAACCCTCAAAAGTTATAGAAGCTGCATTCAGATTAATAAAAAAAGCGAGTGAACTAATAGACATGAGTAAACAAACAGGAGAGCATCCAAGGTTTGGAGCTACAGATGTTTGTCCTTTAATTCCTATTGCAAATATTTCTATGGAGGAAACGGCTAATTATGCTCATATGCTAGGGAAAAGAGTTGGTGAAGAATTGGGAATATCAGGTTATTATTATGAAAATGCAGCTACTAAAGAAGATCGAAGAAATTTAGCTACAGTTAGATCTGGTGAATATGAAGGTCTTGAAAATAAACTATCTGATACCAACTGGAAACCAGATTTTGGACCAATAACCTATACATCAAAGACAAAAAATACAGGAGTAACCGCTATCTCTGCTAGAGATTTTTTAGTTGCCTACAATATAAATTTAAACTCCACCTCTACTAGACGAGCCAATGCCATTGCCTTTGACATTAGAGAAGCTGGAAGGGTTAAACGAGTGGGAAATCCTATTACTGGTAAAAAAGTAGTGGATTCAAATGGAGAACCAGTAAGAATACCAGGAAAATTAAAGGCTGTAAAGGGGATTGGTTGGTACATAGAAGAATATGGTATTGCGCAAATTTCATACAACTTAACCAATATTTCAATCACCTCGATGCATGAGGCATTCGATGAAACGCTTAAAGCTGCAGACAAAAGAGGCATTAGAGTTACGGGATCTGAGTTGGTTGGTTTGGTTCCATTACAAGCCATGTTAGATGCAGCAGATTACTTTTTACAAAAACAGAATCGATCACTTGGAATTAGTGAGACCGATAAAATCAAAATAGCTGTAAAATCTCTTGGACTAGACGATTTAAAACCTTTTAATCCAGAGGAAAGAATTATTGAATATGTAATGAGTGCTAACCGTTCTAAAAAATTAGTAGATTTTACTGTAAAAGGGTTTGCTGATGAAACTGCTTCTGAATCTATGGCACCAGGTGGTGGGTCAATAGCTGCTTATGTTGGTGCTCTAGGTGTTTCTCTTGGAACAATGGTTGCCAATTTATCAGCACATAAGCCAGGTTGGGACGAAAAATGGGAATTTTATTCTAAATGGGCAGAAAAAGGGCAACAATATAAAAAAGAGTTACTCTTCTTAGTAGATGAAGACACCAATGCATTTAATAAAATTATAGATGGTTTTAGAATGCCTAAATCTAATGAAGAAGAAATAACATTAAGAAAAGAAGCCATTGAAAACGCTACTAAATACGCAACAGAAATTCCTTTTAAAGTGATGGAAACCGCATACAATTCTATGGAAGTTATGATGGCTATGGCTAAAGAGGGACTACAGAACTCTTTATCTGATGCTGGTGTTGGAGCTTTGTGCGCTAGAACTGCTATTGTTGGAGCTTATTTTAATGTCCGAATTAATGCAAAAGATATTAAAGACAAGATATTTGCTGAGAACATACTTTCTAAGGCAAAGGAAATCTTCGATAAAACCAATATGTTAGAAAAAGAAATGATTGAATTAATTGATACTAAAATTTAATTGGAAAGTCCTGTAGAAATTATTGATTTTCATCCAGAAAAATCATCAATATTTGAGAATCTAAATATTGAATGGTTAGAAAAATATTTTTATGTAGAACCTTATGACCATAAAATTTTAGGGGATCCTCAATCCTATATCATAGATAAGGGAGGTTATATATTCTTTGCTGAAATTAATTCTAAAATTGTTGGAACTGTTGCTTTAATTAACGAAAAAGAATGTTATGAACTTAGTAAAATGGCTGTTTCTCCAGAGTATCAGGGGTTAAAAATTGGCAATAAGCTAATTGATTATTGCATAGAGTTTTCCAAACAACAAGGGTGGAAAAAAATAATGTTGTATTCAAATACAATATTAAAACCAGCAATTAATTTATATAAAAAAGTAGGGTTTAAAGAAGTTAAATTAGAACCAGATGTTCACTATGATAGAGCTAATATAAAAATGGTTTTAAAACTATCATAAAGTTATTTATAGGAAACTTTCAATAGCTAATTCATAGCTTTTTAAACCAAAACCAACTATAACACCTTTTGCATTTGCAGCAATATAACTATGATGCCTAAACTCTTCTCTAGCATGTACATTTGAAATATGTACTTCTACAACAGGTGTTTCTATAGCCTTTACAGCATCACCAATACCTACTGAAGTATGTGTATAAGCAGCTGCATTTAGAATAATACCTTCATAATTAAAACCAACTTCATGTAATTTATCGATAATTTCACCTTCTATATTAGATTGAAAATAAGATATATCTATAGCTGAAAATTTATTTTGTAATACTTTAAAATAATCATCAAAAGAGTGAGCACCATATATTTCAGGTTCTCTTTTGCCTAGTAAATTTAAATTTGGACCGTTAATTATTATTATTTTCATGCGGCTAAAATACAATTAATTTTAAATAGAAAAAGTGAACCCTTAAGTCCACTTTTTAATTAAATTATGTGTTTGTTTTAAAAGGAATAACTAAGACCTATTTGAAGAACATTTATTTTAAAAGAAGTGTCACCAACATCTTCTCCTTCATCATCAAGCCTATCAAAACCTAATGAATATCTAGCACCTAAAGATATACTGTCAGAAATATCATAACCAAGCCCTAGACCAAGCCCCATTCCAAATTTCTTTATACCCTCTGTATCTTCTTCAGTTATATAGTCAAACTGTGGGCCAGCCATTAAATTAAATTTATCTGACACGTGAAACTTTAACATAATAGGGATAATAATATCACCTACTGATTCATCATCATCATCGCTGTCACTATCAGAAACAGAAGAGTAATGAAGTTCTGGCTGGATACTGAGACTTTCTGAAACTGAAAATTGTGCGAAGAAGCCTAAGAAAAATCCAGAAGCATCAGTAGATAAATCTACCCCATCACCAGAAATCTCAAAACTTGATGATTGATAACCAGCAGTAATTCCAAATTTAGAATCTTGGGCACTAGCTGTGTAGCAAAAAGCTAATAATGTAATTGTTAAAAATAATTTTTTCATAATAAAAGTTTTTAATTAATTGATATTAAAGTGTTTAATACTTAAATATAGTAAATAATTAATTAATTTTAAAATAAAACTAATTAAGGAAAGATTAATTTTAAAATTTTGAATCAAAAAGAGATTTTAAGTATCTTCATAAAATGAATTGGAAACAGGCTATACAGGATTATAGCCATTATTTAAATATTGAAAGAGGGCTATCCTCTAACACCATAGACAGTTATGTTTTAGATGTAAATAAGCTAATTTTATTTCTAGAAAATAAAAATATTTCTTATTCACCTGTCACCATTAAAAATGATATCATACAGCAATTTATTTATGAAGTTGCAAAAAAATCAACTGCTAGAAGTCAAGCTAGAATTATATCTGGTTTAAAAAGTTTTTTTAATTATTTGATTTTTGAAAAATACAGAGAATCCAATCCAACTGATTTAATAGAAGCTCCAAAAATTGGTAGAAAACTTCCAGATACTTTATCAGAATCTGAAATCAATCAACTAATATCAGCCGTTGATTTAAGTAAACCTGAAGGGGAAAGAAACAGAGCTATACTAGAAACTTTGTACAGCTGTGGTCTTAGAGTTAGTGAAATTATTACTTTAAAAATATCAGATTTATTTTTTAATGAAGGTTTTATCAAGGTGGTAGGTAAAGGAAATAAAGAACGTTTTGTTCCTATTCATAATAGAGCACAAAAATATATTGAGTCCTACATGAATCACTACCGAATTCATATATCTATTGTAAAAGATTATGAAGATATTTTATTTTTAAATAGAAGAGGCAAATCTTTAACCAGACAAATGGTGTTTGTAATTTTGAAAAATTTAGCCATAAAAATTAATCTAGATAAAAAAATTAGCCCACACACTTTTAGACATTCTTTTGCTACACATCTTTTGAAAAATGGAGCAGATTTAAGATCTATTCAGCAAATGTTAGGTCATGAAAGTATTACAACAACTGGGGTCTATGTTCACTTAGACACTAGTTATTTAAAGAAAGTAGTAGAGGAATATCATCCAAGAAAATCATAAATGAAAAAATCCCACTTTTAAACTTTAAAAGTGGGATTTTTTCATTTATAAATTATTAATGGCTACTTAGCTACATTAACAGCTCTCGTTTCTCTGATGACTGTTACTTTTACTTGACCAGGATAGGTCATGTCATTTTGTATTTTTTGACTAATACTAAATGATAATTCAGCAGCTTTAGTGTCATTAACTTTACCACTCTCTACCATCACACGTAGCTCTCTACCTGCCTGAATTGCATACGCTTTTTGAACACCTGAAAATCCAAAAGCAATATCTTCTAAATCTTTTAATCGCTGAATGTAAGAATCTAAAACCTGTCTTCTTGCTCCTGGTCTAGCACCTGATATGGCGTCACAAACTTGAACAATTGGCGCAAAAAGAGATTTCATTTCTATTTCATCATGGTGTGCTCCTATGGCATTGCATACATCTTGTTTCTCACCATATTTTTCTGCCCATTGCATTCCCAATAATGCATGTGGTAGCTCACTTTCAGTATCTGGAACTTTTCCGATATCATGAAGTAATCCTGCTCTTTTTGCTAATTTTGGATTCAAACCTAATTCTGAGGCCATAATACCACATAAATTAGCAACTTCTCTCGAGTGCTGTAGAAGGTTTTGACCATAAGATGATCTGTACTTCATTCTACCAACCGTCTTTATTAATTCTGGGTGTAATCCATGAATTCCTAGGTCAATTACAGTACGTTTTCCTACTTCAATAATTTCTTGAGTTATTTGTTTTTCAGTTTTTGCTACAACTTCCTCAATTCTAGCAGGATGTATTCTTCCATCTGTAACCAACTTGTGCATAGATAATCTGGCTATTTCACGTCTTACTGGATCAAAACAGGAAAGAATAATTGCCTCTGGTGTATCATCTACAATAATTTCAACTCCAGTTGCAGCCTCTAAAGCTCTTATATTTCTTCCTTCTCTACCTATTATTCTACCTTTAACATCATCTGATTCCAAATTAAACACAGACACACAGTTCTCTACAGCCTGTTCTACTCCTACTCTTTGAATTGTACTCAACACAACTTTACGTGCTTCTTGCTCTGCTGTTAGTTTAGCCTCCTCCAGAGTACTTTGAATAAAGCCCATTGCATCTGTTTTAGCCTCATCCTTTAAAGAGTTTACTAATTCCTTTTTAGCTTCATCTGCAGAAAAGCCTGAAATTTGCTCTAATAAATCAACATGTCTCATATGTAATTTAGAAACCTCATCTTCCTTTTTGTCAAGGTGTTCTAATTTATGATTTAAATCTTTCTCCTTATGCTCTAGAGAAGTATTTAGTCTTTTGGTTTTATCCATTTGAGACTGAATTTGAGATTCTTTTTCTCTAGTTCTTTTTTCAACCTCAGAAATTTTCTTTTCTCTATTTAATATTACTTTTTCATGCTCAGACTTTAGCTCTATAAATTTTTCCTTTGCTTGTAATATTTTGTCTTTCTTTAGAGCTTCTGCCTCTACTTTGGCTTGTTTTATGATAGAATTACTCTCTTTTTTAGTAGCTGATAAAATTTTGTTAGCCTTTGATTTCTCTGAAATTTTTGAAAATATTAAGCCTAAAATTAATCCTGCTAATCCTGCTACAACAGGAATGATCATGTCGTCCATAGTTTTGATTTGGTTGTATAAAAAAACCTACACTAGTGAGGTTTATATAAACTCCATTATGACATGTATAGAACTAACTAACTGATCAAGGATCCTCTTGATAATGAAGTTGATTCAATATCTAAGGCTTGCTTTAGCAATTAAGACTCGTCCTTCATAATAGATTCGTGTTGAGTTTATCAAACAAATAACTAATGTAGGCAGTATATTATTGTATTGTAAGAGAACTTATTCTAAATGATCACTTACCAACTTGGTAAGTTCATTAATCTTATCTAATGCTTCTGTATTGGTTTCTTCAGTATCTAACGTAGAAATTTCTAATTTTGATGCAAATTGTAAAGCACACATGGCTAAAACATCTTGTTTGTCACTCACAGCATAGTTTTTTTCATACTTGCTAATAAGTTGATTAATGTTAGCCGCAGCTTTTCTCATCCCTTCTTCTTCGATATTGCTGTTAACACTCAAAGGATAAGTTCTACCTGCTATTACTAAATTAATCTTTAATTTTTCCACTATACTAATAAACTATTATTCGTTCAATTGAACGATACATTTATCGATTTCTCGAATTAAAGCATTTATTTTAAACTTGGTATCTCTTGTACTATTGTCACTGCCTTCTATAGTTTTTGCAATCCTTAGCAACTTAAATTGTTCATCTCGTTGTTCTAATAATTGCTTATTTTCTAGAAGTTGATGTTGTAACTTTGATGAATTTTGAAGCAGTAATTCGTTTTCTTTTAATAAAAAATCATAATTTGAAAGTAAGTTTTTTAACTTAATTTCTAATAAATTTACCGCTTCTATAGTGTTACTCATCTATACCTCTATTTATAAAACTATATCTACAAAGTTAGCATTCTGTTTTATATTTAACAACTATTTGGTACTTTAATAAATAATCGCCTTAATATTGGAAATAAGTTGAATACTGATTTAAATAGTTTTATTAATTTAGTTAAAAATTACTAAAATTTGAAAAATTATTTTTTAACCCTTGCTATATTTTTTGGTATTTCAACTATAGCTCAGAACAAATACCCCAAAGACTATTTTAGAAGCCCTCTAAATATTCCAATAAAACTTTCAGGTACTTTTGGAGAATTAAGAAATAATCATTTTCATGCAGGTTTAGATATTAAAACAAATAGAAAAGTTGGCCTACCCGTATATGCAACTGCTGATGGCTATGTTTCAAGAATAAAAGTGGCTATATGGGGTTATGGGAAAGTCTTATATGTTAAACATAATAATGGCTTTACCTCTGTTTATGCTCATTTAAGTAGGTTCGAAAAAAGTATTCAGAACTATGTGAAAAATATTCAATACGAAAAAGAAAGTTATGAAACAGGAAATATATATCCAGGAGAAGATGAAATTTTTGTAAAAAAAGGAGATATCATCGCCTATTCTGGAAGAACTGGTGGGTTTGTTGAACCGCATTTACACTACGAAATAAGAGATACGAAGACCGAGCATATAATTAACCCTCTGTTTTTTGGGTTAAAAGTTCAGGATTCAATAGCTCCTAAGATTAAAAGAATCATGGTTTATCCAATCGAAATGAGCTCCAGAGTCAATAGAAGTGGGAAAAAACAAACTCTAGGTATCAAAAGAGATTCTTTAAACACATACAGAACTAATAGAATAAGTGCCTCAGGTAAAATAGGTTTTGGTTTAAATGTTTATGATTTATTAGGAGAGGAATTAAATAAAAACGGTGTGTTTAGTATAGAAATGCTTGTGAATGGAAAAAGACACTATTTTCATAATCTAGAAACATTTTCATTTGCGGAAAGTAAATTCATAAATTTACTGATAGACTATCCTTATTACAAAACTTATAAAAATAGGATTCAAAAAACCTTCAAAGAAAATGCAAACAAACTCAGTATTTATAAAGATTTAATTTATGACGGTGTCATAGATATTAAGGAAGGATTAAATTACAGAGTGGAGATTATAGCTAAAGATTATAAAGGGAATAGCTCTTCTATTAAAATCCCTATCATAGGTGTAAGAAGTGAATCTATGGTTTCACAACAGCAAGACACTACAAATTATAAAATCATAAAAAACAAGTTTCACAAATTCTCCAAGAACGGAGTAACCATAGCGTTTCCTAAAAACACTTTCTATGAAGACATTTATCTAAACTTTTCTGTTAATGAAAAACAAGCAAATATACATAAACCAATAATTCCTCTAAATAAGAGTTTTACAATTAGTTTTGATAGTACCATGTATAAAAAAACTGAATTAGATAAAATTTATATTGCTAACATAAACAATAAAAAATATCCTTATTATCAAAAAACTAGAAAAAAATTAGATAAAATATTCACTACAACTAAAAATTTAGGTAAATACACGTTATTAATTGACAATCAACAACCTAAAATATATAATTGTAATTTTAAAAATAATGATTGGACTAGTAGATTACAGTATTTAACGATTAAAATTTCAGATTTAGAATCTGGGATAAAATCTTATGAAGCCTACATAGATAATGAATGGATATTGATGGAGTATGATGTTAAGAAAAAAAAATTATCTTATAATTTTAATGATAAAAAATTGGTAGGCAGTAAACATATCTTTAAACTTGTAGTTTATGATAACGTTGGAAATACCAATACCTATAAATCTACGTTTTATAGAAAATAAGTAAAACAACTAAGTGAAAAATTTACTACTATTCTTATTCATACTACCTACGATACTTTTCGCTCAGAAAACTTCTATCATTAAAGGCTTCATAAAAGACCCTCAAAATAATTCGATAAAAAATGTCTCTATTAACTATGGAACTATTGGAGTTTACTCAAACAATAAAGGATATTATGAAATTAGAGTTCCGGTAAAAGGAAAAGTTGTTTTAGAATTTAGCCATGTGGGTTACAAGTCTCTTTCAAAAGAATTTTTTATCAAAAAAAGAACAATCATAAGGTTTTCACCTACTCTTCAACCACAGGATGAACTGTTAGATGAAGTAGTTATTAAAAATGATAAAAAAGATGCTCAAGGAATTACAACCATTAATACCGAAAAAATAAAACGAATTCCTGGAGCAAACTCCGGAATAGAAACACTTTTAATGACCTTACCTGGAGTAAGCAACAATAATGAATTAAGCACCCAATACAATGTAAGAGGTGGAAATTTTGATGAAAATTTAGTTTATGTAAATGGAATAGAGATATACAGGCCTTTCTTAATAAGATCTGGACAGCAGGAAGGACTCAGTTTCGTTAATTCATCGATGGTTCAAAATATTAATTTCTCTGCTGGTGGATTTCAAGCGAAATACGGAGACAAGCTATCATCTGTTTTGGATATCACCTATAGAAAACCTTCTGAATTTTCAGCGACTATAAATGCAAGTTTACTGGGTGGAAGTATCACTATTGAAGATGTTTTTTTAGATAATAAATTAAGCGCTATTGTAGGAGTTCGGTATAGAGATAATAGTTTATTTGTAAATTCTAAACAGATTGAAACAAATTTCAAACCTCGTTTTACTGACGTTCAAGGGTACATATCATACAAACAAAATAAAAAACTTACCCTTAATTTTTTAGGAAATTTCTCCTCAAACAAATACGATTACCAACCAGTTACCAGAAGAACTCGTTTTGGTACAGTTTCAGATCCTTTAGAATTAATTGTATTTTATGATGGGCAAGAAAAGGATGAATATTTAACTGCTTTTGGAGCTGTAAGTGCGGATTACCTGGTAAATGATTATTTAAAACTTACTACAACAGTTAGTGTATTTAATACTCAAGAAGAAGAGTATTTTGACATAGCAGCTTCATATAATTTAGGTGAGGTAGACACTAATATTGGCTCAGAAACATTTGGAGATGTAACTTTTTCTGAAGGAATTGGATCACAATTAAATCACTCTAGAAATGATTTAGATGCTTTAATAAGTAATATACAGGTAAGAGGATCTTACAAGAAAAATGAAAGTCAAATAGAATTTGGAGTTAAATATCAATCCGAAAACAGTAAAGATCGGATTCGTGAATGGGAGATCATAGATTCTGTTGGATTTTCTGTTAGACCATTAAACTTAAATTTTATTAATGATCAACCTTATACTCCATATACAGGCCCCATTGTACCGTTTCAAAATATTAGAGCTGAAAACAATTTAACAACTAATAGGGTCTCAGGTTTTATTCAATATAGTGAAAAAGGTTTTATTGGAGATCATAAATTATGGTGGAATGTTGGGTTAAGAGGTCATTATTGGTCTGTTAATGCTAATGAAGATTCAGTAGTTAAACAATTCATCTTTAGCCCAAGGGCGCAACTAGCTATAAAACCTGCATGGGAAAAAGATATATTGTTCAGAATTTCTGGAGGAGTATACTCACAACCCCCTTTTTATAAAGAATTGAGAGACTTTCAGGGAGAAATTTTGCCAAGCGTTAAAGCTCAAAAATCTATTCATTTGGTTTTTGGTAGTGATTATAGTTTTAAAATATGGGATAGACCTTTCAAACTAACCTCAGAATTTTACTACAAAAACTTATCTAATATAAACCCTTACAGTGTAGATAATGTTCGTATTCGATATCAAGCCAACAATAATGGAAAAGCTTATGCCGCTGGTTTTGATGTAAGACTAAACGGTGAATTTGTTGCAGGAAATGAGAGTTGGATTAGTTTAGGTATATTAAAAACTGAGGAAAATATTGATAACCAAGGATATATATCCAGACCTACTGATCAACGTTTTAAATTAGGAATTTTGTTTCAAGATTACATGCCCAATTTACCTGACCTAAAAGCATATTTAAATTTAGTGTATAATTCTGGTGTTCCAGGTGGAGCTCCAGCCTACTCTAATCCATACAACTACCAAAATAGGCTACGAGATTATAGAAGAGCAGATTTAGGGGTACTATATGTATTTACAGATGCAAATAAGAGGTTTTCTAATGGTTTTCTTAGTCAGTTTAAAGAATTAACTGCCGGTCTAGAATTGTTCAACATGTTTGACATACTTAATTCTATTACAAATACTTGGATAAGAGATGTAGCAACTAAAAATCAATTTGGTGTCCCAAATTATTTGTCTGGAAGAATTCTAAATTTCAAATTAGGAATAAAGTTTTAATTTCTATGCACGTTGTTGCCCTGAAATAAAATTATAAAATTTGCGCGGCATGATCTTTTGTTTTTACCTTTGAAATTACATTTTCAATTACTCCATTAGCATCTATAACGAAAGTAGTTCTGTGGATTCCATCATATTCACGTCCCATAAATTTTTTTGGTCCCCAAACACCAAAACCATTGATAACGATATGTTCTTCGTCTGCTAACAAAGGGAATGGTAAATCATATTTGTTTACAAAATTTTGCTGTCTTTTTTCAGAATCTGCACTTACTCCTAAAATTTCATACCCTTTTGCTTGAAAGGTTTGATAGTGATCTCTTAAATTACAAGCTTCAGCTGAACAGCCTGGTGTACTTGCTTTAGGGTAAAAGAAAATGACTAGTTTTTTACCACTATAATCACTTAATTTTCTGACGATTCCTTGATGGTCTTTTATTTCAAAATTCGGAGCCTTTTCTCCTATTGTTAGCGTATTCATTAAATTATTTATTTGTTATTCAAATATACTAAAGTATTGGAAAATTATAAAAGCTACTTTGTAACTTTGTGAAAAATTAAATTCCTAATCATAAAAAAATGAATAAGGCTCAAAAGGTTCAATTTGTAATAGAAACATTACAAAAGACATATCCAAAAATTCCTATACCTCTTGATCATAAAGATCCTTATACGCTACTTATAGCAGTTCTTTTATCTGCTCAATGCACTGATGTTAGAGTAAATAAAATAACACCTATATTATTTTCTAAAGCAGACAATCCATTTGATATGATAAAATTGACTGTCGAAGAAATAAAAAATATAATACGTCCATGTGGCTTATCTCCAATGAAATCTAAAGGAATCCATGGATTATCAAAAATTCTGATTGAAAAACACAATGGCGAAGTTCCCAAGTCTTTTGATGAATTAGAGGAATTACCCGCAGTTGGCCATAAAACAGCTAGTGTGGTCATGAGCCAAGCTTTTAATGTACCTGCATTCCCTGTAGATACCCATATTCATCGCTTACTATACCGTTGGAATTTAACAAATGGAAAAAATGTGATTCAAACGGAAAAAGATGCAAAAAGGTTATTCCCAAAAGAATTATGGAATGATCTCCATTTGCAAATCATTTGGTATGGGAGGGAATATTCACCAGCGAGAGGATGGGATTTAGGTAAAGATATTATTACAAGCACTATCGGAAGGAAATCTGTGATAAACGAATATTTTAGAAAAAAATAAAAAAAACCTTAACTAATGTTAAGGTTTTTTCATTCTTAATTCAAATTCAATTCAATGTTGAAATTTGATTTGGTTTTTACAAATGATAATGATTTGGAAAAATTAATCAAATATTGAACTGTTTCTTTTTTGGGTTGCTTCCGAAATTCGGAAGACTTTTCAGAGTAAATTTGCTTCATACAGTATTACATTAAATAATTTAAATACTACAACGAAACTGATTTACTTTTATTGTTAATAAATTAAAATTATTTTATTTTTTTCTATAATTTTCCTTAGGTTGATTAATGCATACCTCATTCTACCCAGTGCAGTATTGATACTTACACCTGTATTTTCGCTAATTTCCTTGAAACTCATGTCTTTGTATATCCTCATCTCTAGGACCTCTCTTTGCTCTTGAGGGAGCTCTTGAACTAACTCTTTTACATCAGAGAGAACTTGCTCTTTGATTAATTGTTTTTCTGCATTAAGATTTCCATCACTAATAACAGAAAATATATCAAATTCGTCAGTATTTTTAAAAAGACGCATTCTATTGCTCTTTCTAAAATGATCTATAATTAAATTATGTGAAATTCTCATAACCCATGGAAGAAATTTACCTTGTTCATTATAGTTACCACGCTTTAATGTTCTAATGACTTTGATAAAAGTATCCTGAAAAATATCTTCAGTAATATCTCTATCTTGAATTTTACTAAAAATAAAGCTGTAAAGTCGTTGTTTGTGCTTTTTAATTAAGATTTCTAGACTAACTTCACATCCTCGAATGTAGTTTGAAACTAGAACACCGTCTTGAGTGGGGTTTGAATACATAATAAAATTACTTTATTGAAAAACTAACTGTTTTTCTATTATTTAAATTATTTAAATTTTAAAAGTAATTTTTTATTATAAATGTATTATTAAGATTATTCCTTTCAAAGATAAAAAAAATTAAATAGAATTTAAAAATTATAATAAATTATAATTGAATTCATTTTTAGAAAGATTTAAAATTCATTATTTTTATAGCTTGCATTAAAAATTTATGAAGACAAGTTTGTCAACTGTAAACCCTAAGGAAAACATCATTATTAAAGGAGCTAGACTCCATAATTTAAAAAATATTAATGTAGTAATCCCTAGAAATAAATTAGTTGTTATAACCGGTTTATCCGGATCTGGAAAATCTTCACTAGCTTTTGACACCCTTTATGCTGAGGGACAAAGAAGATATGTAGAAAGTTTATCATCCTATGCAAGACAATTTCTTGGAAAACTTCATAAACCCAAAGTAGATTATATTAAAGGGATTTCCCCTGCAATAGCAATTGAACAAAAGGTAAACTCTACAAACCCTCGCTCAACAGTAGGCACATCAACAGAAATATATGATTACATAAAGCTGTTGTTTGCTAGAATTGGACAAACCTTTTCTCCAGTCTCCAATGAATTAGTTAAGAAACATACTGTTACTGATGTAATAAATTTTGTAAAAAAATTCCAAGAAGACACAAAATTACTGCTACTCTGCCCTATTGTCATCAATGAAAAAAGAGATATTAAAACAGTGCTAAAAGTTTTATCTCAACAAGGGTACGCTCGAATTAAATATGAAGGTGATATTTATAGAATAGACGATCTACCAACAGATAAAAAAAACTATAACAACCTACATCTTGTAGTAGATAGAGTTGTTGTTAAAGATGATGAAGATTTTTTAAATCGTTTATCTGATGCTGTTCAAACTGCTTTTTTTGAGGGAAATGGAATCTGTATCATACAGAACTTAAGTAATAATTCTTTAACAGAATTTAATAATAAATTTGAATTAGATGGTATTGTCTTTTATGAGCCCAATACTCACTTCTTCAGTTTTAATAATCCATACGGTGCATGCCCTACTTGTGAAGGATATGGAAATGTAGTAGGCATAGATCATAATTTAGTAATACCTAATACAGGTTTATCTATTTATGATAATGCAATTTTCCCCTACAGAACAGACTCCTACAAACATTACAAAGAAGAGCTGGTTTCTCATGCTTATAAATTTGATATTCCAATCCACAAACCTTGGTTTGAATTAACAGAAAAACAAAAAGCATTGGTTTGGGAGGGGAATGATTTTTTTTATGGAATCAATCATTTTTTTAAAAAACTCGAAGAAAAAAGTTATAAGATACAAAACAGAGTTCTACTATCTAGATATAGAGGTAAAACAACTTGTACGGAGTGTAATGGAAAAAGACTAAGGAAAGAGGCTGATTATGTTAAAATTGGAGATAAAACAATTTCTGATTTAGTTACATTACCATTAGATGAACTATCTGATTTCTTTAGTACATTGAGACTAAATAAGTATGAGGAGAAAATAGGAAAAAGACTCTTATCGGAAATTAACAATCGTCTTGATTTTTTAAAAAATGTAGGGTTAACTTATCTTACTTTAAATAGAACTTCAAACACATTATCTGGAGGTGAAAGTCAACGGATAAACTTAGCCACCTCATTAGGAAGTAGTCTAGTAGGATCTATGTATATTTTAGACGAACCTAGTATTGGTTTACATCCAAAAGATACAGAACAACTAATTAAGGTTCTAAAACAACTTCGCAATCTTGGAAATACCGTTATTGTTGTAGAACATGATGAAGACATTATGAAGGCTGCAGACTATATTATAGATATTGGACCAGAAGCTGGAACTCATGGAGGATATATAGCAGCTGAAGGTACTTATAAAGATATATTAGAATCTGACTCTTTAACTTCAAGATATTTATCTGAAAAATTACAGATATCTGTTCCAAAGACAAGAAGAGTATCTGAAAATTTCATCCAAATTATTGGAGCTAGAGAAAATAATTTAAAAAATATTAACGTCACACTTCCATTAAATAGCTTAACAGTTATTACAGGAGTTTCTGGAAGTGGAAAAAGTACTTTGGTTAAAAAAATTCTATATCCACTAATGCAAAAAAAAATTATTGGATATGGAGAAAAGATTGGTCAACATACAGAAATGAAAGGAAGTTTTGATCATATTAAACATATTGAATTCATAGATCAAAATCCTATTGGACGATCTTCTAGATCTAATCCGGTAACATATATAAAAGCTTACGATGATATTAGATCATTGCTTTCATCTCAAAAAATTTCAAAAATCAGAAATTACAAGCCAAAACACTTTTCATTCAATGTAGATGGTGGAAGATGTGAGACCTGTAAAGGTGAAGGAGTTGTTACCATTGAAATGCAATTTATGGCTGATGTTCATTTACAATGTGATGCTTGTAGTGGAAAACGATTTAAAAAAGAAGTTCTTGAAGTGAACTTTGAAGGTAAAAATATTGATGATATTCTTAATTCTACTATAGATGATGCTGTGTCGTTTTTTAATTCACATAATCAACTTAAAATTGCGAATAAGTTAAAACCTCTTCAAGATGTTGGATTAGGATATGTTCAGCTCGGACAATCTTCCTCTACTCTTTCTGGTGGTGAGGCGCAAAGAATTAAACTAGCCTCTTTCTTAGTTAAAGGTAACACCAAAGACAAAGCGCTTTTTATTTTTGACGAACCTACTACCGGCTTACACTTTCATGATATCAAAAAGCTATTAGCATCATTTAATGCTTTAATCAACAAAGGGCATTCAATCATAGTTATAGAACATAATATTGAACTAATAAAATGTGCAGATTATATCATTGATTTAGGTTTAGAAGGAGGAAAAAAAGGAGGAAAACTACTTTTTGAAGGGACACCCGAAGAATTAATTAAAAATAACAAATCATATACAGCTACTTATTTAAAAGAAAAACTTATACAAAACTAACTACTTTGTTTGCTAAAATTATCGTAGGGTTCTGTAAATTAGATTATTATATAAAAATATTAAACCAAAAAAAGCCTTTTCATTTTGAAAAGGCTTTGTCTTTTGGGTAGAAGATGGGATTCGAACCCACGACCCTCGGTACCACAAACCGATGCTCTAACCAACTGAGCTACAACTACCATTTTGCTTTTATAATGTTTACAATTAATTGTATTTATTACCTAAGCGGGTGCAAATATAATTTTTTTTTAAGTCTATGAAAAGAAAAAATTATATTAATTTATCTAAAGATGTAACAGCTATAGAGCGCTCTACTGTGAAACCTTCTGCATGATTTACACCAATTAGTCTGCCTAACTCCCTAGCTCTGTACTGTATACTGTCTGTGAAATTTTTTGAGCTAATTGGCGTCTCCAATTCTTTACTATTAGGGTCATAAAACTGAGAACTATATGCTAATACTGCTTCCATTTTTATATCTATAAAACCGCTAACATCTACAACAAAATCAGGCTCAGTATTTTTCCACTGCATATAATGATAGACTAATTTTGGCCTCCATTTTTCTTGTTTTTCGCCCTCAAAATCAGTTTCAATTTTCTGCAACCCACTTAAAAAACAAGCATCAGACACTAATTTACTTCCTTTGCCATGATCTATATGCCTATCATCAACTGCATTACATATTACTATCTCAGGTTTGTATTTACGAATTCTTTTAATAACCTCTAATTGATGCATCTTATCATTTATAAAAAATCCATCTGCAAATTTCAAATTTTCACGAATTGCTAATCCTAAAATATTAGCAGCTTTAGTTGCTTCTATTTTTCTTAATTCTTTAGATCCTCTTGTTCCTAACTCTCCTTGAGTTAAATCTATGATGCCTACTTTTTTTCCTAAAGAAACTTCCTTTGCAATGGTAGCAGCAGCACCTAACTCAACATCATCTGGATGTGCGCCAAAAGCAAGTATATCTAATTTCATATTTTTTTTATTTTGTTTTATTGATAGCTTGTTCAAAGTCGGCAATTAAATCTTTGGGCTCCTCTATTCCAACAGAAAAACGAATTAATCTATCGTTTATTCCTCTTTCTAAACGTTCCTCCTCAGTTAACAAAGCATGAGTTGTAAGTGATGGACTTAATACTGTACTTTCTAAACCGGCCAAACTCATAGATGGTTTTATAAGAAGGAGAGCATTCTGAAATTCCATAGCATCAATTCCTTCAGATAACTCAAAAGACATCATAGCACCAAAACCTTGCATTTGAGTTGCTGCTATTGTATGTTGTGGATGACTTTTTAGTCCTGGGTAATATACTCTATTTATCATTGAATGTTCTTCTAGATATGTAGCCAGAATCTGAGCATTTTTTGTTTGCTCTTTAACTCTTAAGTTTAATGTTTTTAAACTTCTTTCTAGCAACCAAACGGTAAAATCACTTAAGTTTCCTCCTAAATTAATTCCTGTTTTCCAAATTTTCTCAATATGCTCTTTTGAGGCTGCTACTGCTCCTGCAGAAATATCTGAGTGTCCTCCCATATATTTAGTTGCGGAATGAACAATAACATCTATTCCAAAATCTGCTGGGTTTTGATTAATTGGTGACGCAAAAGTGTTGTCAATCATAGTAATGATTCCTCTTTTTTTTGCCAAAAGAGCTACTGCTTTAATATCTGTTATACCTAACAAAGGGTTAGATGGTGTTTCTATATATATAATCTTTGTATTTTCTTTTATTAAAGGTTCAAAATCTTCAATTTGATCAGATTCTGTATAAGAATACTCAATACCATATTTTTCAAACTCATTTGCAATAAAATTATAGGTACCGCCATAAATAACATGTTGGATTAAAACGTGATCACCTTTTTTCAAAAAGGCTAACATTGCCGTACTAATAGCCGCCATTCCGGAACCAAAGATTAGAGCATCCTGAGTATGTTCTAAGGCAGCTATCTTCCTTCTCAATGCTTCTTGATTTGGTGTATTAAAATATCTGGGATACCTTTTTATATCTACTTGATCAAATGCATAAGAAGTTGACACATATATTGGAGAAACAGCTCCTTTAAATTGTTCATCTTTAACTTCACCAACATGAACACAAATTGAGTTTATACCTAATTCTTTTGAATCTTTCATAGAGATTATATTATATAAAAAACGAATTTACAAAAGAATCAGCTAAAAGAATAAAACCACAAAGCCTTTTTCTTAACCAAATAAATGAATCAAGGAAAACAATAATTTCAATATCTTTGAAAGATGATTTCAGTAGTAATTTTAGGGAGTGGAAATGTTGCTTTACAATTAATTAGAGCTTTTTTAAAGATTGATACTATCAATTTAAAACAGGTCTACACAAGAAATCAAGAGGATATTAATACTTTAAAAGACAGTATTAATACCACCAATGACATCTCATTATTAAAACAAGCAGATGTTACCATTATAGCTGTAAGTGATGATGCAATTTCTTCTATTTCTTCTCATATTAAAAACTCTTTTGTTGTTCACACATCTGGGAGTGTTGATATGAAATCCCTAAATAACATTGGACGCAAAGGGGTGTTTTATCCTTTACAATCTTTTTCAAAAAAAAAGAAAGTTGATTTTAAAAATATTCCTATTTGCTTAGAATCGGAAACTAATGAAGATCTTCTAAAATTAGAAAAATTAGTTTCTTTATTACAAAGTAAAAGTTATATTCTTTCATCTCACCAAAGAAAGAAAATTCATGTAGCTGCTGTTTTTGCTAATAATTTTTCTAATCACATGTATACCATAGCCAATGAAATATGTGAAAAATATAATATTCCCTTCGATATTTTACACCCTTTGATTGAAGAAACCTCTAATAAAATTAAAAACTTAACTCCTGAAAAAGCTCAAACAGGACCTGCAAAAAGAAATGATGCAGAAACCATAGAAAATCATTTAAATTTGCTGTCAGAAAAACAACAAGAAATTTATTTAAAAATTACCCAATCTATTCAAGAATATGGAAAAAAGTTATAAGCAATACTTGGCACAAATCAATACACTCATTTTTGATGTTGATGGCGTTTTAACTAACGGTCTTGTAACAGTAATGTCTAATGGTGAATTAATACGTCAAATGAATATCAAAGACGGTTATGCACTACGCTCAGCAGTTAATGCTGGACTAAGAGTTTGCATTATTACTGGTGGAAAGAACGAGGGTGTTAAAATTAGACTACAAAACTTAGGAATAAAAGATGTGTACATGGGTGCACATGATAAAATAGAGCAATACAATCAATTGGTAGATATGTATAATTTACAATCTAAAAATGTACTATACATGGGCGATGATATACCTGATTATCCGGTTATGAAATTAGTTGGACTGACGTGTTGCCCTAATGATGCAGCAGAAGAAATTCAACAAATATCTAACTATATCTCAGATAAAAAAGGTGGAGAAGGTTGTGTTAGAGATATTATTGAACAAATTTTACGTGTGCAAGGGAAATGGGATTCAAATTTTGACGCCACTTTTGATTAATCCTACCTTTTAATTACTAAATTAGGAACTTAATTTATTAATAATAATAATTCAATATTATGAAAAAAATAGCACTACTTATTCTTTTACTTTTTATCACAAATGTTAGTTTCTCACAATCTATTTTTGGTAAATGGAATTCCTTCGACGAAGAGACTAACAAAGTAGAGTCTGTTATTGAAGTTTACCAAAAAGATGGCAAAGCTTTTGCTAAAATTAAAAAGATCAATGATCAAACTAGAAAAGATGCAAAATGTATTGCATGCAACGGAAAGTTAAAAAATGCTCCTATTTTAGGAATGAATATTTTAACTGGTCTTGAAAAAGATGGAGATGAGTGGTCTGGAGGTAAGATTCTAGATCCTAAAAATGGAAAAGAATATAAATGCTACATTAAATTAATAGACAATAACACACTAAAGTTAAGAGGTTATATTGGGATATCTATGTTTGGAAGAACTGCTATCTGGAAAAGAGCTGCAGAATAAATTGTTTTAATGAATATTATTAATTGGGTTCTAGGCCTTTTTCTGAAGCATTGGAACAAAGGAAAAATCTCCTAACTCATGCTTTTCAAATTCTTTAGAAGTCTTTCTTATAAATAGGGTCATAACTTGTTTTTCATCACCCACTGGAATTAATAATTTTCCACCCACTCTTAGTTGGGATAGCAGAGGTTTAGGAACAAAAGGTGCACCTGCAGTTACTATTATTTTATCAAACGGTGCTTTTTCCTTAAGTCCTTTATAACCATCACCAAAAATAAACTTCTTAGGAATATATCCCAACTTTGGTAAAAACAAGGAAGTTTTTTTGAACAACTCATGTTGTCGTTCTATAGTATAAACTAATGCGCCTAATTCTAACAAAACAGCTGTCTGGTATCCTGAACCGGTGCCAATCTCTAAAATTTTATCTCCACTATTAATTGAAAGTGTTTGAGTTTGAAAAGCCACAGTATATGGCTGAGAAATTGTTTGTTCTGCAGCAATAGGAAATGCCTTATCTTGATAAGCATGATCAGCAAAAGAAGAATCTATGAATAAATGTCTTGGTATTAATTTTATAGCTTTTAAAACTTGTTTATCAATAATACCCTTCTTTTTAAGAACGTCTGCTAGTTGTTTTCTTAGACCTTGATGTTTAGAAGTATCTTTCAATGGTATAACTTTTACGGGTGCCTAAATTAGAATAATTGATTTTAAATTCCTATAAAATTGTATCTTTGTTGTAGTATTATTTATCAATTTCAAAAAATATTTTTATGCTGAAAGCAGGTGTGTTGGGTGCAGGTCATTTAGGGAAAATTCATCTAAAATTATTGGAACTATCTGATAAATTCGAATTAGTAGGTTTTTACGATCCGTCTCAAGAGAATTCAAAAAAAGTTTCTGATGAATTTGGTTACCATCGTTTTAATTCTGTTGAAGAATTAATAGATGCAGTGGATATTATTGATATAGTTACCCCTACTCTTTCTCATTTTGAATGTGCTAAAAAGGCAATAGATAAAGGTTGTCATATATTTATTGAAAAACCAATTACCAATACAGTTATTGAAGCTGAGGCAATCAAAACATTAGCAAGTCAAAGACATATTAAAGGTCAAGTTGGTCATGTAGAACGTTTTAATCCAGCATTTACAGCAGTAAATGATAAGATAGATTTTCCTATGTTTATAGAATGTCATCGCTTAGCTGAATTTAATCCCAGAGGCACTGATGTCCCAGTTGTACTAGATTTAATGATTCATGATATAGATATTATCTTAAGTGTAGTTCACTCACCTATTAAAAATATTTATGCTAGTGGAGTTACTGTTATCTCCGAAACCCCCGACATAGCGAATGCAAGAATAGAATTTGAAAATGGTTGTGTAGCTAATCTAACTGCCAGTAGAATATCGATGAAAAACATGAGGAAATCTAGATTCTTCCAGAAAGATGCTTACATCTCTGTTGATTTTTTAGAAAAAAAATCTGAAATCGTAAAAATGAAAGATGTTCCTGAAAATCCAGATGAATTTGCCATGATCCTTCAAAATGCTGAAGGAGTGAAAAAACAAATTTATTTTGAAAATCCAGAGGTTACCCCGAATAATGCAATTTTAGATGAATTAGAATCTTTCGCCCAAGCTATTGAAAATAATACAACGCCTGTAGTTAGTTTAAGTGATGGAACCAATGCGTTAAGAGTAGCTCAAAGGATTATTGATAGTTTTTAATACTAATTTCACAAATAATAAAATAAATTTAACTTATGAAAAATATTGCTGTCATTGGTGCAGGTACAATGGGTAACGGAATTGCACACACATTTGCACAATTTAATTATAATGTTCAGTTAATTGACATTTCTCAAAATTCTCTTGATAAAGCTATTGCTGCAATCAATAAGAATCTTACTAGAATGGTAGTCAAGGAGAAAATAACTAATGCAGATAAAGAGAGAACTCTTGCCAATATTACTACCTATACTTCCATAAAAGAAGGAACCCAATATGCAAGTTTAGTAATAGAAGCTGCTACTGAAAATCTAGACTTAAAGTTGAAAATCTTTAAAGAATTAGATGAAGTTTGTCCAGAAGATACCATTTTGGCGACTAACACCTCCTCTATATCCATTACTCAAATAGCTAGTAAAACAAACAGACCAGATCAAGTAATTGGAATGCACTTTATGAACCCTGTTCCTATTATGAATTTAGTGGAAATAATTAGAGGTTACAATACCTCTAATGAGGTGATGAAGTTCACGGTTGATCTATCCAAAAAAATACAAAAAACACCTGTTGAAGTTAATGATTATCCTGGTTTTGTAGCTAACAGAATTTTAATGCCTATGATTAACGAATCTATAGAAACTCTCTACAACGGTGTAGCTGGAGTACTAGAAATTGATACAGTTATGAAATTAGGAATGGCACATCCAATGGGTCCATTACAATTAGCCGACTTCATAGGTCTAGATGTTTGTTTGTCTATTTTAGAAGTCATGTATGATGGCTTTAAAAATCCAAAATATGTACCGTGTCCACTATTAGTTAATATGGTTAGGGCTGGTAAATTAGGCGTAAAATCTGGAGAAGGATTTTATGATTACTCTAAAAATAGAAAAGCAGAAATATTAGCCAAGCAATTTGAATAAGTTAATTTTTTTCTTACTACTATTTCTTTGTTTTTCAGCAATAGGTCAAGAAAGAAAAGAACGTAAAGTTTCAATAAATAAAGTTGGTGTCCTTTTTAGTAAGGCAAAACAAAATAATATCTTGTTTTTTGATAAAGATTATGATTATAAGACCAATGTATATAAATTTCAATTGTTTTATCCCATACAGAAAAGTGAAAATTGGGATGTAAATCTTATACTACAACCCCAATATCAAAAGGCACAACATCAATTACTGAATGAACAATTTATTACTCCAGATGAAGAAAATTTTGAGTTTTTAAGAGAAAAATTTACACAAAAAAAAGACATCTTATTGTATGCATTTGAAGTAGGTTTTCAGTTGAGAAAAACCATTATAAAAAATATCTCCTTTGAGGCTACTTTAGGTTTAGGAGCTGGGTATATAAGTTTAGAGTCTGAAAGATTAGCAAAAGGCTTTACATTTATTGAAAATGTGTCTTTAGGATTAGCTCATAAAATTAATAAATCAGAATTTTTTCTAGCAACTACAGTAGGACATGTTTCCAACTTTAATATACAAAAACCTAACAGTGGCTATAATATACTTGGTTTTGAATTGGGGTATAGGATTTATATCAAATAAAAAAAGGGATTTAATTATAAATCCCATTGTATGTAACATCAACATTATCAATTAATTTCTTCTTGGATCGTCATCTGCTTCATAATCTTTTCTAGCTTTGTTCCAGATTTTAAGATCATCTTTTTCTGTAATTCCTGACTTAACCATAATATTGACTCCATCAGAAATACCTAATTCTAACTCTCTTTTCTCAAACTCATTATCTCCAATTTTAATCTCTACATATGGTTTTTCAGTTTTTTTATCAAAACGTAACAAGGCCTCTTTTATAGATAATACACTATCTTGTTTTTCTAGAACAATATCAGCATTAGCACTATAATTTGCTCTTACAAAATAGTTGTCATCTAAAGTAATATTTGCTTTAATCGTAAATTGAACAGCACCACCTTCTTCAGTTCCTTTTGGTGCTATGAAGTTTAATTTAGCGGGAAATTTTTTGTCTTCGATTGCTCCTAAAGAAATTTCTATCGCCGTTCCTTTAACTAATTTACTAACATCAGATTCATCTACCTTACCTTCAAAAATCATCTTACTCATATCGGCTATTGAAGCTATCGTTGTACCAGCATTAAAATTATTACTTTGTATTACTTGGTCTCCCTCTTTTACTGGAATTTCTAATATAGTTCCAGATATTTGAGCTCTTATGTCAGTATTTGCAACACCAACACCAGATGAACCACTTTTAATAATTTTATAATCATTTTCTGCATTCACTAAATCTTGTTTTGCTTGATTATAAGTAAGTTCTACTTGTTCAAATGATGAAGCTGCTAATACACCTTTATCATAAAGTTTCTTATTTCTATCATAAGAAATTTTTGCATTCATAACTCTTAATTTAATGTTATCTACTCTACCTTTAGCACTAATCAAAGATTGCTCATTTGGGACAACCCTAACTGTTGCAATTAAATCTCCTTTATTTACTTTGGCACCCTCTAATAAAATTATTTTATCTATAATCCCAGTGATTTGTGGTTTTATTTCAATTTCCTCGAGAGGAACTACTTTCCCAGTTGCAACGGTCTTTTTTACAATAGTAGCTTTAAATGCTTTTTCAGTTTCAAAAGTCTGAATGTTTTTTTTATTCTTACTGCCTAGCCATACAAGAACACCCGCAAATGTTATGAATACTACTACTAATATAATTTTTGCTCTTTTACTCATTTTGATTGTATATAAAACTTTGATTAATATATTTTTTTATTTCTTATTCGTCTCTTAAAGCATCTATTGGTTTTACTAATGTGGCCATGTAAGCAGGTATTAAACCAATAACTGTACCCAAAACTACTAGGATAAAAAACGCAAATAATATGATTGGAATATTTACAGTAGGGTTAATTAAAGTTGGATCTGGCCCTGAACCTAAAAATGTGTCTAGTAAATACAAAACTAAACCTCCAAAAATAATACCTAACATTCCAGCTACTGTTGTTAAAAATACTGACTCAAGTACCACCTGTCTTCTAATTTCTATTGGAGTAGCTCCTATAGCGCGTCTAATACCTATTTCTTTGGTCCGTTCTTTTACTGTTATCAATAAAATATTACCTATAGCAAAAACCCCTGCTATTAGAGTAGCAATACCAACAAACCATGTTAAAAATTGCATTCCAGTTAGAAACCCAGTTACCTTGCCAATTTCAACTGCTAAATTAGCACTACCAAAAGCTTTTTTATCTTCTGGGTCTACTTTGTGAATATTTTTAAGAGTTAACAATATATCCTGCTCCATTTGTAAAATATCAACTCCTTCATTAGCCGTAATCATCATCCAACTAATTCTATTTGCTCTATTAAAAACCTGCTGAAAAGTAGTGAATGGTATGTATGCAGCTGCACCATCAAAAGTAATATTACCATTTTTGTAAACACCTACAATTTTATAAGAAATATTACCAATAGTAACCATTTCACCAACTGGCTCCTCATTTTTATCAAACAATTGTTCATAAATCTCTAATTCAATTACACAAACTTTTGACTTAAGTTTTATATCATTTTCATTCAAAAAACGCCCATAAATTAAATCCTTTTTTTGAACTTTATCCAATACTGGGAAATCTCCTGAAATATTAAAGTTCCCTGTTTTAAAACCTCTAGTTATGGCGCTATTAGATTGACTTCTTGGAGCAATAAATTTAATTTCCTGGTATTCTCTTTTTAAAATCCCTACATCATCTGTAGTTAAACGAACTCTTCTTCCTTTTTGAAAACCTTTAAAAGGAAGTTCTGTTCTTTGAGACCAAACAAAAACACTATTGGTAGCAAAATCACCAAAAATAGTTTTAAAGTTATTTTCTAATCCTCTTGAAGCTCCTAAAAGTGTTACTAACAGAAAAATACCCCATAAAACACCAATGATAGTAATGGCTGTTCTTGTTTTATTTTTACGGATTCCTCCATAAATTTCTTGCCAAGTATCTGAATCAAATATAAATTTCATATTAATCTGCTCTTAAGGCTACAACTGGTTTAATTTGTGAAGCTTTTCTAGCTGGAACTAAGGCCGCTATTAATCCTGAAATAATTAAAACGATGGTGGCTCCTATTACCAATCCTTGACTTACACTTGGGTCTTTAATAAAGTAGTCTTTCTCTAAATTATTCCCAATTAAACTTAGGATATAGGTTCCTAGGGTTAAACCAAGATATCCTGCAATAGTGGTGATTAAAACTGATTCTTGAACTACCATTCCAACTATAGAAGAAGGTTTTGCTCCTAATGCCTTTCTTATACCAAATTCTTTTGTTCTTTCTTTGATAACAAATATCATAATATTGCTAATACCAATTATTCCCGCAATAAGAGTTCCTGAACCAATAAAAACCACAATAAAGAAGAGTGCTATCATGAAAACATCTACTCCTTTACTAACTTCAGCCATATTTCTTACAGATAAAGCACTCTGATCATCTGGATGAATATCTAATTTACCTCTCATATCTCTTTCAACTAATTTTCCAAAAGCTATTGCTTCATCTAAATTTAAATCTTGATTGTACCCAATTCTAATTTGATTTAAATAGTCATTATTTCCATATAATTTCTGGGCTGTAGTCACAGGAATATAGGCTACTCTCTCTTCATTGTCTCCGCCATCATCAGAAAAAATTCCAATGACTTTATAGGATATCCCTCCTACATTAACTCGTTTACCCAACGCTGGTTTTTCTCCAAATAAATCAGACTTAATTAACCTACCTATTACGATTACTTTTGAAGATTCATTGATGTCTAGTTGATTTATGTATCTCCCCTCATCTATTATTGTTTTCTCTAAAAATTGATGATCAGGATGAACAGCTGTTACGCTGTAATTGTCTTGTTTATTATCGTATGAGATACTGAAATTTTTAAAAATCCTAGCAGTCATTAAATCTATCTTAGAATCATATTTGTCCTCTAAATAGTCATAATCAGAATTCTTTAATTGAATTCTCCTGCCAGATTGTAATCCTTTGAACGGTTTTGTTGTTTTCCAGACCCTTACAATCATTGAATTTACTGCATTGTCTACAAAAGCCCCCTCAAAGGTATTTTTAAGACCACTTACTATTCCAAACAATAAAGTAAATAATAGAATAGCAAAAGCTACTGTAAAACCTGACATTACAGAACGTAATTTATTCTTATTGATGCTTTGAAAGATTTCTCTCCATCGATCTAAATCGAACATAGTTAAAAGGTTTTAACAGGGTTTCGTTGAACGTTGATAGTATCACTAGTTATAATTCCATCTTTTAAACGAACTATTCGTTTAGTTTGATCAGCAACTTCCTCCTCGTGAGTAATCACAAAAACTGTCATTCCTTCATTATTAATATCTTTCAGTAAATCCATCACAGAATCAGTTGTTGTGGAATCTAATGCTCCTGTTGGTTCATCTGCTAGTACTACCTTGGGTTGAGTTACTAACGCCCTTGCAATAGCTACACGTTGTTTTTGACCACCTGATAATTCATTAGGTAAATGAGACGCCCAATCTTTAAGACCAACTTTGTCTAAATAATCTAGTGCTATTTTTTGACGTTCCTTTCTTGAAACTCCTTTATAATACAACGGTAACGATACATTTTCTAAAGCAGTTTTGTAAGAAATTAGATTGAATGACTGAAAAACAAATCCTAAAAATTTATTTCTAAGAACAGCTCCCTTTTTTTCATTTAAGTTTTTAATTTCTTGACCATTTAAAAAATAATCTCCCTCATCGTGCTCATCTAATAAACCAACAATGTTTAATAAGGTAGATTTACCTGACCCTGAGGAACCCATTATTGATACAAATTCACCTTCTTTAATGTGTAAATCTATTCCTTTCAATACATGCAATGAATCTTTACCTATTGGATATGATTTATGAAGGTTTTTTATACGAATCATTCGGATTTTTATTTTTTTGATAAAAGTAGCTAATAGGCATTATTGCCGCTACTAATTTTATGTTAAAACAACAGTTTAGTTGCCTGTAAATATCAATACCCTCATAAGACGTTTCTAAAATTAATTTGTTACACTTAATTTTAAATTTTAAGCATTATTTTTGTCTCATATGTTTGAAAATATAAATAACATCCCTGAAAACAAAAAGCTGATTTTATTTGACGGGGTCTGTAACTTGTGTAATGATGTAGTTTTAAAAATAATTAGACAGGATAAAAATGATATCTTTTTATTCACTGCGCTTCAGTCAAATACTGGCAAGAATATTATTAATGAATTAGGAATCGATATCTCTAAAATAGATTCTATAGTCTTATATATCCCTAGTGGTAACTACTTTATAAAATCTGAAGCAGTTTTTAAAATTGCAAATGAGTTTAAAGGAGCTTGGAAAATCATTCAAATATTTAGAGTTTTTCCAGTTTTTCTGAATGACTTTTTTTATGACTTTATCGCTAGAAACAGATACCATTGGTTTGGAAAAAAGGAAGAATGTATGATCCCTACTAAAAAATTAAATTCTAAATTTTTTTAAACTAGATGAAGTTTCCAAAAAAATTACAGTGTGTTATTTTTGATATGGATGGTGTTATTATAAATTCCGAAGAAATTCATAAAAAAGCATATTATGAGACTTTTAACAGTCTAGGAGTTGAGGTTTCCGAAGAGCTTTATAAAACAATGACTGGTTCATCTACTATAAATGCATTTCAAAAGTTGGTGAATCATTTTAATCTAAATGATATTCCGGAAGAGTTAGTTCTTCAAAAAAGAAAACGTTATGTAAATTACTTTGAAAATGATCCAACATTAGCGTTGGTTCATGGAGTAAAAGAGTTGATTCAATTTCTAAACAAACAAAATCTAACGTTAGTTTTAGCCTCCTCCTCTGCTATGGTAAACATCAATCGTGTTTTTTCTAGATTTGATTTAAATCAATATTTTACTGCTAAAATTAGTGGTGCTGATCTAACTGCCTCTAAACCTCACCCAGAAATTTTTGAAAAGGCAGCTATTCTAGGTGGTGTATCAAAAGAACAGTGTATTGTGATTGAAGATTCAGACAATGGAATAAAAGCTGCTAACGATGCAGGAATATTTGTTGTTGGGTATGAAAATCCTCTAGTAAGTGATCAAACTCTCAAGGATGCTAATTTAATAATTAGGGATTATAATATCCTGAAAAAGTATATAATTGATCTAAAATAAAAAAAGCTCAAGTAAAACTTGAGCTTTTTTATAACTAATTACTTTAAATTAAGGTCTAAATGAAATTTTTCGCATTCGTAAACTTTCTGGCGTAACCTCTAGATATTCGTCTACTTTGATGTATTCCATACATTCCTCTAATGAAAAATCGATCTTTGGAGCAATCTTAACACTGTCATCTGTCCCAGATGAACGAACGTTCGTTAATTTTTTCCCTTTGATTAAATTTACACCCATGTCCGTATCCTTACTATTCTCGCCAACAACCTGCCCTATATATATGTCTTGGTTTGGATCTATAAAAAAGCGTCCTCTGTCTTGCAACCTGTCTATTGCATAGGCTGTAGCTTTTCCTGCTGCAGAAGAAACAATAGCTCCTTTAATATCTTCTGAAAATTCACCTTTAAAAGGACCGTATTCTGAAAATCTATGGTTGATAATAGCAGTTCCTGCTGTTGCAGTTAAAATCTTATTTCGTAATCCTATAAGTCCTCTAGAGGGTATAGTAAACTCTAAATGTTGAAGATCTCCTTTTGGCTCCATTACTAGTAAATCTCCTTTTCGTAATGAAACTAAATTTATAGCCTTGGATGCAACATCTTCTGGAACATCTATCGATAAAGTTTCGTATGGCTCAGATTTCACACCATCAATATCCTTAAGTATTACCTGTGGTCTTCCAACTTGTAATTCATACCCTTCTCTACGCATAGTTTCTATCAAAACAGATAAATGAAGAACACCTCTACCAAATACATTAAATTTATCTTCTGTATCTGTTTCATCAACACGAAGAGCAAGATTTTTCTCCATCTCTTTGAATAATCGATCACGTAAATGACGAGAGGTAACGTACTTTCCTTCTTTTCCAAAAAATGGAGAATTATTAATGGTAAATAACATACTCATAGTAGGTTGGTCTACCTCTATTCTTGGCAAAGCTTCTGGTGCATCTAAATCTGCAATGGTATCACCAATTTCAAAACCTTCTAAACCTGTTATAGCGCATATGTCTCCACTTCTTACTTTTGAAGTTTTGGCTTTCCCCATCCCCTCAAAAACGTGTAATTCCTTAATTCTTACTTTTTTCGTAGAACCATCTCGTTTACACAACATATAATCTTTATTCTCCTCTAGATCGCCTCTAAAAACTCTTCCTATTGCAATTCTTCCTGTAAAAGATGAAAAATCTAACGAGGTAATTTGCATTTGAGGAGATCCGTCTCTATAAGGTGCCTCAGGTATAGATTCTATAACTGCATCTAATAGGTCTAGGATATTATCCTTTGGATCTTGCCAGTCTGTACTCATCCAACCATTTTTTGCCGAACCATAAATTGTAGTAAAATCTAATTGCTCTTCAGTTGCTTCTAATGCAAACATCAAATCAAATACTTTTTCATGAACTGAGTCTGGTGTACAATTTTCTTTGTCTACCTTATTCACAACAACTATAGGTGTTAATCCTAATTCTAAGGCCTTACCTAATACAAAACGTGTTTGTGGCATCGGCCCCTCAAAAGCATCTACCAATAACAAAACACCATCAGCCATTTTTAATACGCGCTCTACTTCACCACCAAAATCTGCGTGACCAGGAGTATCTATTACATTTATCTTTACATTTTTGTAATTAACAGAGACGTTTTTTGATAAAATTGTAATTCCTCTTTCCCTTTCAAGATCATTATTATCTAATAATAAATCTTTACGTTCTTTACGATCGTCTAAAATTTTTGCTTGATCTATAATCTTGTCTACTAATGTAGTCTTACCATGATCTACGTGGGCTATAATAGCAATATTCCTAATTGATTGCATGCTTGCTTTTTTTGAAGTTGCAAAAGTAGTGTTTTACTTTAAGAGATTAAATAAATTAGCATTAATTTATCAGCTCTTCATCATCTCTAAAAGCTGATGGTAAAATATCTGGGATTAATTTGATTAACAGGGGCAATAACAAAGCCCCACCGGGTAACATAAATACTGTAAATGCAGGAATGGCTTTACAGATATCTAATAACTGGATTTTAACTTTTTCTTTTTCTTCTTCAGATAAAGAGGAATGCATAGATTTTTTTATTAAACTAACTGCTTCTTTACTTTGCTGAAGTTCTTTATCTAAGCGTTTTTTATTTTTTTGAAGGAGTTCTTTTATTTCTTCTACAGTATTCATTCTAATTTTCTTCTTACTCTTTCTTCTTTAATTAAATTTAGTTCTCTACTTGTTTGTCCTGCTACAGAAGTATTTTCTTCAGCTCTTCTTATGAGATAAGGCATCACATCTCTGACTGGTCCAAAAGGAACGTATTTAGCTGTATTGTATCCTTCTTTAGCTAAATTAAAACTTATGTGATCGCTCATACCGTACAATTGACCAAACCATAATCGATTGTCTTTTGGAGTTATGTTGTGGCGTTTTGCTAAATCCAATAATAAATAAGAACTGTCTTCGTTATGTGTTCCAGCAAAAAGAGCCATTTTATCGTGTTCCATTATAAATTTTATGGCATCATTAAAATTTTTATCAGTAGCATTTTTATCAATACAAATAGGAGACGGATACTTGTTTTCTATTGCTCTTTCTCTTTCTTTTTCCATGTAAGCACCACGAACTATTTTTAACCCTATATGGTAATTTCCTTTCAAGGCTTTCTGCTGTAAATCTTTTAAATACTCCATCCTATCATGGCGATACATTTGTAATGTATTAAAAACAATAGCTTTATTTACATTATACTTTTCCATTAGGCCTTCAACCAATACATCTGCCGCATCTTGCATCCAACTCTCTTCAGCATCAATTAAAATAGGAACATCATATTTTATTGCCTTGTCACATATTTCATAATAACGATTCATGACAGTTATCCACTCACTTTTTTCTTCATTAGTAAGTGATTTTTTTTCTGTAATTTTTTGATACAAAGAAAAACGACCCACCCCTGTTGGTTTAAAAACCACAAATGGAATCGCATCTTTTTCCTTGGCAAATTCTATATTTTTTAATGTTTTTGCTTTTACAATGTCAAATTGCTCTTCTGTTTCTTTACCCTCTACAGAGTAATCTAAAACAGAATAGACTTTATGATGGTGCATTTTTTCAATGATAGGAGTACAATCTTCCTCAGTAACTCCACCACAGAAATGATCGAATACTGTAGATCTAATTAATCCCTCAACAGGTAAGTGTGCTTTTAAAGCAAAGTTAGTAACGGCTGTACCTATTTTAACCATTGGTTGACTTTGAATTAATTTGAATAAGAAAAAAGCTCTTTCTAACTCTGAGTCTGACTTTAATGAAAAAGCAATTTTGGTATTATTAAAGAGATTCATAAACTTAAAAAATATATAAACAAAGATAGTTAGCTGATTCAAATTATTCAATATTTTGTAGTTTATTTGTAATTGAAATTTATAGAACATGAAATCTATTAAAGCGGCTACTTATTATGTTCATTTTAAGCAAAATGGATATGGAGAATTAAATTCCTTAATTCAAAAAGAAGATTATTCTTCAATTTTTATTTTGGTTGATGAAAATTCTTTAGAATATTGCTATCCAAAATTTATTCCTTTACTAGAAACAGATAAACGAATAGAAATTATAGAAATTGAATCAGGAGAAATTAATAAAAACCTAGATACTTGCAGTGGTGTTTGGAATGCACTAACCGAATTAAATGCAGATAGGAATAGTTTATTAATTACACTTGGTGGTGGAGTTATCACAGATTTAGGAGGATTTGTAGCAGCTACCTACAAACGTGGTATTGATTTTGTAAATATTCCTACAACGTTACTTAGTATGGTTGATGCATCTGTAGGTGGTAAGACTGGTGTAGACTTAGGAGTTTTAAAAAATCAGATTGGATTATTTGTAAACCCACAAATTGTTATAATTGACGAAGATTTTTTAGCTACTTTAAATGATAGAGAATCTAGGTCTGGTGTTGCCGAAATCATAAAATATGGATTAACCTATGATACTAATTTAATTGATTATTTAAAAACTTTTGAAAAATCAACTATTCATAAAATCATTCATCGATCAATAGAAATTAAAAACGAAATAGTTTTGAAAGATCCCAAAGAAAAAGGGGTAAGAAAGGTTTTAAATTTCGGACATACATTGGGTCATGCTATAGAATCTTATTTTTTAGATAACAATAACAAAGATAACCTTACCCATGGTGAGGCTATAGCAATTGGTATGGTTTGTGAATCATATCTTTCATATAAAGTTCTAAAATTGCCAATTGAAAAATTAAATGTTGTCAAAAATATGATTAGTACTATGTATGAAAAAGTAACTATCGAACAGGAAGACTATGCTGCTATTTTTGAATTATTAAAGCATGATAAAAAAAATAACAATGGCGAGGTAAACTTCGTGTTGTTAAATGATTTTGAAGAATTTAAATTGGATTGTAAAATAAGCAACAAATTATTGGTAGAAAGTATTGAATACTATAATTCTTAATGAACTTTATTTAATGCCGCATAATAAACATCCTCATAAACTGGTAGTATATTATCTAAACAAAATTGTTTAGTATGTTCTTTGGCAGCTTTCTTAAAATTCATCAAAATATCATCATCTTTTAAAATTGATATTGCATTTATTGCCATATTATCACAGTCACCTAGATTACTGAGGTATCCTGTTTTCCCATGAATATTTACTTCAGGTAATCCTCCAGTATTTGTAGAAATAACGGCAGTTGAAGCAGCCATGGCCTCTAAAGCAGCCAATCCAAAACTTTCACTTTCAGAAGGCAATAAAAAAACATCAGTGTAACATAAAATTTTAGATATTTCGTGACTATTTCCCAAGAAGATAACTTTGTCTTCTATCCCTAACTTTTTCACCTGTAATTCAGCTTTTCTTTTTTCTGGGCCTTCTCCAACCATCAATAATTTTGAGGGTAGCTCTTGTTGAACTTTATAAAAAACCTTAATTACATCTTTAATTCTTTTAACTGGTCTAAAGTTAGAAATATGAGTTAATATTCGCTCATTAGTTTTTGCCACAGCTATTCGTTGACAATCATTCTGTAATTCACGATCATATTTTTCAGTATCTATAAAATTATGAATTACTTTAATTTCATTAGTAATGGAAAATAAACGAAGCGTATCCTCTTTCAAACTTTCTGAAACTGAGGTTACTATATCAGAATTATTTATACTAAATTCTACTGCTGTTTTATAACTGGGATGACTTCCAACCAAAGTAATGTCAGTTCCGTGTAAAGTAGTCACAACTTTTATATCAATTCCCTTCTCTAATAGCATCATTTTTGCCATGTAAGCAGCATATGCATGAGGAATAGCATAATGAACATGTAAAATTTCTAATTGATATTTAGATACAACTTCTACTAATTTTGTAGACAATGCTAGCTCATAGGGTTGATATTGAAATAATGGATATTCCTCCATTAATACTTCATGGAAGTGTAACTTGTGAGAAATAAAATCTAAACGAACAGGTAGATTATACGTGACAAAATGTACTTCATGGCCTTTATCTGCTAAAGCCATTCCTAACTCTGTAGCTACTACTCCACTTCCACCAAATGTTGGATAACAAACTATTCCTATTCGCATTTTTTATTTAAAAATTTTTACAAAGATACTTTTTTACTAACGGTGCATATCTAAATAAAAACATAAAAAAGTAAGGTTAGAGTATAAAAAAAACCTATTGAATATCAATAGGTTTTTAATTTTATTGGTGACTATTGTTAGTAATCTCCTAGTGTTACTGGATTTTGATTTAGGGCAACAGCTAATTGATCATCATTTGGTGCTTTTCCATGCCATGCATGGGTATGCATCATAAAATCTATTCCATTACCCATCTCAGTGTGTAATAATACACAAACTGGTTTTCCTTTTCCTGTTTTAGATTTAGCTTCAGAAAGTCCTTTTATTATTGAATCAACATCATTCCCTTTTATTATATCAATTACTTCCCAACCAAAAGCTTCAAATTTAGCTCTAATACTTCCCATTGGCAATACATCATCAGTAGCACCATCAATCTGCTTACCATTTAAGTCGATAGTAGATATCAGATTATCTATTTTTTTTGCAGAAGCGTACATCGCAGACTCCCAAACCTGACCTTCTTGCAATTCACCATCACCATGAAGTGTATATATAATTTTATCATCTCCGTTAAGTTTCTTTGATTCAGCTGCTCCAATGGCCACAGACATTCCTTGTCCGAGAGATCCTGATGCAATCCTTATACCAGGCAAACCCTCGTGAGTAGTTGGATGCCCTTGTAAACGAGTATTCATTTTTCTAAAAGTTGCCAATTCTTCGACAGGAAAGAAACCGCTTCTAGCTAATACACTATAGTAAACTGGTGAGATATGACCATTAGATAAGAAAAATAAATTTTCATTTTTACCATCCATTGAAAATTCTGTTGAATACTCTAATACCTCTTGATACAACACAGTAAAAAACTCTGCACAGCCTAGAGAACCTCCAGGATGACCAGAATTTACAGCGTGAACCATTCTTAAAATATCTCTTCTAACTTGTTGTGTGAAATCTTGTAATTCTTGAGTAGTAGCCATTAAATAATATTTGATTTACAAAAGTAATTTTTTAAAAAACATTTGACAAGGTTTATTTAGTTACAAAGTTAACAAGGTTATTAACTATGTTTTTTCTTTTTTCTTTTTAGCAGCAGGAAATAATACGTTGTTTAATATTAGACGATACCCTGGAGAGTTTTTATGAAGTTCTAATTCAGTTTTTGGATCTCCTACCCTGTGGGTATAATCTTCGGGATCATGACCACCATAAAATGTAAACATCCCCTTTCCTTTTGTCCCATGAATATACTTAGCCTCTCTGTTTGTTCTATTTTCACCTAAAACTAGAATATTTGACTTGATAGTAGATCTATCAAAAGAAGTTGTCTGCCCCATAAATCCCTTCACTAACTGCGTATGATTTTGAGTTAGCATCGTTGGTACCTGATCCCACTTAGCTGAAAATTCTATTAATGAAAAGTAATCAGAAGTTTTGGGAATGAAACGTTTTGTAGTCATATCTATAGTCGAGAACTCGTAGGTAGTTGGATTTCTTATTAAATTAAAATCTTTGAATGCAAAAGTCTTATTAAAATTAATTTTAGATTGATAATTAGATTCTGAAGGATCGCCATCAAACATAGATTCTGCGATATCTAAATCATCTGCAGACAAAGCTATATCAAAACTATCAGTTGCAGAACACATAGCAAACATAAAACCACCACCTATTACAAAATTTCTTATCTTTTTACTTACAGCTAGTTTTAATTTTGAAACTTTATTAAAACCCAATTTTTTTGCAGATTTTTCAGCTTGAAGTTTCCCGTTCACATACCAAGGAGTAGTTCTAAACGCTCCATAAAAACGACCATATTGACCAGTAAAATCTTCATGATGAAGGTGAAGCCATTCATAAAGTATTAATTTATCATTTAAAACCTCTTCATCATAAATAACATCAAATGGAATTTCTGCATAAGTTAACACCATGGTAACAGCGTCATCCCATGGCATTTTATCCTTTGGGGAGTAAACAGCTATTTTTGGAGCTTTTTCAAGACTAACTGCTTCTTGATTTTTTGAAGGAGAAGAAATATCTTCTAATATTATTTGTGCTTTATCATCTGAAATTACTTGATACGTAACACCTCTTATGTTGCATTCATTTTCAATAATTTTATTATTTTCTATCAAAAATGCTCCACCATCATAATTTAATAACCATTTGGCTTTTAAACCTACCTCTAGAGAATAATAAACAATACCATAAGCTTTCAAATGATTTATTTGATTATCGTCATTCATAGGAACATAAATAAACGAGGCACTAATAGAGCTCGAGACAAACAGAAACAATAAAATAATAATCAAATTTCTCAACACAAAATTATTTTATTGAAGATTATATTTATTTAACCAAGCCAATACATGAGCTACTTTACTGATTAGATTACTAGGTTTATTTGCAATTCCATGAGATGCTCCTGGTATTTCCACAAGAACTGTTTCAATTTTTCTTAATTTTAGAGCATGGTATAATTGTTTCGCCTCACTTGGAGGTGTTCTTAAATCATTCATTCCTACCATCACCATTGTAGGTGTACTAATATTACCCACAAGCGATAATGGTGAAAATTTCCAATAAGTTTCAAAATTTTCCCATGGTTGTCCCGGATATCTTGAATTTGCATATCCGAAATAATTATCTGCAACAAGAGTTTTACTAATCCAATTCATAACAGGCTTCACCACAACAGCAGCTCTAAAGCGCTTATTTTTACCAATCATCCAGGCAGTCATAATACCTCCGGCACTTCCTCCGGTAACAAATAATTTATTGTTATCAACAACTCCTTTTTTAACAAGGTAATCAACACCATCCATTACATCATTATAATCTTGTCCCGGATAATTATTGTACAATAAATTTGCAAATTCTTCTCCATAACTAGTGCTTCCTCTGGGGTTTGGATAAAATACCACATATCCATCTGCAGCATATAATTGGATTTCTGAAGTAAAACGATCTCCATAATTTAAAATTGGTCCACCATGATTTTCTACTAATAGTGGATATTTTTTTCTAGAATCATAGAAAGGAGGCTTTACTAACCAACCTTGAATCTTTCTTCCATCAAATGAAGAGGTGTACCATACTTCTTCAGTTTTCCCAAGCACTCTTCTAGACAACAAATCTTCATTTAAGTTTGTAATTAATTTTGAAGATTCTTTATCTTTAATTACTGCAAGTTCAGAGGGGTATTCGGGTCTTGTATGAGTATAAACTATTGTGCCATTTTTAGCAACTGAAAATGAACCAGAGGCATAAGGCCTACCAATAGTTGTTCCCCCTAAATTATCAGCTAATTTAGTAACTTTACCACTCAAGCTTATATAAGCTACTTTTGAATTTCCTTTTTCATCATAGGTGCAATACAATCCATTACCTGAAGAATCCCAAACTATATTTGAAATACTATTATCGAAATTCCCAGAAATTGTAGTTCTATTTTTTCCATTAGAATTCATTAAATATAAAACCCTATTTTGATGAGTCTGAACGTTGTCTTTGAACCCTAAAAAAGCAATTTTCTTACCATTTGGAGAAACTTTTGGAGAAAAGTCGGGCCCTTTTTGTGAGGTTAACACTTTTATTATTTTTGTGTGTATATTAACATTATAAACTTCACTATTTCTAAAATCATATTCCCAATCCTCAACTCTATTTGCAGAAAAATAAATTGATTTGCTATCTGGTGAAAAAGAAAGAGTACCTGTATGATTGTAATTCCCACTCGTTATTTGTTCTGGTGTACCTCCTTGAGATGGAATTGTATAAATGTGAGTAAACCCTGGCTTCAAATAACCTCTACCATCAGCCTCATGCTTCAACCTATTAGTAATTCTTGCTGGTTTTGCCCAATTAGCTCCCTTAGGTTTTTGAGGCATTTTTATGACTACTGGCAGCTTTTCAGACTTAAACATTGTGAATGCAATAAGTTTTCCATCAGGAGACCAAGTTATATTTCCTGGAGACATTTCCAACTGAGATAATTTTGCTATTTGACCAGTTAAAACCCAATACATATAAATTTCTGATCCTTCTTTTGTATTGCTTACAAAGGCAATACGATTTCCATCGGGTGACCAAGTAGCTTTTGATTCACTTACCTCTCTTGAAGTTAATTTTCTGTGAGAAGTACCATCGGCATTAAGAATCCAAAGATTGCCTTTAGATGTATCATTCATTATGTCAAAACCACTTCTTCTGTAAATAATTTGGGAGGCGTCTGGTGAAATTTGTGGGTTTACGGCCCATTCTAAAGAAAATACATCTAGAGGTTTAAATATAGATTTACTTCCTTGAGAGAAAACCAGTTGAAAACTATTAACAAAAATTAATAATAAAATAATATGTCTCATATAGCTAAATATAAATTAAACTTTTAAAAATAATATGAAATTTGATGATGGTGTGTATTTACTAGAAAGGAACATCATCTTCATCCGTTCCAAAGGCATCTTTTGGCTCAATACGAGTATCCGGAAAAACATCTTCAGCAAAATCAGTATTCATACTTGATTGAAATTCACTACTAAAACCTTCATCTAAGTCAGAGAATTTAGCTAAATGACCCGTAAATTTTAATCGAATATTATCTAGACCACCATTTCGGTGTTTGGCAATGATAAATTCACCCTGGCCTTCACATGGTGTATGGTCATCATCATCCCATTCTGTCATTCCGTAATATTCTGGACGAAATATAAAAGAGACAATATCTGCATCTTGTTCAATGGCTCCAGATTCACGTAAATCAGACAACAAAGGTCTTTTACTTCCACCTCTAGTTTCTACAGCTCTAGATAATTGAGATAATGCAATTACTGGAACTTCTAATTCTTTAGCTAATGCTTTTAAATTTCTAGAAATCATAGAAATCTCTTGCTCTCGATTTCCTCCACCTTTACTATTATTACCTGCAGTCATTAGTTGTAAATAGTCAATAACTATAATTCTAACATTATGTTGAGATACTAGACGGCGTGCTTTGGCACGTAAATCAAAAATTGACAAGGACGGTGTATCATCTATAAAAATTGGGGCGTCAGACAAACGTTTTACTTTAACATTCAACTGTTCCCATTCATGTGGTTCTAGATTACCTTTACGAAGCTTTTCTGAGGTTAAACCTGTTTCAGAGGATATCATTCTTGTGATTAATTGTACAGAAGACATCTCTAAAGAAAAAACAGCAACAGCATGATTAAAGTCAATAGCCATATTTTTAGCCATAGATATTACAAAGGCTGTTTTTCCCATACCAGGACGGGCAGCTATTATAATTAAATCTGATGGTTGCCAACCTGAGGTAATCGCATCAAGTTTTGTGAAACCAGTGGCCAATCCACTCATTCCCTCCTTATTAGAAATTTCTTGGATTTTTGATAAAGCCTGTTTAACTAAATCACTTGCTCCTTCCGAACTTTTCTTTAAATTTCCCTGTGTTACTTCAAAAAGCTTAGCTTCAGCATTATCTAACAAATCAAATACATCTGATGTTTCATCATAAGCATTTTCAATAATATCACTTGAAATACTGATTAACCTGCGTTGAATATATTTTTGAAGAATAATTCTTGCATGAAATTCTATATGTGCGGATGAAGCTACTTTTTGAGTTAGTCTAATTAAATGAAAATCACCACCTACTAAATCTAATTTGGCATTTTTTCTCAATGAGTTTGAAACAGTTAACAAATCTATGGGTTTAGACTCTTGAAATAAATCATAAATAACTCTATAAATTTCCTGATGTTTAATCTCATAAAAAGCGTCAGGATGAAGAATATCAATAACGTCATCAATCCCTTTTTTATCAATCATCATAGCGCCCAAAACTGCCTCTTCAAGATCAACAGCTTGAGGTGGTACCTTCCCTTTTTCTAAACTAATAATTTTAGATTTGTCTACTTTTTTACCACTATAAGATTGCGTTTTCTCCATAGTAACAAAGGTATATTTTTACTAGCAAATGAGGTTTCTCCTATTGGTTTTTATTTTTACACAAGATTTGTTAACCAAATTGTTATTATCATGTTAACAAAGTATAAAGTTCTACATTTCTTTCTGTATTTTTACCATAATGATGATAAAAAAGAGAAATATTTATCTGACCCTTTTTTTAGGAATTCAAATACTATTCATGAGATGGATAGAAAGCTATCCATCTTTTATTGAAACCTATTATTCTAGAGGAATATATCCATACATAAGCTCTTTTTTAAGAATTTTATTTGGATGGATGCCTTTCTCTTTTGGAGATATTATTATTATATTTTTTTGTTTATACCTGATTTATATCATTTATAAACTTGTTTCAACGCGCTTTACTAATATGGTTTCTAAAATTTTAGGAATCACCTCATTTATCTCAATAATTTATTTCTTGTTTTATTTTCTGTGGGGGTTAAATTATTTTAGAAAACCTTTAGATGAAAATTTAAAGCTCAAAACCACTCCATACAGTGATCAAGAATTAGTAAACCTAACTAAGTATTTAGTTTCTAAACTGAATGAATCTCATTTAGCGATTACAAAATCAGATTCAATAAGTGTAAATATACCTCATTCAAATAAAGATATTTATTTGCTGGCTAAAAAAGGGTATACAAAATTGGCAAACAATAATTCTCTATTCACTTACAAATATGGTATAGCAAAAAATTCTCTAATAAGTGTTTTTCAATCATATAATGGTACTTCAGGTTATCTAAATCCATTTACTGGGGAAGCGCAAGTTAATAGATTGATACCCAAAACCATTTTACCTACAACCACAACTCATGAAATGGCTCACCAAATCGGTTTTGCTGCGGAAAACGAAGCTAATTTTATCGGTTTTTTAGCAGCATTGTCTAGTGATGATCCTTATTTTAAATATTCTGCATATAGAATGGCCACTAGATATACCATATTTGAGTTATACAAGAGAGATAAAGATGCTTTTGAGGTACTATATAAAACTTTAAATAAAGGAATTTTAATTGATTTTAAATCATCTTCTGATTTCTGGAATAATTACAAGAACCCTTTAGAGCCAATTGTTAAAAAAGGATACAATGTTTATTTAAAATCTAACAAACAAGTCAAAGGAATTAATTCCTACAACTATGTAGTTGATTTATTGATTAGTTATTTTAAAACACCCCACAATAAAATATAATTCATTAATTATAAAACTCTTAAGATCATTTTAATAAAAACTCTTATTGAGGCACAATTGAAACCCTTATTCTGCTCATAAAGTTTTGTTAAAAACAATTACAAACATTTAATAAGTATATACTTCTCAATAGATTTATAAAAAAATAAACACTAACTAAATGAGAAAACTATATTTAGTACTCATGCTTTTATCAGTTACTTTAACAAAAGCGCAAGAGTACTTTCCAGTAAACACTGGTGTAAAAACATCAAAAAACACAATGGTTGCATTTAAAAACGCTACCATATATATGAGTTCAGAAAAGATTCTCAAAAAAGGTACATTATTGATTAAAGATGGAAAAGTTGTTTCTGTTGGTAAATCAGTAAAAATTCCTAAGGGCACAAAAACGATAGATTTAAGTGGAAAAATAATATACCCTTCATTTATAGATATATATTCTGATTTTGGAATTAAAAAACCAAAAAGAGATTTTTCGAGGGGAAGGAGACCTCAGTACGATGCAGAAAGAAAAGGGTATTATTGGAATGACCATATTAGACCAGAAACATCCTCATTTTCTCTTTTTAAGTTTGATTCCAAAAAATCCAAAGAATACTTAAAAGCTGGGTTTGGCATAGTAAATACTCATTCACAAGATGGTATTATGAGAGGAAGTGGGCTGCTTGTTTCACTTAATCCAAATTCAAACAATGCATACAGAATTTTAGATGATAATTCGGGCCAATATCTTTCATTTTCTAAAAGTGTAAAATCCAGACAATCATATCCAACCTCAAGAATGGGAGCGATGGCACTACTTCGTCAAACGTATCTAGATGCTACTTGGTACGCAAACGGAAAAATGAAGAATAAAGACCTATCTCTGGACGCAGTTAACAAAAACAAAAATGAAACACAAATCTTTGAAACAGGAAATCATATAGATGCTGTAAGAGCTGATAAAGTTGGAGACGAATTTGGTATTCAATATACTATTGTAGGGTCTGGAGATGAGTTTGAAAGAATACAAGACATAAAAAACACTAATGCAAAATTTATCATTCCAATTAACTTTAGGGCAGCATACGATGTAGCCGATCCCTTGTTAGCGCAACATATAGATTTGAGTGAAATGCGTAAATGGAATCAAGAACCCTCCAACTTAAGTGTTTTATCTAATAATGAAATAACTTTTGCTTTAACTACCCATAAATTAAAATCAATAAGTTCTTTTCACAAAAACCTAAGAAAAGCAATTAAATATGGTTTTAATAAAAAAAATGCACTAGCAGCCTTGACCTCTATTCCTGCTGAAATACTAGGCAATGATAAAATTGGAAATCTTAATATTGGTAGTTATGCTAATTTTATTATCACATCAGGTGATGTTTTTGATTCCAAAACCACTATTCACGAAAACTGGGTTCAAGGAGACAGAAACGTTATTAATGATATGAATATTAAAGATATTACAGGTGACTATATCTTGAGTGTTAATGATCTAAAATACAATTTATCAATCACAGGAAAAGGAGCAAAACAAAAAGGGAATTTATCAATAGGAAATGAAAAGATACAATCAACTTTTTCCTTTAAAAATAATTGGGTTTCTATTACAATGAACAATAACAGTACTTTCACTAGAATATTAGGAAAAATGTCCTACAATTCCAATGAAATAAATGGAACTGCTTTTGATAGTGCAGGAAATCAAACTTCATGGACTGCTACAAAAATTGTTAAAGAGGAAGACAAAAAGAAAAAATTTAATACTGATGAAGACAAAAATATTGTTCTTCAACCTGTAACTTTTCCTAACATAGGATATGGAAACTTCACACAACCAAAACAACAAACTATTTTAATAAAAAATACTACAGTTTGGACTAGTGAATCTGAAGGGATTTTAAAAAACACAGATGTTTTACTTAAGAACGGTAAAATTATTCTAATAGGAAGTAATATTAAAGACAAAAAAGCTTTAGTGATTGATGGGGTGGGGAAACATCTAACTGCAGGTATTGTAGACGAACACTCACATATAGCAGCATCTGCTATCAATGAAGGTGGTCACAACTCTACAGCGGAAGTAACTATAGAAGATGTTGTAGACCCAACCGACATCAATATTTACAGAAACCTTTCAGGAGGAACCACTTCAGTTCAAATTCTTCATGGTTCTGCAAATCCGATTGGAGGTCGTTCGGCTATCATAAAATTAAAATGGGGAGAAAATGCTCAGAATTTAATTTATGAGAATTCCCCTAAATTCATAAAATTTGCTTTAGGTGAAAATGTAAAACAATCTAGATCAAATACAAGTTTCAGGTTTCCACAAACTCGTATGGGGGTTGAACAAGTTTTTACAGATTACTTTCAAAGAGCTAAAGAATATGATCTTATTAAGAAAAGTGGTCAACCCTACAGAAAAGATTTAGAAATGGAAACTTTGGCAGAAATCTTAAACAAAGAACGCTATATCTCATGTCATTCATATGTTCAAAGTGAAATTAATATGTTAATGAAAGTTGCTGAAAAATTCAATTTCAATGTAAATACGTTTACACACATTTTAGAGGGATATAAAGTTGCTGATAAAATGAAAGAACACGGTGTTGGTGGATCTACCTTCTCAGATTGGTGGGCCTATAAATATGAAGTTAATGATGCCATTCCTTACAATGCGGCAATTATGCATAATGCTGGTGTTACTGTTGCAATTAATTCTGATGACAGGGAAATGTCAAGAAGATTAAACCAAGAGGCTGCAAAAACCGTAAAATATGGTGGAATGTCAGAATTAGAAGCATGGAAGATGGTTACCCTAAACCCAGCAAAACTTTTGCATATAGACCATAGAGTTGGAAGTATTAAAGTTGGGAAAGATGCCGATGTTGTCTTGTGGAGTGATCATCCACTGTCTATATATGCCAAAGCTGAAAAAACAATCATAGAAGGCAAGATCTATTTCGACATAAAAGATGATGAAAGAAAAAGAGCAGCCATTAAATTAGAAAAAGCAAAACTAATTAACTTGATGTTAAAAGAAAAAATGGGTGGTGGTAAAACACAATTACCAAAGAAAAGAAGAGATAGAAATTTTCATTGTGACACAAAAGAAATATAAAAAATGAGAAGAATAATATATAGTTTGATGTTTTTACTTACAATAGTAAACATCACAGCGCAACAAACCCCAGCAAGCAAACAAGCTGAATCAATATCTATTGAAGGAGCAACAGCCCATTTGGGTAATGGAGAGGTTATTGAAAATTCTCTTGTAATGTTTAGAGAAGGGAAAATTATTTTTGTTGGTAGTTCTAAAACAAAAATAGCAAGAATTGGAAAGATTATTAAGGCTAATGGCAAGCATATTTATCCTGGGTTTATAGCTACCAACTCAACTTTAGGCTTGGTGGAAGTAGATGCGGTTAAAGCATCTTCTGACGTTAGAGAAACTGGAATTATGAATCCACACATTAGAAGTATCATAGCTTATAATGCAGAAAGTAAAGTAATTGAATCTATGCGTCCTAATGGAGTTTTAATGGCGCAAATCACTCCTCGTGGAGGGACTATTTCTGGAACCTCCTCTGTAGTTCAACTAGATGCCTGGAATTGGGAAGATGCTTCACTAAAAAATGATGATGCTATCCACATGAACTGGCCATCTAGTTTTACAAGTGGACGATGGTGGCTTGGTGAAGACCCGGCTCTCAAACCAGACAAAAACTACCTAAAAAAAATAGAAGAAATAGCATCTTTTTTTAAAAGTGCAAAACAATATCACAAAAAAAATAATTCTATAAAGAATTTGCCCTTTTCTTCAACTGAAGGATTGTTTCTTGGAACTCAAAAGCTTTTTGTTCATGCCAGTGGGCAAAGAGAAATTACAGATGCTGTTACTATGGCTAAGGATTTAGGGATTAACAATATAGTTTTAGTTAATGGTCATGAAGCTGAAAAAGTTTCAAGCCTGCTCCTTAAACACAATATACCTGTTCTACTTGAAAGACCTCATAGAAATCCAGAAAGCGAAGATCATGCCTATGATTACACGTACACTATTGCAAAAACATTAACAGATTTAGGAATTTTGGTTGGTATCGGCATGGAAGGACAAATGGAAAGAATGAATACACGTAATTTACCATTTTACGCAGGTACATTTGCTGCACATGGTTTAGAAAGAGAGAATGCCGTTAAATTGATTACAAATAATGCTGCAAAAATTCTTGGTATAGATGACACTGTTGGAACACTTGAGGTAGGTAAAGATGCCACTTTGTTTATTTCTGAAGGTGATGCTCTTGATATGAGAGGAAATATTTTAACTGAAGCTTTTATCCAAGGGAGAAAAATAAGTTTAGAATCACACCAAACCAAATTATGGAAAAGGTATTCCAATAAATATAAAACAGAATAAAATGAAAAAGGCTCTAACAATTTAGAGTCTTTTTTTATAAAATTTACTATCCGAAAAAGAATTAAAAAGTATAAATTTGTAAGAAACTAACATTAAATGTTTCAAATTAAATGAAACAAATACAAAGTGTCCAAAATCCTCTAATAAAAAACATTCTTAAACTTCAAGAGAAATCTCGGGAAAGAAAAAAACAACAATTATTTGTTGTAGAAGGGAAAAGAGAAATTGAACTCGCATGTAAAGGTCAATTTGATATTGACTCACTTCTATTTATTCAACAAAAAATAGAGTATGATTACCTAAAACAGTTTAATGCTAGAGAAGTAATTGAGATTACTCAAGAGGTGTATCAAAAAATAGCTTACAGAGAATCTACGGAAGGAATTATAGCCACAGCTAAATCCAAGTATATAGATTTAAACTCGCTCATCTTTAAAAATAAAGAACCACTAATTTTAGTAATTGAAGGTATTGAGAAACCTGGAAACATTGGCGCCATGATTCGATCTGCTGATGCCGCTAATATTGATGCTGTAATTTTAGCAGATCCAAAGACAGATCAATACAACCCAAATGTAATAAGATCAAGTGTAGGAGGTGTTTTTACTAAGAATATTGTAATCTCTTCATCAGATGAAGTCATAAAATTTTTTAAAAAAAATAACATAAGAATGTATGCAGCAACTTTACAAAACTCAAACAAATATACAGATGAAGATTACACAGAAGCATCAGCTATAATAGTTGGAACAGAAGCTAACGGGTTAACTCAAATTTGGAGAGATCATTCAACAAAAAACATTAATATTCCCATGCAAGGAGAAATTGACTCTATGAATGTATCTGTAGCAGCTGCAATCATCCTTTTTGAAGCAAAAAGACAACGAAACTTTAAATAAAAAATAAGTACATGAAAATACTAGGGATGGATATCGGTGGCTCTGGAATTAAAGCAGCAATTGTTGATACAAAAACAGGTGAATTAATTTCCGATAGACATAGAATAGCCACACCAAAGCCAGCTACACCAGATGCTATTGCTGAAGTTGTGAAGAAAATGATAAACCATTTTAATTGGAACAAAGCTGTTGGATGTAGTTTTCCAACCACAATAATAGATGGAAAATGTATTCATTCTGGTAATTTAAGTACTAAGTGGAAAAACATTCAGGTTGATGATTTTTTTAAAAATATTTGTGAGATTCCATTTTACATAAGTAATGATGCTGATTTAGCTGGTATGGCTGAAGTAACTTTAGGAACTGGCAAAGGAAAAAAAGGAGTGGTTTTAGTAATTACTATTGGAACTGGAATAGGATCTGGCTTATTTTACAATGGAAAATTAATCCCTAATTTAGAAATAGGAAAATTACTACACAAGGATGGAGAAATAATTGAGTTTTTTTGTGCAGATTCCATTAGAAAAAAAGAAGAATTAACGTTAGAGGAATGGGCTTTACGCTTTGATATTTTGCTGCAATACATCAAAACTATATTCTCACCTAATTTAATAATTCTGGGAGGTGGTATTAGTAAAAAATACGATAAATTTAAACAATACTTGAGTACAGACGTAAAAATTAAAGTTGCCAAATTTAAAAATAATGCAGGGATTATAGGCGCTGCCATGTATGCTAGTAAAAAAATTAATAAATAATGGAACCCTCTACTCTATTTAATATCCTCATAACCATTTTATTAATAAAATTCGTTATTGATAGTGTTTTAAATCATTTAAATGCAAGACATTTTAATGATACCTTACCCAATGATGTTTCTGATGTATATGAAATTAATGAGTACCAAAAATCTCAAACATACAAAAGAACAAATCACAACTTTAGTAAAATCACTTCATTATTTTCTTTAATTACAACACTTCTTTTTTTCTTTTTTAACGGGTTTTTTATTGTAGACGAGATAGCAAGAGGATTTTCTAACAATATCATAATCATAACTTTAATTTTTTTTGGAATTATTATTGTTGGAAGTGATATCATTAGTATTCCTTTTTCTTTGTATAAAACCTTTGTTATAGAAGAAAAATTTGGGTTTAATAAAGCCACTAAAAAAATATTTTTTTTAGATAAAATTAAAGGCCTTTTAATGACTATTATTTTAGGTGGCTCTATCCTATCTATCATCACATGGTTTTATGAATTTACTGGAAATTATTTTTGGATTTACTCATGGCTATTAATCTCTTCTTTTTCAGTATTCTTAAATATGTTTTACTCCAAGCTCATAGTTCCATTATTTAATAAGCAGACCATTTTAGAGGAAGGTGATCTAAAAAATGACATTATAAAATATGTAAATTCTGTTGGTTTTAAAGCTCATGACATTTATGTTCTTAATGGATCCAAGCGATCTACTAAGGCTAATGCTTATTTTTCTGGATTTGGAAATCAAAAAAGAATTACACTATATGATACTCTTATAAACGATTTAGAAAATGATGAAATAGTTGCTGTATTAGCTCACGAAGTAGGACATTATAAAAGAAAACATATATTTTATAATTTAACATTATCTATTATATTAACTGGATTTGCTTTATTTGTATTATCATTATTTATTAAAACACCAGTATTATCATTAGCATTAGGCGTTTCACTTCCCAGCTTTCATATTGGCTTAATTGCATTTGGTATTTTATATTCTCCTGTATCCCAAATTTTAGGAATTTTTATGAATTATATGTCTAGAAAGTTTGAATATCAAGCAGATAATTATGCTAAAAATACATTTTCAGCTTTACCTCTAATTAGCTCATTAAAAAAACTTTCTAAAAATAGTTTGAGCAACCTAACACCACATTATCTCTATGTATTCTTTCATTTTTCTCACCCTACACTTTTAGAGAGAATTAAAAATTTAAAAAAAATAAACTGATCTTAAAAATTTGCTCATAGTTATTTTTTATACTACATTCATTGTATATTCTTGATTAATAATTTATAGTATAATCAACCAAAGAATATTTAGTTAAACAATATAACTTAATTTAATTATTGGAATATAAAGCCACCATAGAAGAAGAAAATAAAGAGATTGCTAAGCGATATAAGAATCTTTTAAAAGAAACATATCAAACTTTATCTAGATCAGATAAATTATTGATTAGAAAAGCTTTTAATTTATCTGTAGAAGCTCATTCAAATCAAAGAAGAAAAACGGGCGAGCCTTACATTTTTCATCCAATTTCTGTAGCAAAAATAGTTGCTAATGAAATTGGTCTGGGTGCAGTCTCTATTGTAGCTGCGCTACTTCATGATGTGGTTGAAGATACTAAGTACACCATAAATGACATAGAACAATTATTTGGTGAAACTGTAGCTAGAATAGTTAGTGGTCTTACTAAGATTTCTAGTTTAAAAAAAGACAAGGATCATTCTATTCAAGCAGAAAATTTTAGAAAAATGCTACTCACCCTGCACGATGATGTTCGTGTAATATTAATTAAAGTAGCAGATCGATTACATAATATGCAAACTATGGATGCTATGCCTGCTTATAAGCAGGTAAAAATAGCGTCTGAAACTTTATATATATATGCTCCACTAGCTCATAGACTAGGATTGTATAATATCAAAACAGAACTAGAGGATTTAGGATTAAAATATACTGAACCAGACGTTTACAATGATATAGTGAGTAAAATAAGTGAAAGCAAAGAAGATCAAGACAACTACATTAAAACCTTTGAAAAGATATTAAATAAGGGTTTAAGTAGAGAAAATTTTAACTATCAAATCAAAGGTCGCTTTAAATCCATTTTTTCTATTCGCAGAAAAATGAGGAAGCAAAATGTATCTTTTGATGAGGTTTACGACAAATTTGCCATCAGAATAATTTTTGAACCTACTTCCAAAGATGAAAAATTTGATGCATGGAAAATTTACTCTATAGTAACTGATTATTTTAAACCCAATCCTTCAAGACTTAGAGATTGGATTTCTCAACCAAAGTCTACAGGTTATGAGGCACTTCATATTACAGTTGTTGGTCCGGAAGCAAAGTGGGTTGAAGTACAAATTCGATCCAATAGAATGGATGAAATTGCGGAAAAAGGATATGCGGCTCATTTTAAATACAAACAAGGAACAGAAAATGAAAATGGATTAGATGGCTGGTTAAATCGTTTGAAAGAAACTTTGGAGAATCAAAGCATCAATGCAGTAGATTTTGTTGAGGATTTTAAACTGAACTTGTACGCTAAAGAAATTTATGTATTTACACCAAAGGGTGATTTAAAATCACTTCCAAAAGGTGCTTCAGCGTTAGATTTTGCTTTTTCGATACATACCGATATCGGTTTAAAATGTAGAGGAGTAAAAGTAAATGGAAAATTAGTTCCGTTAAGTCATGAACTTTCGAGTGGAGATCAAATTGAAGTTTTCACAACTTCAAATAATAAACCCAATGCACGTTGGTTAGATTTTGTTATTACCGCTAGAGCTAGAACTAAAATTAAATCAGCACTAAAAGAACAAGAGAAAAAAATAGCAGAGGAAGGCAAAGCAATTTTGGTGCGAAAACTTCGTCATTTAAAAATTAATTTCGATGAAAAATTATTAAATGAGCTTGTTGTTTTTTTTAAGTTAAAAACTAGTTTTGATTTATTTTTCAGAGTAGGAACAGGAGCTATAGATAATAGTAAATTAAAAAACTTTGTTAGTCAGCGAAACAATATGATTATTAACTTCTTTAAAAAACGTTTATCTAGAGCGCCTTCAAAAGAGTTAATAAATAAAGAAGAAGTTTCTACAAAATATGATGGATTGGTTTTTGGACAAGAAGAAGAAAAATTAGACTTCACTTCATCTAAATGTTGTAAGCCAATTCCAGGAGATAAAGTTTTTGGTTTTATAACTATAAATGAAGGGATAAAAATTCACAAAAAAGATTGTCCTAATGCTATTTCTCTTCAATCTAACTATGCTTACCGAGTTATTAAAGCAAAGTGGATAGATTCAACCAATCAAGAATTTAAAGCTATCTTAAAATTAAGTGGGGAAGACAACAAGGGAATAGTAAACAACTTAACTAAAATAATTTCTAACACTATGGATGTTTTTATTCATAGCATCAATATTGCTGGAAATGAAGGTGTTTTTGATGGCAAATTATCCATAAGTGTTAGAAACATAACCCAACTAAACAAATTAATTGAACGCATAAAAAAAGTAGAAGGTATTAAAAAAGTTGAACGTGTTAATACAATGTAAATAACCTTCTGAAAAAACTATCCTTTACATCAAATAATAATATTAAATTTGTTTCACTTATAAAGCAATAATATGGTCTCAAAAAATAATCAAGAAGTTGTAAAAAGAGTGTTTACTACCTTTCTGGAAGAGAACAAACACAGAAAAACTCCAGAGAGATTTGCTATTCTTCAAGAAATATATGATGTAGACGAACATTTTGATATTGAATCTTTGTATATCAACATGAAAAATAAAAACTATCGTGTAAGCAGAGCTACTTTGTATAATACTATAGACTTATTATTGGATTGCGGGCTAGTCAGAAAACACCAATTTGATGGCCAATCTATGGCTAGATATGAAAAAAGCTATTTTGACAAACAACACGACCACGTTATTCTTACAGATTCTGGAGAAGTTAAAGAGTTTTGCGATCCAAGAATTCAGATTATAAAAAAAACAATTGAAGAAGTTTTTGACATAGACATTCATAATCATTCACTTTACTTTTACGGAACAAAAAAACAATCAAAAAATTAATATTTAATAGAATTATATTTCATGGGGGTAGATTTATTACTAGGACTACAATGGGGAGACGAAGGAAAAGGAAAAATTGTTGATGTTCTTACAAAGAACTATGATATCATCGCTAGATTTCAAGGTGGACCTAATGCAGGGCATACACTAATATTTGATGGTCACAAACATGTTCTTCATACAATTCCATCAGGAATTTTTCATAAAACTGCTTTAAATGTAGTTGGTAATGGAGTGGTCATAGATCCAGTAATCTTTAAAAAGGAATTAGAAAATCTCGATAGACATGAAATTGATTATGAATCAAAACTTCTTATATCTAGGAAAGCCCATTTAATACTTCCAACACATAGATTATTAGATGCAGCCTCAGAAACTTCAAAAGGAAAAGCTAAGATAGGCTCTACCCTTAAAGGAATAGGTCCAACTTATATGGATAAAACTGGAAGAAATGGGATGAGAGTTGGTGATCTTGAATTAGATAATTGGAAAGACAAATACCAAGCACTAACAAAAAAGCATATTGAATTGTTAGATTTCTTTAATGTAGATATTCAATATAACCTAGAAGAATTAGAAGAAGAGTTTTCTAAAGGAGTAGAAAAACTAAGAAGATTATCTTTTATTGATAGTGAAGAATTCTTAAATAATGCAGTAAAAAATAAAAAAACTATTTTGGCAGAAGGTGCACAAGGGTCATTATTAGATATAGATTTTGGCACATATCCATTTGTAACTTCATCTAATACTACTGCCGCTGGAGCTTGTACTGGATTGGGAGTTGCGCCAAATAGAATTGGAGAAGTATTTGGTATTTTTAAAGCTTATACTACACGCGTAGGCTCAGGACCTTTCCCTACAGAATTATTTGATAACGATGGAGCTACAATGGCTAAAGTAGGACATGAATTTGGAGCAACTACCGGAAGGCCAAGACGTTGTGGATGGTTAGATTTAGTAGCTTTAAAATATGCAGTAGACATTAACGGTGTAACTCAATTAATGATGATGAAAGGAGATGTTTTATCAGGATTTAAAACATTAAAAGTATGTACATCATACAATTATAAAGGGAAAAAAATTAGTCACTTACCTTATAATATTGAACCTGAAAATGTGTCCGTTAATTATACTGAGTTTAAAGGTTGGAATGAAGACTTAACAAAAATGACTTCAGCAGACCAATTACCTAAAAACTTATTAGATTATGTGGCTTTTGTTGAAAAGGAAACAGGAGTTCCAATAAAAATTGTATCAGTAGGACCAGACAGAAAACAAACAATACTTCGATAGTTTTATAGTATAATTAAGAAGTTTACCACAGCTATTTCAGTACTTTAGCCAAAAATATTACAAGTTTGAAAAAAATACTGACTATATTATTTATTTTTATTTCTTGTTTAGGATTTTCTCAACAGAAAAAAATAAAATTTGATGCTGATTTACAATTTGCAGATGAAGAAAAATACCCTGGAGCTACTGTTCTTATAGGTAAAGTAAAAATGTTTCATGCTGGTGCAGTTCTAACTTCTAAAAAAGCTTTTTACTATAAAGAAGATAATTTCTTCAAGGCCATAGGTGATGTTGTCATCAATCAAGGAGACACTATTAAACAATACAGTGATTATGTCGATTATGATGCAAATACAAAAAAAACAGTCTCTTGGGGTCATGTCATTTTAAAAGACCCAACCATGACACTAACTTCTGACACTTTGTATTTCAACAGAGGAAGCCAGCTTCTATTTTACAAAGATTATGCAGTAATTAAAGATGAAACTAATGTTCTAGAAAGCAAGTTTGGAAATTATTACTTAGAACAAAAGAAATTTGTTGCTACTACTAAAGTTACCATCACAAATCCTGACAATCTTATTGAATCAAATCATCTAGATTATTACACGAATTCAGGACATGCTTTTTTATACGGACCTTCTACCATAACAAATCAAAAAGATAATAATAAAATTTACTCAGAAAGAGGATTTTACAATACAAAAACTGATATTTCACATTTTGTTAAAAATGCAAAACTGTATTTAGATGAAAGAACTATAGAGGGAGACAGTTTGTATTATGACAAGATTCGTGGATTTGCATCAGCAACAAATAATATTAAAGTAATTGATACCGCAGAAAATTTTATGGCAAAAGGAAATTATGCTGAATATTTTCAAAAAAAAGATTCAATTTTCATGATCAAAAAGGCTGTTGCTATTTCTGTAGTTGAAAATGATTCTACTTTTATTCATGGAGACACATTATTAGTTACTGGTAAAAAGGATAATCGAAAAATTCGCTCATATTATAATGTCAAGTTTTTTAAATTAGATTTACAGGGAAAATGTGATTCTTTATTCTCGGATCAATCAAAAGGAATTACTAAAATGTATGTAGATCCAATTTTATGGTCAGATAAAAGCCAAATTACTGGAGATAGTATTAAACTATTAAGTAATCAAGAAACTAATAAATTAGATTCTTTAAAAATATTAGGCAACTCATTTATCATTCAAAAAGATTCAATAGATCCTGAGAGTTTTAATCAAATTAAAGGTAGAAATATGTTTGGAAAATTCATTGATAACGAACTTCGAACATTATTAGTTAAAGGTAATGGTGAAGCTGTAAATTTTAATAGAAATGAAGAAGGAGTCCTAGAGACCATCACTAAACAATATTGTAGTAATATTGAATTTAAATTATTAAACAGTGAAATAAATCAGATAAAATGTTTAAACATGTCTGATGGAAAAACATACCCTCCATCACTATTTCCTGAGAATGATAGACGTATAAAAGGTTTTATTTGGAGAGAGACAGAACAACCTAAAACTAAAGATGATATTTTTAATAAAAAATCAACTAAAAGTAAAAAAGATAAAGTCTTTTTAAATTCAAAAAAAAATAACTTTAATCGAAATTAAATATAACCTCAAACTTAATTGGTGAAAAATGATTTCTTAACATATCAAGCACAAACTAGTCCTCACCCACTATCTATAGAGATAAAAAAAGCAAAAGGGAGTTATATTTATGATATCAATGGTAAGAAGTATTTAGATTTTGTAGCTGGAGTTTCAGCCAATAGTTTAGGTCATCAACATCCAAAAGTTACTAGAGCTATAAAAAAGCAATTAAATAAATATACTCATGTAATGGTGTATGGTGAGTTTATCCAAGATCAACCTGTGCAGCTATCTAAACTTTTATCCAAAACGCTACCAAATATATTTAGTGTGTATCTTACTAACTCTGGAACAGAGGCTTGTGAAGGGGCATTAAAATTAGCAAAACGTCACACAAAGCGATCTGAAATTATAGCTTGTCATCACTCCTATCACGGAAATACACAAGGATCAATGAGTGTTTCTGGGGCGGAAATCCAAAATAGAGCCTTTAGACCACTTGTACCTGGCACAAAATTTATCCATTATAATTCTTTAGAGGATTTAAAAAAAATTACAACTAATACTGCTGCTGTTATTTTAGAAACTATTCAAGGAGGAGCTGGCTTCATTGTCCCACAAAATAATTATTTAGCAAAAGTGAAACAACGATGCGAAGATGTTGGAGCATTAATGATAGTAGACGAAATTCAAACAGGAATTGGTCGCACAGGTAAGTTTTGGGGTTTTGAAAATTATGGAATTATACCAGATATAATTATTACAGGTAAAGGTTTAGGAGGTGGAATGCCAATTGGTGCGTTCATCGCTCAAAAAAAATTAATGGATTTATTAAAAGATCAACCGAAGTTAGGGCATATAACTACTTTTGGAGGACATCCAGTTATAGCCTCTGCTGCAGTTGCTACAATAAATACCATCCAAAATTCTACTTTAATAGAAGAGACGCTTGTAAAAGAAAAATTAATAAGAGAACTTCTAAAACATCCAAAGATTAAAGAAATAAGAGGAAAGGGGTTGATGTTAGCAGCTATTGTAGAATCTAATGAAATAGCAGCAAAAATCATTCATAAATGCTTAGAAAAAGGATTGATTTTATTTTTCCTACTGTTTGAGGAAAAAGCAATTAGAATAACACCACCACTAACTATCTCAAAAAAAGAAATTAGTAAAGGTTGTGAAATATTCATGAGGGTAATAGATAACCTCGAACAATAATATTTTATGTATTTACATAAAAAAACTCCTAAATTTCTTTAGGAGTCTTCACTAATTATATATTAACTACAATTTAGGCATTCTGTTTTTTTATCAAGTTTAAAGCAGAACCTTCATTATACCATTCAATTTGTCCAGCATTATAGGTATGGTTGGTTATAATTACATCTTTACTGCCGTCTTTATGAACAACTTCTATGGTTAAGTTTTTCCCAGGAGAAAATTCATGTAAATCAATAAAGTTAAATGTATCATCTTCTTGAATTAAATCATAATCTGTTTCATTAACAAAAGTCAATCCCAACATTCCTTGCTTTTTTAAATTTGTTTCATGAATTCTAGCAAAAGATTTTACAATTACAGCAACAACACCCAAATGACGTGGTTGCATAGCTGCATGCTCTCTAGAGGAACCTTCACCATAATTATGATCTCCGACGACTACAGAATAAATACCAGCTTCTTTATAAGCACGCTGAACATCAGGAACACCTGCATATTCTCCAGTAAGTTGATTTTTAACAAAATTAGTTTTCTTTCCGTAAGCATTAATTGCTCCAATTAGAGTGTTATTTGCTATGTTATCTAGATGACCTCTGAAACGCAGCCAAGGACCAGCCATAGAAATATGGTCAGTAGTACATTTACCAAAAGCTTTAATTAGTAGTTTGGCACCTGTAATTTTATTACCAATAGGTTTAAATGGTGACAATAATTGTAATCTTTCAGATTCTTCATTAACTACTACTTTCACATGACTACCATCACTTTCAGGGGCTAAATACCCATTATCTTTAACTTCAAATCCTTTTGGTGGTAATTCCCATCCAGTTGGTTCGTCAAACATCACTTTCTCTCCATTTGCATTTATTAAAGAATCTGTAAGTGGATTAAAATCTAGACGCCCTGCTATAGCGATTGCTGCTGTAATTTCTGGTGAAGCCACAAAAGCGTGAGTATTAGGGTTTCCATCAGCTCTTTTTGCAAAATTTCTATTAAAAGAGTGAACTATACTATTTTTAGGTGCATTTTTTGGATCGCTATATCTAGCCCACTGTCCAATACATGGACCACATGCATTTGTAAATATTTTTGCATCAAGTTTTTCAAAAATAGATAGAATTCCATCTCTTTCTGCAGTGTAGCGAACCTTTTCAGAACCTGGGTTAATACCTAGATCAGCATTCATTGTTATCCCTTTATCTAATGCTTGTTGAGCTATCGAAGAAGCTCTAGATAAATCTTCATATGATGAGTTTGTACAAGAACCTATTAACCCCCATTCTACTTGAAGTGGCCAATTATTTGAAGAAGCTTTGCTGTTCATACTCTCTCCTATTTCGGTAGATAAATCTGGTGTAAATGGACCATTTAATAAAGGTCCTAATTCAGATAAATTTATTTCTATCACTAGGTCAAAGTATTTTTCTGGGTCTGCGTAAACTTCAGGGTCTGCAGTAAGATATTCTTTTACATCGTTAGCAGCATCTGCAACATCAGTTCTATCAGTGGCACGTAGATATCGTTCCATAGATTCATCATATCCAAATGTTGAAGTAGTAGCTCCAATTTCTGCACCCATGTTACAAATTGTTCCTTTTCCTGTACAAGACATAGCAGTAGCTCCTGGACCAAAATATTCTACTACTGCTCCAGTTCCACCTTTCACTGTTAAGATTTGAGCAACTTTTAGGATTACATCTTTGGGAGCTGTCCAACCTGACAATTTACCAGTTAGCTTAATACCTATTAACTTAGGAAATTTCAACTCCCAAGCCATTCCTGCCATTACATCCACAGCGTCTGCACCACCTACTCCTATGGCAATCATTCCAAGTCCACCAGCATTTACAGTGTGAGAATCTGTTCCTATCATCATCCCTCCAGGAAATGCATAATTTTCAAGAACTACTTGATGTATAATTCCAGCACCTGGCTTCCAAAAACCTAAACCATATTTATTAGATACAGACTCAAGAAAATTAAAAACTTCACTACTAACATTATTTGCATGTTTTAAATCGTTAGAAGCACCTTCTTTGGCTTGTATGAGGTGATCACAGTGAGTGGTAGTTGGAACAGCTACCTTACTTTTACCTGCCTGCATAAATTGTAATAAAGCCATTTGAGCAGTAGCATCTTGAAGAGCTATTCTATCTGGAGCAAAATCTACGTAGTCTTTTCCTCTGACATACGCTTTATTTGATGTACCATCCCATAAATGAGAATACAATATTTTTTCAGCAAGAGTTAAAGGTTTACCTGTAATTTCTCTAGCAGTATCAACTCGGGTTTTAATGTTATCGTAAACCTTCTTGATCATGTCTATATCGTATGCCATATAAGTAATTTTAATGAATGTTTTAAGTATGACAAAACTAAGGTTTTTGAATGATATTTAAAAAATAAACAACAAATAGCTTTGATTAAAAGATTAAAAACAAGAAATAGTTATTTTTTTAATAATAATTGAAAAAAATACACTTTTTATAAAGTTATTTTATCAATATGATAAAAAAAGCAGACCAATAAGCCGGATTCTGTTCTCTTTAAAGAGTCTTATCATTTATCTAGTTCTAAAATTACTCTTAGAATCTATCTGCCTACCCCTTAGAATCGGGCGAGTAACCCTCAAACTCTAATGTACATGACATTGCACCGCACAGAGTTTACCTGGTTTCACTACAGCCGAACTGTACTTGCTTTCTGTTGCACTAGTCCTCAATTTACATTGGACGGATGTTATCCGCTGTGCTGCTCTATGGTGTCCGGACTTTCCTCTTACTGCAAGAATTTTATAAAAACTAAATTTAAAATAGTACTATCATAAAGTATAGATTTTATAATTCTGTAAGCAAGCGATAAGATAGGTCTGCTTTCAGTTGTCAAAAATACAATCTTTATTTAAATGAAAACCCACTCAAAATAAATTGAGTGGGAAAAAATTGCTATGAAAAAGATTTTTAATGCAATAGCATTAAAGTTCAAATTTAGTTATTAAAATCAAAAATAAAAAATCGTTAATTACATTTTTAAGAAAACATATCTTTTACTTTCTCAAAGAATGATTTATCTGATTTTTTTGGAGATGGAATAAAATTATCATCACTCTTCATTTTTTCAAAAAACTGTCTTTGTTCTTTGTTTAACTCCTGAGGAGTCCAAACATTTATATGTATTAAAAAATCTCCTGTTCCATATCGCTCTATACTGGGTAAACCTTTTCCTTTTAGTCTTAATATTTTACCCGATTGAGTTCCTGATTCAATTTTAATTTTAACTTTTCCAGATAATGTTTCTATCTCTTTACTTTCACCTAAAACAGCTTCGGATAGATTTATGTACAAATCAAAATGAACGTTGGTCCCCTCTCTTTTTAAAGTTTGATGTTGTATTTCCTCTATTAATACTAATAAATCACCAGACAATGAATTCTTTCCTGGAGCTTCATTCCCTTTCCCACCAACTTTTAATTGAACTCCTTCAGTAACACCGGCTGGGATATTAATAGATACCGTTTCTTCTTTTACTACTAAACCTTGAGCATCTGCCCCATTAGGCTTGCTAGAAATAATTTCTCCAGTTCCTTGACAAGTACCACAAGTAGTAGCTGTTTGCATTCTTCCAAGAATGGTGTTTGTTACTCGCATTTGTTGTCCAGATCCGTTACATGTTGGACAAGTTTTATATCTAACTCCTTCTGCTTGTATCTTTCTGCGAACTTTCACTTTCTTTTCAACACCTTTGGCAATTTCCTCTAATGTTAATTTTACTCGAATTCGCATGTTGGTTCCTTTCACTCTAGCTTGGCGTTGACCTCCGCCGCCAAAGCCTCCAAAGCCTCCACCTCCAAAAATATCTCCAAACTGGCTAAAAATATCATCCATATTCATACCCCCGCCGCCAAAGCCACCGCCTCCTTGAGCACCTTCAAAGGCAGCGTGACCGTATTGATCGTAACGTGCTTTTTTGTTATCGTCACTTAAGATTTCATAGGCTTCAGCTGCTTCTTTAAACTTCCCTTCTGCTGTTGCATCATCTGGATTCTTGTCTGGATGGTATTTAATTGCCTTCTTTCTGTAGGCTTTTTTAATTTCTGCAGCACTAGCAGACTTGCTAATACCTAATGTTTGGTAATAATCTTGTTTTGCCATATTCTATATTTGTATTCCACTGAAGAGGGGTAATCAACTTTTATGATTGCCCAATCACTACTTTTGGATAACGTATAATTTTTTCTCCTAATTTGTAACCTTTCTCAACTGCGTCAATCACTTTACCTTTTAACTTATCAGAGGGAGCAGGAATTTGTGTGATAGCTTCATGAATTTCAGCATCAAAAACATCACCTTCTTTTACCTCAATTTCAGTTAATCCTTTTTGAGTTAGCGTATTTTTGAACTTATCATTTATTAGTTGCATGCCCTTTAAAAGCTCCTTATCCTTTACTTTTTTTATTTCAGATAAACCTCTGTCAAAATCATCCATGATTGGCAGTAAAGATGTCATAAGTTCTTGACTGGCAGTTTTAAATAATTCAATTCGTTCTCTTGAGGTTCTTTTTTTATAATTTTCAAACTCTGCAAACAAACGTAAATATTTATCTTTTTCTTGTTGAATTAATTCATCTGAAGTAAGTTCTTTCTTAACTTCCTCTTGGTTTTGTTCTACTTGAGATTCTTGTTCAACGTCCTTTATTTCTTCTTCTTTTGTGTTTTCTTTATTACTCATTTTATAAATTAATTAAAATGTTTACATTTTATATTCAAATATTTTGCCAATAAAAAAATAGTGCCAAAGTGACACTATTAATATATTATAATTAAAAACTTAGTATGTTTAAGCTTCTATTCTTTCAATTTTTGCTCCTAAAGATCGCAAGCGATTTTCAATATCTTCATATCCTCTATCGATTTGCTCTATATTATTAATAATACTTGTGCCTTTAGCTGATAATGCCGCTATTAATAATGAAATTCCAGCTCTAATATCTGGAGATGACATCTTTGTAGCTTTTAATTGTGATTGACGGTTATGACCAATTACCGTAGCTCTATGGGGATCACATAAAATTACTTTAGCTCCCATATCTATTAATTTATCAACAAAAAACAAACGACTCTCAAACATTTTCTGATGAATTAAAACAGTACCTTTTGCTTGAGTAGCAACTACCAAAATGATACTCAATAAATCTGGAGTAAAACCTGGCCATGGGGCATCTGAAACTGTTAATACAGATCCATCTATATAATTTTGTATCTCATAGCTTTCTTGAGAGGGGATAAATATGTCATCTCCTCTTTTTTCTAGTTGGATTCCTAATTTTTTAAAAACTGAGGGTATTTGACCTAAATTTTCCCAACTAACATTTTTAATTGTTAGCTCAGATTGTGTCATGGCAGCTACACCTATCCAACTTCCTATCTCAATCATATCTGGTAGTACACTGTGAGTACAACCTCCAAGAGAAGATACCCCTTCAATTACTAACAAATTAGAACCTACGCCTGTAATATTGGCACCCATACTATTCAACATTTTAGATAATTGTTGGATATAGGGTTCACAGGCTGCGTTGTATATTTTTGTGGTTCCTTTAGCTAATACAGATGCCATGATAATATTTGCAGTTCCTGTAACAGATGCCTCGTCTAATAACATTTCAGAACCAAAGAGACCATCTGGCGCCTCTACTCCATAAAAATACTCTTCTTTGTTATATCTAAAAGTTGCTCCTAAACGAATAAAACCCTCAAAATGTGTATCTAGTCTTCTTCTACCTATTTTATCACCTCCTGGTCTAGGAATATATCCTTTCCCATAACGAGCCAATAATGGACCTACTATCATGATAGATCCTCTTAGAGAACTTCCATCTCTTTTAAATTCAGGTGACTCTAGATACTCTAAATTAATATTGTCGGCTTGAAAAGTATATGAGTTTTTATCGAGTTTGTTTATTTTAACTCCAAGTTCTCCAAGAATAAAAATTAATTTATTGATGTCTATAATATCAGGAATATTATGAATGGTAACTTTTTCTGGAGTTAATAAAACGGCACATAAAATTTGGAGTGCTTCATTTTTTGCTCCCTGTGGTGTAATGGTTCCGTCTAATCTATGTCCGCCTTCTATTTTAAATGAAGCCATCGTTATCTTTTTCTGTTTTTGTGTTGGTAATTTTTTCCTTTATTATTTTTGTGATTAGATCCTTGACCTTGAGTATTTCTTTTTCTAAGTAGGTTTTTACTTTCAGATAATACTTCTTCAGAATTTCTTATATCAATTTTACCAATAGATAATTCGTATAAATGAGAGAAAATAACATCATCTTCTACAGTGTCTTTATTCCAATTTAAAAAACACTTTTTCATATGATTAGCTATAGAATATACTAAAGCTTCTTTCATTTCTCCTTCATCCCAAGTCAAAGCGGTGTCTATCATAATCTGAATATTATTACCATAAAACCGATATTTATTTGCAGATTTAGGGTATGCTAAGGGTTGTGGTTTTTCTTGCAACTCTTCTTTTGAAGGTCTTTCGTAGGGAGATTCTGCATCTAATTTAAAATCAGACATGATGTATAACTGATCCCAAAGTTTGTGTTTAAAGTCTGGAACATCACGTAAATGAGGTTGAAGATTACCCATTACATCAATTATTGCTAGTGCCATTGTATTTCTCTCTTCTTTAGTCTCTAAAGCTATACAGTGATCCACTAATTTTTGAATGTGCCTTCCATATTCTGGAATAATTAAATGAGGTCTTTCTGCATTGTATTCTAAATCGTAGTCTATCATATGATTTGAAATGTTATAATCTAAGGTTAGTGCAAATTAAGTATTTATTTTTGGTTTGACTTCACAAAACATCAACCAATCACTTTCAATTTAGCAAATTGAAGTAATAGTTTCTTCTTTCCTACTGTTCCAAACTGAATTTCTGCTTTTTTATTGGCTCCAGTTCCTTCTAAATTTAAAACCTCTCCTCTACCAAAACGATTGTGCTCAATAATATTTCCAACAACGATCTTATCATCAAATAAATTTGCTTTTGGTTGAGTATGAGATACTTTTTTTAAATTTTTAGGTGGAGTAAAAACTACTTTATTTTCTTGTTTTCTCTCTAGCTTCTTTCTTTGTATGGGTTTCTGAAAACGAATTTTTTTTGGAGCATCACCAAAAATATCCTCATTTAA
>Ga0209195_1000073_pt1 | contig 73922 bp, 60 predicted proteins | sample COGITO_mtgs_1004_3_FD_184788 | JGI IMG/M metagenome (GOLD analysis project Ga0209195, IMG submission 184788) | Pelagic marine microbial communities from North Sea - COGITO_mtgs_100420 (SPAdes) (version 2) | ecosystem: Environmental > Aquatic > Marine > Epipelagic ...
CCGCAATACTGAGCATTCTAAGTTCGGGTTGACGTTTTTTACTTAACTCGAACACTCTTTATTTTATTATCCCTATTATCAAACTACCCAGTTGTCTTAAAAGTCGGCGTTTAAGGGCGGAAGTCTATAACTAAAAAATTCACATAATATGACCCCGGAGCTATTTATTAATGAAAAATCTACTTTTAATCGGACTCATGCTCCCAGCGCTCTTTGCCTGCGGCCAGAAAACACCAGCCTTCAGCGAAAGTGCCCCCAGCTCAGAATTTAAGCTCGACAGCACAGCGTCTGTCTTGGTGTATACAACCGCCAAGGATACCGATAAGCGACTAAGCCTTACCGATACATTGACCTTTGATCCAGGGGTGCAGCCTTTTGAAAGCGAAGTGTCAGTCTTTGTAAATCCCAATAAACGCTATCAGAAGGTGCTTGGCTTTGGCGGGGCAATTACGGATGCCAGCGCTGAAGTATTCGCTAAGTTACCTGCCGAAAAACAGGAAGAGTTCCTCAAGGCCTATTTTGATAAAGAGGAGGGTATTGGTTATACCTTGGTACGCACCTCTATTCACAGTTCAGATTTTGGCAGTGCTAGCCATACCTATATTGAAGAGGGCGACAAGACGCTGTCGACCTTTAACATCGACCAAGATCGTGAGTTTCGTATTCCACTTATTAAGCGTGCAACTGAGGCTGCGGGGGGCGATATAACCTTCTATGCCAGCCCCTGGAGCGCCCCTGCGTTTATGAAGAGCAATAACAATATGCTCCGTGGTGGCAAGTTATTGCCCGAGTACTATGAAACTTGGGCACTGTATTTTGCCAAGTTTATTAAGGCCTATGAAGCTGAGGGCATGCCTGTATGGGGCGTGACTATTCAGAATGAGCCAATGGCCGTTCAGCGTTGGGAATCGATGATTTACACGGCGGAAGAAGAGCGTGATTTTCTTAAGAATCATCTTGGGCCGGTCCTCGAGCGAGAAGGCCTCGGGGACAAAAAAATCGTTGTCTGGGATCATAACCGCGACCTGATTACCCGCCGCGCTAATGTAATCTTTGACGACCCAGAGGCCGCTAAATACGCCTGGGGGATTGGTTTTCATTGGTATGAAACCTGGGCCGGTGGCGAGACCATGCACGACAACCTAGCGCTGGTTCACGAGTCTTACCCGACCAAGAATTTACTGTTTACTGAGGGGACTAACGAAAACTTCAGTGAAGATCGCTACCAATACTGGCCAAATGCTGAGCGTTACGGTAACTCAATGATCAAGGATTTTAATCGTGGCACTGTGGGTTGGACGGACTGGAATATATTGCTCGATCATACCGGCGGCCCCAATCATGTTGAGAACTTTTGCTTCGCGCCAATTCATGGCGATACGCGAACCGGTGAGCTAATTTATACGCCAACCTATTATTATATTGGTCACTTCTCTAAGTTTGTGCGCCCAGATGCTCAGCGTGTCAGTACCAGTAGTAGCCGCAGTTTTCTATTAGCGACCTCGTTTATCAATACAGACAATCAGATGGCCACTATCGTAATGAACCATACGGATAAGCCCGTTGGCTACAACTTCTTTGTCGGTGAAGAACAGACCAAGCTCATTATTCCCCCCCGAGCGATGCAGACATTGGTTTACTAGAGGCTACAACGAGTCATTTAGGTTTTTCACTAACGTTCGCCCAGGCCTATTGGCCTGGGTTTTTTTTGTCTATAAAACGGACTGCTGTGCGGCGCGGTATTTAGTCGGCGTTACGCCTTCGAGTTTTTTAAAGAATGTGTAGAACACAGATTTGCTGTTGAAGCCGACTGTCAGATAAATATCGGTAATGGTAACCCCCTTGGATTCAGTCAACAGTCGCTTAGCTTCTTCTATGCGGTAGCGGTTGATAAACTCATAGTAGTTAACCCCAAAGTGGCGGTTAATTAGCATAGATAAATCCCTGGGCATTACATGCAGGGCTTCTGCCAGACGATCCAATGTAATGTCTGGTTCCATATAGATCTTAGTGTCGCGTATAGCGCCATCAACTTTGGCCGCCATTTCTGGCTGTAAAAATGCTTCCTCAGTTGGCTTCTTTACTGGGGCTGTATCACTGACCTGCTCGAAAGCACCAAAATAGCGGATGGCCGTGAACACCAATAAGTTCACCAAAATAAAGCTTAGGTAGTAACCGGTTAATCCAATAGTGCTGAGAATTTCTTGGCCGAGCACGAAGTCACCGAGGTTATTGGCTATCTTCGCGATCAAGAGCACAACCTCGGACAGAATAACCAGTAAAAATCCAATAACGAGTGCCCTAAGCCAGGAGACATGGATTTTCTCCATATTGGAGTTAGTGTTGCGTAATAGGTTGCTATAGCGGCTTATAAGCACAAAGCATGCGACTGCATAGCCGACTCTTATTAGCTTGCTAAAGAATTCCATGTACACATAGTTGTGGCTATAGACAAAGGATTCTGAGGTGATCAGGTGCAGGCGCACGTCGGCAGGTAGGGTATAGAATGTAGTGCCAATAAATAGAGCGAAGGCCGCTAAGGGGGCTAGGTGCAGTAGGTCAACTTTGGCCAGCCTAAAGTCTCGGAACACCAGTGACCTGAAGCATAGGAACAGAAGAGCTCCATCAAGGTAGTAGGCAATTCCGGGCAAGAAATGCAAAGCTGGGAATCTCTCCCTCGCGGTAAATTTAAAGTCCGCGCCCCAGAGAATTAGCTCGTTGATAGGGATCAGTGCATGAGCCAGTAAAAAGAAGGCTAAAAACCAAATGCTTGGCGTGTTTTTGTTATTGGTTAGGCACAGCAACCAACAACAAAACAGGCATTGCATCGCCGTCATTAATAATATGACATCGTGAAAATTGAATAACACTGCGTCGAATCTTAAAACGTCCATTTACCGCCTTCTATATGTCAAAGTATGTACGACTGATGCCGAACCTTTGCTCTCTTTAGAATTTGTTGGTATTAAAAATAGGCCTAAATAGCAGCGTACTCTCGGTCATGCTCCTATTTGGAGCCAATGAGGGCGCTATATGCCAACCTTTTTCGCCGAATAGTCCTCTCTGTGCGTTAAGAGCACCAAAAAAGGGCGCTGATTGAATAATTATCGGTCTCAAACTGCCCTGATTCATCTCCTAGTCAAGTGCCTGCCGCCTCAGATTGGCTTAGTTTTTTTTGGGACCTCTGCCTACAGCATAATTAATTGCAAATTAGTTGGTTTGTGGGGGGGCGGATGGACCTCATTGCCTCGTCTTATACCAATGCGTTAAAAGCGCATTTAATAAAAAAACTAATATTTCTTACTTTTGGGGAACAAATATGTTTAGAAAGTCAAAACTTTCTGTAGCAATCCTTGCCGCCGCCGGAACACTGGCAGCAGGTCAGGTTTTTGCTGACAGCAGTACGCTCGAAGAGGTTGTTGTTACCGGAATACGCGGTAGTCTTGAGAGAGCAATGGACACAAAGCGCGATGCCTCTGGTGTTGTTGATGCAATTTCTGCGGAAGATATGGGTAAATTCCCAGACACTAACCTGGCAGAATCGCTGCAGCGTATTTCCGGTGTATCGATCAACCGTGTAAACGGCGAAGGTTCTGAAGTAACTGTCCGTGGTTTCGGCGGTGGCTTTAACCTGGTAACACTCAACGGGCGTCAAATGCCTTCAGCTAACGTTGGTACTATTACGGGTAACCCGTTGGATCAAGGTTCTTCAGGAAGCAGCCGTTCGTTTGACTTCTCAAACCTGGCATCTGAGGGTGTTCGTGGCCTACAGGTCTATAAAACAGGCCGTTCATCTGTAGCAACCGGTGGTGTAGGTGCAACAATTAATGTTGAAACCATCAGACCTCTAGAATCAGAGGGAACTCAGGTCAGTCTTGGTGTTAAAGCCGTAAATGATTCTAGCGGCGACGACATCACTCCAGAAGTAAGCGGTTTATACAGCTGGACTAATGACAGCGCTACTTTGGGTGTTTCTGTATTTGGTAGTTTCCAAGAGCGTGACTCTGGTAGCCGTCATGCGAGTGTTGAAGACTTCAACTTACGTACCTGGGATAGCACTAACGCAGACAACTTAAAGAACTTAGGTATTGTTGATGGCGCTACTATCGTCAATGCCCCCAACGACGGTCAGTTAGTATATCGACCTACTAACCTCGGTGTAGGATTCAACGAAGACAAGCGAGAGCGTACCAATGGCTTGCTAACTGTTCAGTTTGCTCCTAACGATGAAATGACGTTTACAGCTGATGTTGCCTATGCAGAAAACATTCAAGATTCTACTTCTTTGATTGATGGCGTATGGTTTAACGGCACTGTTGATTATGTTGAGTATGACGGTAATGCAGTTGTTGCTGCTCCCGTAATATTTGCAGAAGACGTTTCTGGTGGTAAGGATTTCTTCTTCCAGAATCTCGCGATGGGCACTAAGGACACTCTAGACTCAATCGGTTTGAACTTGGATTGGAATGTAAGCGACAAGCTGAACCTGCGCTTTGATCTTGCCTCTTCAGAAGCTGAAAGTGGCGGAAATGGTCCTCAAGGCAACAACGTACTTCGTATGAACGTTGCAGGTGCTACGGCAGGTTGGCAGGCAGTCGATTTTGGTCAAGAAATACCTCAGGGTATTGTTTCTGTTGATGACACTAAAACGAGTGGTACAACAAATGGCATTTTCGATCTAGCTGATGTTGGATCTCAGGTTACTCAGTTTGCAAAATCTGGCCAGGTGGCCAAGCTTGATCAGTTCTCTTTTGATGGAACTTTTGCTGCTTCTGATAGCATTGAAGTCGACTTTGGTCTGGGCTTTATGAGTGCCGACATGCGACAGACTCGCACATCCGGTTCTAGTGGACTGGGTGGTTGGGGTGTTGATGTTCCTGGTGATATCCCAGAAGGTCTTATTACTCAGGTTAGCACTCTCGATAAGTTTGACTATAAAGGATCTGGCGTTGCTGGTGTTTCTCAGCCTGCTGGAGAGACCGCACCGATTGCCTTGGGTTCTGTCTCATGGCAGGGTGATCCGCTGACATTGCTAAACGCGATGGCACCAATTTATGGTCTCGATCCAAACAACATGCCTATTAATAGCACTGCTGATAATCAGGTTGAAGAAGATACCGTCTCTATTTATGGTCAGGTTAAGATGGATGGCGAGCTGGGTGGATTAGCCGTCAACGTAGTTACAGGTCTCCGTTGGGAAGAAACTGAAGTGACGTCTACGTCGCAGCAATCAATTCCTAGCGCTTTGGTTTGGGAGTCAAATAATGACTTCGCCTTCACACTTGGTTCTGGTGTAGACAGTATTCAGGATGACTACACTTACAGTTCACTGTTGCCAAGCTTGGACATATCTGTCGATATTACTGACAACTGGAAGGCTCGTGCGTCGTTTAGTAAGACTCTTGCTCGCCCAGGGTATAACGATATGTACACTGCTACCTCAGTAGGAACTCCGCCTCGCATAACCCACCTAGGTGACCAACCTTCGGCTACCAAGGGTAATGCGCGATTGGATCCATTGGAATCAAGCAACTTCGACTTGTCGGTTGAATATTACTATGGCGAAGCTAATTACTTCTCAATCGGTTACTTCCAGAAAAATGTATCTAACTTTGTTGGTATCCAGCAGGCCGATCAATCGTTATTTGGCCTGAGAGACGCGACAGCATCTAACAGCACCTTCTTAGCTGCAGCCGTTACTCAGCTGGCTTCTATCGGTGTGGCGGAAAGTGAAGATACGCTTTTCTCTATGACTGCGATTCTGCAAAATATGTCAGACTTCACTGAAACAACTGGCGCTGCAGCTTATCAGGCAGCTCAGGGAGCAGCGGTATCTGAACAGGCGTTCCATGAATCTATCTTTAGTGAGTACGACGTAACCGCTGTAGCAACAGATCCGTTAGTAGAATTCGCGGTGAAGAGCCCAACCAACTCGCAGGATGCAGAAATCTACGGTTTTGAAGTTGCATCGCAGCATTTCTTTGGTGATACAGGCTTCGGTTATCTGTTTAACTACACTACTGTAGAAGGCGATATTGGCTACGATAATGGATCCGATCCTACTGAAGACCAGTTTGCACTTCCTGGCCTAAGTGATAGTCTCAACCTTGTGGGAATTTACGAGAAAGATGGTCTATCTGCTCGTTTGGCTTACAACTGGCGTGACAATTTCTTGAACCAGGTTAACCGTGCGGCAGGTGGTACTCGTAACCCAGAGTACGTTGATTCTGTTGAACAGTTGGATTTGAATGTAAGCTACGAGTTCAACTCTGGTGTTGTTCTGTCGATGGATGCAATCAATCTCACTGGCGAAGGACAGCGTAAGTACGGTCGTACTGAAACTGCTGCATTCTTTGTACAGGAACTTGATCCACGCTATGTGTTCTCTGCACGATATACATTCTAAGATGGTTAACCTGTCCTCTCTGGGAGCTTTTGCTGCCAGAGAGGGCACAGCTAGCATAAAGAATGATGCAAAGAATAAGTTTATATAGTAGTTCCGATAAGGCCTCCATGTAGTTTTTACCGGAGGCCTTATTTTATATTACACTAGCGGAACAGACTAAAATTCCGCTGACGCTAAATGACTGGATGATTGTATGAGTAACGCTGTACTCTTGAATAATGTGGAACACAAAGACGTAAACGTTGACCCCAGCCACAGAGCTGAATATGGCGACAGTGTGAACCGAGTGTTAGCCTTTTCTACAGAATTTGGTGATCTTCAAAAAGAATATCCAATACTATTTTATAAAGATCCTAAAACGGAAACGTTTCAGGCTCACGCAATTTTGGGCCTTAGTAAAGACGAAAATCTGTTTTTAGGCGATGATGGTTGGCAGGGTAATTATGTGCCGGCCATACTGGCCCGCGGGCCATTTCTGATCGGCTTTCAAGACCGAGAAGTCGACGGAAAAACGGTTAAAGACCCGGTTATCCATATTGATATGGGTAACCCAAGAGTGGGTGCCAAAAATGGCCAGCCTTTATTTCTCGCCTATGGCGGAGACACGCCTTACCTAGAGAGCGTAATGCAAACCCTTCAGGTGATTCATCAGGGTGCTGCCCTCGATGAGGAGATTTTTTCAACACTTGAATCCATGGGGCTGTTTGAACCCGTAAATATACAGATCTCTCTGAGCAATATTGCTAATGTTAATTTGGCTGACTACTACACCATTAACAAAGACAAGTTGGCTCAGTTGGACGGTGAAAGTTTAGAGAAGCTCAACAGGATGGGAATATTAAGCGTTGTTTTTTGTGCCCTCGTATCCCTAGGTAACTTTAATAAACTGATTGAATTGAAAAACAAGAGAATGGCAATTGCTTAGCAACATTCCACAACAACTGTTTTAATGATGACGTATCCGGCAAGTCAGGTTCGTATATTAGAGGGCGTTTTGCCCGATCAGATTCCCTTTGATGAGCTCATTCAAGGGAATGAGCCTGTGATCTTGCGAGGCTTGGTTTCCAGTTGGGGGCTAGTTCAAGCGGGCAAAGTATCGCCAGACAGTGCTATGGAAATATTGCAGAACCATTCTAGCGGCAAGCCAGTGGGTGTTTATGTTGCGCCTCCTGAAGCGAATGCACGGTTTTTTTATAACGACGATTGCTCTGGGTTTAACTACGAAAGTCAGCACCGCGAACTCAGTGAAATCTTTGCCGAGATTCGCGACAACAAGAACAATCCTAATCATTCTTATTACTACATGAATTCGCTCACATTGGACAATTGCTTTCCCGGCCTTCGGGAGAAAAATGACCTATCGTTTGAGCATCCTATTTTTACCAATAACAAGCCACTGTCCAAAGTCTGGGTAGGCACGGAGTCAATTGCTGCGGCCCATTATGATGTGCCAAGCAATCTAGCCTGCTGTGTACTGGGCGCCCGTCGATTTACATTGTTTCCCCCTGAGCAGATTCATAATTTATATCCTGGCCCACTAGAGCCAACGCCCGGCGGCCAGGTTATAACCATGGTCGACTTGAAAAATCCTGACTTCGAACGATTTCCACGGGTTCGTCAGGCATTGGATGCGGCAATCGTTGTTGATTTGGAGCCTGGGGATGCGGTTTTCTACCCCAGTATGTGGTGGCATCAGGTTGAGGCGTTGTCGCCTTTTAATATTATGGTTAATTTTTGGTGGCTTACGGCACCAGCTTATATGGGCAATCCCATGGATGTTGTTATGCACGCCATGATGAGTGTTAGAGATCGCCCCGAGGCTGAAAAGAAAGCCTGGCGAGAAGTGTTTGATTACTACGTGTTTGGCTCGCCGGAAACACCGCGCGAGCATCTGCCGCCATCGGTACAGGGCGCGTTGGCAGACCTGGATGACAACATGGTTCGGCGCCTTAGAGCGCTTGTTAAAAACAAACTAAATCGTTAGAGACCCTAAGCCAGGTTTCTTTCTGAGAGACATATAATAATTTTTGCGGAGATAGAATAATGATGAAAGTGGTTATTGCAGGGGGTGGAACAGCCGGCTGGATGGCAGCTTTTAGTCTCTCAGCCCGATTGGGCAGTTTGCTCGATATCACGTTGATCGAGTCTGATGAAATAGGAACTGTCGGTGTAGGCGAAGCGACGATTCCTCCCATGCGTAATTTTCATCGCATCATGAATGTTGATGAGCAAGAATTTATGCGTGAAACCCAGGCTACATTTAAGTTGGGTATTGAGTTCGATAACTGGGGGGAGATTGGCGATAGCTACATCCACTCCTTCGGAGAAATCGGTCAGCGCTCTTGGATGGCAGAGTTTCACGAATTCTGGATGGAAGCGCGAGCTCAGGGATTCGGGGGCAGCCTAGAGGATTATTGCCTCGAATTAAAAGCCGCCAAAGCGGGTAAGTTTGCCACGCAAATAGATGACACTCGACTGAATTTTGCCTTTCATCTCGACGCCACGCGCTATGCAAAATACCTGCGCAAGAAAAGTGAGGCAGCAGGGGTTCGCCGCGTAGAAGGGCTAATTAAGGACGTGCAAAAAGATCCGCAATCGGGCGATATAAAAGCGTTACTGTTGGACAGTGGGGAGCTGATTGAGGGCGACTTATTTGTTGACTGTACCGGCTTCCGTTCCCTATTACTGGGTGAGTCGCTCGGTGTAGAATTCGAAGACTGGAGCCACTGGCTGTTCTCAGACAGAGCCATTGCTGTGCAGACAACCTCCGTTGATGAGCCGCGACTTTACACTCGCGCAATTGCCCATACCTCAGGATGGCAGTGGCAAATCCCACTGCAAAGCAGGGTCGGAAATGGCATTGTTTACAGCAGCCGTTTTATGTCTGATGACGAGGCCAAAGATACACTGCTGAGCAATATTTCAGGTGAAATGATTACCGAGCCTCGGTTTATTAAATATCGCACCGGGCGTAGACAGAAATCTTGGCACAAGAACTGTGTTGCACTGGGGCTGGCCAGTGGCTTTATCGAACCCTTAGAGTCCACCAGTATTCACCTGGTGATGACAGCCATTATTCGTCTCATTCGCCTATTTCCGTTTGGTGATTCTAGCGAGGCATTGGCAGACCGGTTCAACGAAGAATCGACTACCGAAATAGAGACCGTAAGAGACTTTATTATTCTTCACTACAAGCAAACGAATCGCACCGACAGCGACTTTTGGAATGCCTATCGCACCATGGATATACCCGAGTCGCTTGCCCATCGCCTTGAGATATTCAAGAAAAATGGTTACGTCTGGGCAGATGATGTGGCGCTGTTCCGAGTCGATTCCTGGGTGCAGGTAATGATGGGGCAGGGACTGGCTCCAGCGGGTTTCCATGGCGCTGGCAAGCTGACGGATAAAACTGTTCTCCAAGAATCGTTGGCCAAAATAAAGGCCTCGATTGATGAAAAGGTAGAGAAGCTTCCAACCCATCAGCAATTTATTGACCACTACTGTAAAGCGCCCAGCGCGGATTGATCCTGTAAAAATATTGAGGCAATGATGACTAAAACTGTAGTGATAGTAGGTGGCGGCAGCGCTGGTTGGTTGACGGCTGGCATTATCGCTGCCCGGCACAATCCTCAGAATGACGCTGGGCAAGGCACCAAGGTGATACTTCTTGAATCCCCCGATGTTGCCAATCTTGGTGTCGGTGAGGGAACCTGGCCCACCATGAGAGATACTCTCCGGCAGATAGGTATATCAGAAGTCGACTTCTTGCGTTCCTGCGATGTCGGCTTCAAGCAGGGTTCCCAATTTATTAATTGGCAGCGGGGGGAGGGCGAATCTTACTATCATCCCTTTGTGCCTCCCGCAGGCTATGGCTCTGTGAATTTGGCAGCCCACTGGCTGGATCGCAGTACGGACAGCACTTTTGCAGATGCGGTTTCTCCTCAGGGTAAGGTCTGTGATTTGGGGCTTGCTCCTAAAACAGCCCAGACGCCAGAATATGCCTTTGGCCTAAACTACGGTTACCACCTTAATGCAGGCAAATTTGTCGAACTGTTAAAGCGCCACTGTGTGGACAAGCTGGGAGTGGATTACCAGCTGGGTCATGTGGATCAGGTGCTCAGTGCCGAAAATGGTGATATCACCGCCCTGTCTTTGACTAAGGGTGAAAATATTTCTGGTGACCTGTTTGTGGACTGCACAGGCTTTTCAGCCCTATTAATCGGCAAACATTATCAGGTCCCCTTTGTGTCACAGCGAGACTGTCTGTTTAACGATACAGCCCTTGCCGTGCAGGCCGACCATGCTGGTGAAGACACACCAATAGCGTCCTGCACCAAGTCTACCGCCCAATCCAGTGGTTGGATCTGGGATATTGCGCTGCCTACAAGGCGCGGCATTGGCCATGTGTTCTCCAGCCAGCATGTCTCTTTGGAAACAGCAGAGGACGAATTGCAGCGCTATCTTGCGGCAGATCCCGCGTTGGCTAAAAAACAACACAGTCCCCGTAAAATAACATTTCAACCTGGCCACAGAGCGCGCTTCTGGCATAAAAATTGTGTTGCTGTCGGTGTCTCGGCGGGATTTGTTGAGCCGCTGGAGGCCAGTGCCCTGGTATTGATTGAAAAATCAGCGGAATTTATCAGTAATAATTTGCCTCAGGACAGGGCTGCAATGAAGGTTGTCGCCAAGCGATTTAATGACATTATTGGTAAATACTGGGTCGATATTATTGATTTTCTAAAACTGCATTATGTGTTGACCGAGCGCACAGATTCAGAATATTGGCGAGATCATGTTCGGGCCGAGTCAATACCGGACAGCCTTCAGGATGCGTTAGAACTGTGGCGCGCTCAGGTTCCCTGGGTGTCTGACAGCAATAATCGGGCTGAGCTATTCTCTGCTGCGAGCGTACAGTACGTGCTTTATGGCATGGGCTTTGCCACTCAGATCAATAGCAGCCGTTTACGCGGTTGGGATAAAGATGCTGTCTTGGCAGACAGATTAATGCGCGACAATCTGGGTAAGACTGAGATTTTTATGGCCAGTCAGCCGACAAATCGTGATCTGCTTAACCTTGTGCGCAGAGGCTAAGGAGAGGTTAATACTAGCTAGGAGAATTCGATAAAGCTGGTAATAGTGAGCCGCCCAGTTTCTGGGCTGGGGTCAAAGTTATAATTCGGTCTAATGATCCCAGAGTGCAGGCTCGATCCGCGGTACATTAGCAGTCGATTATAGGCTGCGCCAAAGGATGCTATTTCTGAATAGTCCTCAGTGCCGCCACAAATATAACCAGAGGGCTGGCGCATAGGATCTTGAAACCGCTTTACAATGCTCTGCTCATATTTTCCAAGTCGGCCTTTATCGATATAGTCATAACCGGTTTCACCATGGTGATAAAACGCGGTCCCTGAGTCTGGTGCATCACAAAGATAATGGATGACAGCCAAGCTTTCCTTTGAGGGTGCATCAAAATGGGGGATGCACTGCATTGGTTTAAGATCTTCGGGCTGACATGTAACGATAGAGTATCTTGATGCAGCGGATTTTATAGTGCGAATATCAAGCTTAAAAAAGTTACCAATAACAGCCTGAAAATTTCTGACAAGCTCAACGATATAGGCATCGGAGATAGCCATTCTGACGCCCGGATAGAAGCTGTCCGCAACAGCGAAATTGTTCTGGGTAATGGCATCCTGTCTAAGTGCTTCAGCACCTTGAATATAAGAATCTACTTTTACTAGTTCTTGCTGGTCGGCACCAATATTTAAATATTCTAATTCCAGGTTCTCGCAGGGCGCATAATTTGACTTATCATCAACGGACATTTTTTTGATCCTTGCTGCCAATCTTATTTAAGGCAGTCGGGTGTTTGCAGAGGTAACGTAAAGTAACCATAATTTCGTTAACCTGTATTTCAATCGGAACTACCAGATCAGCATAAATCAATTTTGGGTTAATGCACATAGGGTATTTCTACAGGAATAATCCGCAGCTAAACTGATTGTTTTAGAGGGTGGATTTGCTGGGGTAAACCGTCTTATCATGATGTCTTCTGGAATAGATAGCATCTGTCAGTCAATATTATTAAAAAACACAGGAATGGGGTTCCAACATGGCAGTCTCGCATTATTTTTTCGCTGGGTTAGTTCTATCGGTAGTCGCTGGGTGTGATTCTGGTACTACTGTGGGTACCAATAGCACTGATAACAAGTCGGATGCTGGGGCCCACGATAAAACTGCAGGCGTCGGTGAAATTCATCCGCAGATTTGGCCTAAACAAACCTCGCCTATTCAGCGAGATGAGGCGGTAGAGCAGCGCATTGTCATGCTTATGAACAAAATGACCCTAGAAGAAAAAGTGGGTCAAACCATCCAAGCGGATATAGGGTCGGTCACGCCAGAGCAGGTCCGTGAATACCATTTGGGATCTGTCCTCAATGGCGGTAATTCTGCGCCAGGTAGCGACAATCGAACTACCCCTGATGCCTGGGTTACTCTGGCGGACGAGTTTTGGCTCGCATCCACTGATCAGCGAAACGGTCGAGCAGGTATCCCCGCGTTGTGGGGAACAGATGCGGTTCACGGCCACAACAATATCGTTGGCGCGACTCTGTTCCCCCACAATATTGGCTTAGGCGCGGCTAATAACCCGAGCCTGATGCATCAAATCGGCACTATCACCGCCAAAGAGATACTGGTTACTGGTTTAGATTGGACGTTTGCGCCCACTATTGCCGTTGTGCGGGATGATCGCTGGGGACGCACCTATGAAAGTTTCTCCGAAGATCCTGCTATCGTTAGAGAATTTGCAGGCCATCTGGTTGAAGGTCTTCAGGGCAAGCTTAGCGACAACACATTCCTAGATGAAGATCATCTAATTGCTACGGCCAAACACTTTATTGGCGACGGCGGCACTATAGGAGGGCGTGACCAGGGCGACAATATTTCCTCTGAAGAAGACTTGCGTGATATCCAGGGGGCTGGTTACCCGGTGGCTATTAACCGTGGTGTGCAGTCGGTTATGGCTTCTTTTAATAGTTGGCATGGCCGTCGGATGCATGGCCATAAAGAATTGTTGAGCGATGTCCTTGTTGACCAAATGGGCTTTGATGGCTTTGTGGTGGGCGACTGGAATGGTCATGGGCAGGTTGAAGGCTGCACTAATGAATCCTGTGCGGCTTCATTTAACAACGGCGTTGATATGTTTATGGCTCCGGATAGTTGGCAGGGACTCTATGTAAATACTCTGGCTCAAGTGAAGGCCGGTGAGATTACGATGGCACGTTTAGATCAGGCTATAAGTCGTATATTGCGGGTTAAAATACGTGCCGGCTTATTCGAGGCTGGACTACCCTCAACGCGTAAATACGCTGGGCGCTACGAGCTACTGGCGGCGCCAGAACATAGAGAAGTCGCCCGAAAAGCAGTGCGTCAATCATTAGTGCTACTGAAGAATACACAGCAGTTACTGCCGCTTTCGCCCTCTGCCAATATATTGGTTAGCGGTGATGGGGCGGACAATCTTGGCAAGCAAACAGGCGGTTGGACGCTTTCTTGGCAGGGTACTGGCAACAGTAAAGAGAATTTCCCGAGAAGTATGTCCATTTTTGATGGCATAGAAGATCAGGTTAAGGCTGCAGGGGGCCAAGCAATATTAAGCGCAGATGGCGACTATGAAACTAAACCCGACGTGGCTCTGGTGGTGTTTGGCGAAAATCCCTATGCAGAATTTCAAGGCGATCGTCCTCATTTAGATTTTCAGTCTGAAGAAGGTTTGGCGCTATTAAAGAAATTTAAGTCTCAAGGTATTCCCGCAGTAGCGATTTTCCTGTCTGGCCGGCCGATGTGGGTTAACCCAGAAATAAACGCTGCTGATGCTTTTGTTGCTGCTTGGTTACCGGGTACAGAAGGTGGTGGTGTTGCTGATGTTTTATTGCGCAGTGCAACGGGAGATATTCAGCATGATTTCAAGGGCAAACTCTCGTTTTCTTGGCCTAGAACCGGCGCTCAAACGGCCGTTAACGTTGGTGATGAAGGTTATAACCCTCTATTTCCCTATGGTTTCGGATTAACCTATGCCGATAAGGGGGCACTTCAAGTGTTACCGGAAGATGCGCAACTGGGCGACAAAGCGCAGTCGCAAAGCAATAACTTCTTAAGGGCTGGCGAACCGGTTTCACCTTGGCGTTTGGTGATGCGTGACTCTGGCGGCACAGTGCAGGTCAATAATTCTAAGGTAGTCAGTGCGTCTGGTGCGTTGGCCATGACCGCGCTTGATTACATGGCCCAAGAAGATACCCGCCTATTCACCTTTTCAAGCGATGCTGTACTGTCAATTGAAGGTGAGGCCATCGATATATCGCGGGAATCTAATGGCGATATGGCCTTAGAGATTGAGTATCAGGTACTTGGCGATAAGGTTGGAGCAACAATGTTTAGTATTGGCTGTGGTGAAGGATGTGGTGGCGACTTAGATATTACAGAAGGACTAGCTGGCAAGCTTAATAAGGGCTGGCAGGTGTCCCGTTTGAAATTGAGTTGTTTCGCTGAGAAAGGCACAGACATGACAAATGTGAGTTCTCCCGTTGTCTTAAAGGTCTCTGGAATGCTGCAAATACAGCTTAGTTCTATCAAGATCGACAGCAATCAAGGGAATGCCAGTTGTTCCCTATAATAATCCCTCGGTTATTAGGAAGTATTTAGGCCAATTTTCGGTCTTAGAGATTGGATTTGCTAGGGTGGAACGTCTTAGTAAGATGGATATAATTGATTCTATGTAGCGATCCGGGGATTGCCCTGCGTATGCCTAAATGTTTTTTTTAGCCGAAATGGTTTTATGACGCCTGATAAGCAAAATGTCGAGATTCATGACGTCTATATCCGCCATCGCACGGAGCTCTGTCGCTATCTCATTAATAAAGTTAATGTTAGTAACGATGAGGCTCAGGATATCGTGCAGGCGGCTTTTGCTCGCGTGATTGAAATGGATTTTGGCGACATAAAAAATCCAAGGGCATTGCTATACAAGACTAGCTACAACATTGCTATAGATCAAAAAAGACACAATGGCGTACGCCAGAGGCATGTTCAGGCGGCTGTTGATTCAGATGCGAAAGTGGTTGAAGAGTTAAGTCCAGATCGCATACACGACGGTAAGCGGCAGTTGGGTATTGTGGTTAAGACGCTCTGGGGTATGCCTAAAAAACGAAGAAGTTTACTAATGATGAATCGTTTTGATGGGTTGAGCTATGCCGAGATTGCCCGAACAGTGGGACTGTCAGAAACTGTTGTGCGTAAGCATGTAACAAAAGCGCTGGTAGATTGTCAAAAGGCGCTACAAGCCCAAGCGGGTCAGAATTTAAAATGAGCGGAAACAATATGCAGTTATCAGATCAGGTTAATCAACAGGCGGCGGAGTGGGTCACACTCATGCAGTCTGTGGATGTCTCTGCAGCTGATCGACAGGCCCTGAGCGCCTGGTTGGCTGAGCATGCTGATCATCAGGAAGCCTACAAGCAAACAGAGCTGCTATGGCAGAGTCTGGGTGATTTAGCGGACACGGCTGAAGGTCATGCTCTTCGCCAGTCGGTGGAATCTGAGTCAATAGGTGATCGGCTACAGTCGTTATTTTCGGCGCCGTTCGTTGCCATTAAAAACATTATGTCGATGCCTCGATATGCGATGGCCCTTGCTGTTGTTTGCGTGGCAATTGGGTCGCTTATATTGCCTGTAGACGATGATCCGGTCACCGCCTATTACAGTACTCAGCGCGGTGAGATAGAAACCATTATTTTGGCTGACAATACAGAGATTACTCTGGGCGCTAAGTCGGCGATAAGAACCCATATTTCAGAGGCGGAACGATCTGTTGAATTGCTCAACGGGGAAGCCTTTTTTGACGTCGCCAAAGATCGACAAAAACCATTTTTTGTTACCGTTGATGATGTTCTGGTCGAAGTAGTAGGCACACAATTTAACGTCCAAAAGATACAGGATGCAGTCAACGTGGCTGTGTTAGAAGGCATCGTTAATGTGTTTGGACAGGGCAGCGGAGATAGCCAATTGGAATCCGGTCCTGATGTGGTTCTAACTGCGGGTCAGAAAGTCGTTAAATCCTACGATCGCGCTTTTGAATCTGTGACATTGGTACCTACCTCTGATCTCGGCGCTTGGCGTCTGGGACGACTCATCTACAGAGACATCGCTTTGGCAGATGTCGTGGCTGATGCGGGTCGCTACTTTGATGGTAAGATATTGTTACAGTCAGAGGATCTTGCCGATGTTAAGGTGACTATGACATTGCGTACGGATCAAGTTGATCAGCTACCGCTAATGTTGGCGCAAACCCTGCCATTAAAAGTCCATGCTGTCTCCGACAATATAATCTTACTCAAGACGTTGTAGCCTGCTAATCAGGGCCATTTTTAGTCTTACCCTGCGATGCCATTTGAATACGCGTTATTACATCTATCCATAAAAATTAAAATCGACATAATAATAAAAAATACCAGAGGGAATCATGACTACCGCCGCACATTCCAATAACGAAAAACTCACTATTTTAAAAATGACCGCTGTCGCTGCGTTGGGCGGTCTGTTGTTTGGCTATGACACCGGCGTGATTGCGGGAAGTCAGCTCTATTTCACCGAATACTTTGGTTTTTCTGCAGCGGAGCAGGGCTGGGCAGTCAGCAGTGCGCTGTATGGTTGCCTAGTGGGTGCGCTACTCGGTGGTTACCTCACCAAACGCATCAGTAGAAAGTACACACTGATCCTAGCTGCGGCTCTTTTTGCGGTTTCGGCCTGGGGTTCTGGAATGGCAGAAACCCTCAACCAGCTGGCTATTTACCGGATTCTTGGTGGTCTTGCCGTGGGTATGGCCTCATTGGCGGCGCCTATGTATATTGCTGAAATTGCGCCACCCAAGCAGCGTGGCCGCATGGTTTCTTACTATCAGTTGGCCGTGGTTATTGGTTTCTTTGTGGTATTTTTAGCTACCTATTTTATCGGCGGCGGCGATACACAAAATATGGCGCCTGAGGTGCTTGAGCAGCTTCATGAGCACAATGTAAATGAGGGCTGGCGCATTATGTTTTGGTCCGAGCTACTACCCGCGATTGCCTTCTTTCTGCTGCTGTTTACTGTGCCTCATAGCCCCCGTTGGTTGCTCTTAAAGGGCCGCACTGAAGAGGCTAAATCAGTACTTGCCCGCATTACCTCAAGTGAGCAAGAGGCTGCTTCAGAGCTAGCTGAGATAGAGGCGTCACTGGCCAATAGCCCAGCGCCCAATATGGCGATGCTGTTTGGTAAAGGTATTGGGTTTGCGCTGTTTCTTGGGGTTATGTTGTCGATCTTTCAGCAGGTCACCGGTATTAATGCGATTCTCTATTACGGGGCAGAAATCTTTAGTAATGCGCTGGGTTATGGCCCGGAAGATGCCCTAAAGCAACAGCTATGGCTGGGTGCGGTAAATCTGATCTTTACCTTCGTGGCCATTTATAAAGTAGACAGTTGGGGACGTAAACCACTGTTTATCGGCGGTAGTATTGGTATGTTTGTCGGTTTAACCGTACTGGGTCTGACTATTTATACCCAGCAGATGGGGATTGTTTCCCTCTTGGCCATCTTGGTTTTTATCGGATCATTCGCTATGTCTATGGGCCCTGTGGTCTGGGTGATGTTGTCGGAGATGTTTCCCAATAATGTGCGCAGTGTGGCGATGTCCATTGCTGTAGCCGCCCAGTGGTTATTTAACGCCTTAGTCGCCAATAGTTTTCCTCTTATCAACCAGAGTGCTCTCAATCAGGATAGTTTCAATGGCGCACTGCCATACTTTATCTTTGCCTCTTTCTGTGTGGTTGCCATGGTTTTTGTGTGGAAACTGGTCCCTGAGACCAAGGGTAAGACATTAGAAGAGATGGAAGCGCTGTGGTCGGAAAAAAGCACTGTTGGTAATCTCAGTAAAATCTAGATCAGAGCTTCTAGACTAGCGACTCTAGATTAAGGGGTTCGAGACTAAGGGCCTCTAGACTAAGGGGGAAAAATACGGCTTAATATACTTATTTGTATAATACATATCCTCTTGGAGGTATATGCGGAATAGACAGGATAAGCTGTATAGACAAAGTATTATAAAAATAGAGCGTGGGTTACTGCGCCATTGATTTTTGATGATGAATAAATCGAATAAGATGAGGGTAAGGGGTTTACCGACGGCTTTAGTGGTAGTCGTGGCCTCTTTTGCTCTTAATTTTGGATTCATACCTCAGGCACTAGCTGAGGGTACCGCGCAGAACGCTGAAGAGTTAGCGGCCCAGTCCGATCAATCGACCATTCGGTTCAATATTCCATCACAACCACTAGAGTCTGGATTAGTGGCTTTTTCTCAGCAAGCGGACATCAATGTGGTTGGTGTGACCGCTACCTTAAAGCAGTATGTAGCAGTCGATATTCAGGGCAATTTGACCAAGACAGAAGCCTTAGATATTTTGCTCCAGGGGACTGAGTTAGGCTACGAAATAATCAGCGACACCTCTGTGTCGATTTTTACTCAAAGGCCCCTTCCCGAAGACCCTGAAGCGGTCAATTTTTTGCAAGAAATCATTATCACTGCCACCGGCCGTGCCACGAACCTACAAAAAACCCCTATAGCTGTCTCTGCCTTTGACCAGGCCAAATTAGATTTTAACGGCATTACCGATCTGGGTGCCCTTTCTTATTTGGTGCCTGGTCTTGAGATGACCAATACCGCGCCTCAGGCGGCGACTCTCGTCCAGCTGCGCGGAGTGGGTACCACCAATATCACCGAAATCGCCGATGGGCCGGTCTCAATTCATATAGATGGCATCTACTCTCCCAGATCCCAAGCGGCAGTCGCGCTGCTCTATGACGTAGATCGCATTGAGGTGTTGCGGGGCCCTCAGGGTACATTGCGCGGTCGAAATTCTCCCTCTGGCAGTATTAATGTCTACAACCAGCAGCCTTTGCTGGATGTGGTGGATGGCAGCTTCTCGGCTGGCTATGGCAACTATGACCGTCGAGAATTTCGCGGTGCCCTGAATATACCGGTTAGCGATACTTTGAGTTTACGTTTTGCGGGCGCTACCCTGCGACATGATGCCTACACCGAACTGCTGGAAAATTATGTAGGGCTTGGCCCTGAGTATCCGGCAACCAGCGATGAACTGACTGCCTTTGATCAGGCAGTAGACTATGGTCAGGCCGCACCAGAAATGGCGGATAAGCAGAGCTGGAGAGTGTCCGCTCTGTGGCAGCCAACGGACAATTTGAGTGCCTTAACCAGCTTTGAACGTTATCAGGATCAGGGCACGGGTCTTGCTCAACTAGCGCCAGACCTTATGGCTAAGGGTATTCGAGGCGTAGTTTCCGACAGCCCGTCCTTTCTCGACCTAGACAATACAGCGCTGCGTACCCAGCTTGATTACAAGGCCAATGATTACACCGTGCGCTACCTCTATGGGCAGTCGCAAATGCGTCGTCAGCAGATCGTTGATAGTGATAACGGCAGGAGCAGCGGCTTTGAGCAGCAGCGTACCCACAGTTCTAATTTCGAATTTTCCTCCCACGAACTCCAGCTGATGAATGACGATACCCAGCGCCTTAGATGGTTGCTGGGTGCCTTTTTTTCCCGTGAAGAGAATGAAATTGTTTTTGCGGTGGATCAACAGAACGCTGGTGGCGGACGCTATGCTGAGGGCGCCACAAGCTGGATTAGTGATTTTGAGGGTGCCGCGGTTTCCTATGCAATTCAGCCTGACCGGCAAGTCAAATCAACGGGCCTGTTTTCCCAGGCCACCTATGATCTCAATCGGTTTAGCGGTGTAACCGTCGGCGCTAGATACACCAAGGACAGCAAATCTGATCGTGGTGGGAGAGCCATTAATTGCCGACGGACCTCAGTGCTGGGTTCTTATGCGGGACCCGACTCAATTGGCCCGGGTGCGCCGTTACCAGAGGATATATATGCAGATCGCGCCACACAGCGGGCCATTAATGCTGGCACCTACCATGATAATGGCACTAGTGAGGGCATTGGCGATGAAGCCTGCTGGATTCGCCAGGTCAATGATCTGGCGATTACTTGGGAAAATGTTAGCGGGCTTATTCGCTATGATTACAGGCCCTCTGAAGATCTGATGTACTTTACGACGATTTCAACAGGCTTTAAATCTGGCCATATTCAGGATGCAGGCAACCATGTCGCACCAGAAACTGTCACCAATTTTGAACTGGGTTTTAAGGCGCAATACTTGGATGACAGCCTGCGTATTAATGGGGCTCTGTTTCGCGCCAACTACAATGATTTGCAGTTTTCCAATGAAGATCGCCTTGATATTAATTTTGATGGTATCGCCGACACGGGGGGTAGCACTGTGGTACGCAACGCCTCTGCGGCAACCATTCAAGGGTTGGAATTAGAGCTCAATTGGGGAATAACAGATGTTGATCAGCTGCAAGTAACCGCGGCCTTTACCGATGCGCATTTTGGTCAATTTGAAATACCGGATACATTATTCGGCAATTTGTTTAACCCCTATGTCTCTAGCCAATCAGCGTCCCCAGAAGCCCCTGTTGTACTATCTGGCAATAGCCCTCCCAGAGTGCCAGACTGGAAAATGACTCTGTCTTACAGTCACAATTTTGTTTTTGATAGAGGACATTTAACCCCCCGCATCATGATTAAAGCCTCAGACAGATATTTTTTGGATATTTATAATCGCGACCAATTAGCTTCAGGTGTTTTTGATAACCTGCCCAATGGCGGCAGTAATCTGGGGGTTCAGAAACCCTACACACTGTTTGATCTGAGCTTAACCTATCAGCCGAATTCGAAAAACTGGATGCTCGCCGCCTACATTCACAATGCCACTGACAAAAATGTAAAGGTAGATTCAGGCAATGCCCTCACCTCAGCAGGCCTAGTTGCGACCTATAGGGAGCCCCGTACGTTCCAGGTGAAATTCAGCTATTTGTTTGCTGATCGTTAACACCAATCGCCATGGTATTATTTAGGCCTTGATAAGCCTCAAAAAAATCTAGATGATCAGTACCTACTTAGTTAATGGCAGGAAATAATGATTGCACAGATACAGACCTTTTTGATATCCCTGCTAATAGCCACATTTTTACTGGTCACCCAGACCACTGCAACCAATCTGATCTGGCTGCAAAGCATCGGCATGCCCGTGGATATGCAGGTTGTTCTGTCGGCCATGGCCACAGACTTAGTGGACATGAATTTTAGAGGCGCCTTTCCCGTCATTGGCTTGATCTTCGTCGGCCTATTAATCGCCTTTATCACGGCGCAGATTATTGCCATCTGGAGATCGATCAAGGCACCCCACCTTAGTTTGCCTGTATTAGCGCTTGGCAGCGCGTAGTTCAGTAAGTTTCTCTAATACAAAATCAATACGATCTTGTCCCCAAAAGATTTCTTCTCCAATGATAAAGGAGGGTACGCCAATAGCGCCATCTGCAGCCGCCTCTGCGGCATTGGATGCGAGGGTATTTATATAAGCAGGGTTCTTTGACGCAGTGATGACCATATCGGCATCTAGATTGATGCGGTTGGCGACTTCACGTAAGACCGTTTCTTCACCGATGTTCTGGCCCTCAGCCCACTCTATGCGCATCGTCTCTACAATATACTCTCGCAGCACGCCTTGCTCTTGGGCATAGAGCGAGGCGGCGCCTGCCGCAGTGGGCTCTGTTTCGGTTGGTGGTGGTATCACGGGTATTCCTAGTCGACGTGCGAAGCGACTCATATCCTGGCGAGCAATCGGCAGTTTGCTTTTGGCGCGTTCCGGAGGTGAGCGCAGATCCCAACCGCCCACTGGGCGCCAGAGTATATTGACATTGAAATCATCAACTATTGACCACATGGTTTTGGAGGCCAGATAGCAGTATGGACTGCGAAAGTTAAAGTAGACTTTGACATCAATATTGTTCATATCATTATTCCTTGTTCGAGCAGATATCTAGCCGATTAGCGACCTTGGCTGCGCATATGTTGAGTGGTGAATTGGCGGTTGCGCAGCGGTGTTCGTGCGACACGGCTTTTCAATTGCAGGGTAGTGCAATGTTCAGCCTGCAGATCGATCATACCGACAGCCTCGGTCATCAATCCCTGCCATGCTAGGCTCTCAGGACGGTGCAGTGCTGATGAGCTAGCTGCTGCAATGCTGAGTTTCCAAAGATTGCCGGCGTTGTCATAGATGCGAGTGAGCAACGGTGCATAGGTAGCTGCATCAATTATGTAGTGTCGTTTGGAGAGCGGGTGGCCAGGGTCTCGGGGCGTGGCCTCAAGACGGTACACTTTTCGCAGCTGCCAGGTAACGTTGGGAAAGCAGTGGCCAGCGCCGCTGAATTCAATTAGCTGAAAACCGCTTTCGTCAGCGGGCTCCTGCCAGTTGGTGAGCTGTGAGTGACCATAAATGGGCAGCAGCAGTTCGTCACTGCCCAAGTATTGCCAATCCATATCCATGATGCGGCCGTTATAGCCAAGGAAATCTTCAATCATTATGTCGCTGCCAAGAAAAGCATCAGTTTTTTGTCCCGTGGCCAGACGTCGAACACGCCGCTGCGAACTCATATACATCCATGCCTGCTCGGTGACGCTATCCACTTCGTTGCGATGTATCAGCAGTTGTGTGTTGCGAATATCCTGGGGTGCTTTGACCTGAAGATAGAGTGCGGTATAGAGGTTGGAGGGATTATTTTCCAGTGCTGGTATTGGCTTATCAGTGTGGCGGTATTTGTACCGCAAAATGGCGCCATACATTTTTAACGTGCGCTCAATATTGTCCTTGCGAATATCGCGATAGTGCCAATTAAACTGCTCTGTCTCAGTTTCGTCGGGGGCGTAGCTATAACGCATATTCCACGCTGCCTTTAATCCCGCTTGTGGGTCGCTGCCTTCTAATTTTAAGAATGGGCGACCTCCGGTATAGCCGAAAAGTTCTCCCGGTGCATCGCCAATCACCGTTCCGCCAAGATTTTCTTGGCTGGCTTTGCGGTAGTTCGGGTGTATCGGTATTTCAAGCGAGGGACCAAGGGTTAGGGTTAATGCATTGTCGCCAATTAAGTCAGCGACCGAGTCGTCTAGCCAATTCCTGTAGTCTGCAATATTACTGCTATCAATTTGTGTGCCCGCACTGAGTTTATTGGCGTCGTAGCGACTCAGTAGCGGATTAAATTCTGCATCAAGGTTGTCGTCTGTAAGGGCTGTTGAGCTAATGAGTAGCCCGATTAGGGCAGCCAATTTGCATCGACCCGAGATAGTGCGATTAGACATAGAGCCACCCTTTAACATAATGAGTTACACGTGGCATAACTAGGTAGGTCATCAGCACCACCTGCATAGTGACGATGACGGCCGTGCGGCTGTGAATATCCCAATCGCCAATCCAAGGAGCTAGCACGTAGTTGAGTGCGATAATTAGGTTATACACCACCGCGATTAGGACAACACTCATACGCCACTTGACGGGTTGCTTAGAGCTGGCGACTTGGGGAAATTCAAACCACACTTCAAGGCCAGTCGCGGTTTTAAATTTCGCCTCGCCCTCGACCATGCCATCAATTTTTGCCATCCATATCTGGCGTTGTGAAGACTGCTGCCAGGCCTTGGCGTGGTCCATATTATCGAACCGATAAAAAATGGTGTATCGACGCGACCCGAGACTTGGTCTAATTACATTGACGCCGAGATGGCCGCCAAAACGACTGGATTCTGTGGTAATGCCAGAGATCCATGCTTCGTAATCGGCTTCGCGCCCAGCGACTACGTCGCGACTTACCGAGACAGTGACATAGTTGTTTGTTATAGCATTCTCAACCACAGCATCGCCTTGTGAGGCGGTGCTGTCCAGTTGGCTATCAATTACAGTCATTCGGGTGATAGACCAAGGTCTTTGGCCATTGTCAGCGCCAAATCTTCAATCATATCTTCTTGGCCACCCACTGTGCCTCGCCTGCCTAACTCAACCAGAATGTCGCGAGCCGAGACGCCATATTTTTTCTCGGCGCGTTGGGCAAACAGCAAAAATGAACTGTAAACACCAGCATAGCCGAGGGTAAGTGCATCGCGGTCAATACGGATGATCTGGTCCATCATCGGCGTGACCAGATCTTCAGCAACATCCATAATTTTATAAAGGTCAATGCCATCTTCAACGCCCATGCGGTGCAACACTGCGACAAACACTTCAAGCGGTGTGTTGCCGGCACCAGCGCCTAAGCCTGCTACTGAGCCGTCGATGCGGTTGGCACCGGCTTCGATGGCGGCAAGGGAGTTTGCGATACCCATGCCCAAGTTATGATGGCCGTGAAAGCCGAGTTCAGTTTTTGGGTTGAGCTCTCTGCGCAGCAAGCCGATCTTCTCGTTCACTTCGGCGGGCAACATATAGCCTGCTGAGTCGGTGCAGTAGAGGCAGTTGGCACCGTAAGATTCCATCAGTTTGGCTTGCGTTAAAAGGTCTCTCGCGCTGACTTTGTGCGCCATCATCAGGAAGCCAACGGTATCTAATCCCATTTTGGAGGCCATGCCGATGTGCTGCTCTGAGACGTCAGCCTCAGTGCAATGGGTAGCCACGCGAATAGTCGACACGCCGTGATCTACTGCCATTTTCAAATGGTCGATAGTGCCAATGCCCGGCAGTAATAAGGCTGAAATTTTGGCGTTTTTCATTTTAGGTATTACCGCACTGAAGTACTCTTCATCGCTGTGCGCGGGGAAGCCATAGTTGACTGAGGTGCCGCCAAGTCCATCACCGTGAGTCACTTCAATTAATGGCATACCAGCCTCATCAAGCGCTGTGGCGATAGAGACCATTTCATCGAGGCTAATTTGGTGCTGCTTGGCGTGCATGCCGTCGCGCAGGCTCATATCGTGCAGGGTGACTTTCTTTCCAGTTAAATCCATTGTTTCTCTCCCAGTTAGCCACGTGCCGGTAATTGAATGGTGCCGCTGGCGGCTTCTTCTGCAAATAGTTCGGCAGTGCGCAGACCCGCTGCGGTCATGATGTCTAGGTTGCCCGCGTACTTGGGCAGGAAGTCACCAAGTCCCTGAACTTCCATAAAAATAGTGACGCGGTTGCCGTCAAAAATAGGGCCATTAACCAGTTGATAGCCAGGCACGTATTGCTGCACTTTTTCTACCATGGCGTGAACAGAAGCGATGATCGCAGCCTGATCTGGTTCAGTTTCAGTGAGGCAGTGAATGGTGTCGCGCATCATTAAAGGTGGCTCAGCAGGGTTGACGACAATAATTGCTTTACCCTTTTGGGCGCCGCCTACCTGTTCGATACCGGCGGCGGTGGTGCGCGTAAATTCATCGATATTTTTGCGTGTGCCGGGACCGATTGATTTGGAAGCAACAGTCGCGACAATTTCACCGTAGGAGACCGATTGCACTTGCGAGACCGCTGCTACTATGGGGATGGTAGCTTGTCCCCCGCAGGTGACCATATTGACATTCATCTCTAGTTGTCTCGCATGCTGCTGCAAGTTGACCGGAGGCACGCAAAAAGGACCGATGGCTGCAGGCGTTAAATCGATCATGATGACGCCCAGATCATTCACTTTCTTTGAATTGTCTGCATGTACATAGGCTGATGTGGCGTCAAATGCGATGCGGATATCATCTTCGATAATATAAGGCACCAGACCGTCGACACCTGTGGTGGATACTTTCATGCCAAATTCCCGAGCGCGACGGATGCCCTCTGATTCTTCGATGCCGACCATCCATACAGGTTCAATCCACTTGCTGCGCATCGCCTTCATTAATAGATCGGTGCCGATATTTCCGGGGCCAATAATTGCTGCTCTAAGCTTTTTACTCATTTTATAAACTCCTGATTAGACGAACTTCATGGTGACAGTACCCAAGCCCTGATAGCGCACGACAATAGAGTCTCCCCTCTGCACTAACACCGCGGCGGTAATACCGCCTGTCATAATGAAGGTTCCCGCGGGGATTACTTCGTTGCGCTCAGCGAGCATACTGGCGAGCATGGCCACACTGGCAGCGGGGTGGTCGAGTACAGCAGCGCCGGCCCCAAGTTCTATAATTTCGCCATTTTTTTGCATCACCACACCCAGTGTGCTCCAGTCAAAATCCTCCGGTTTCGCGGCGTGACTACCAACGACAAAGCGAGTTGATGATGAGTTGTCAGCCTGAACGCTGGTCAGATCAAATTTAAAGTCTTTGTAGCGTGAGTCGATAATTTCAACTGCGGGCACCACCAACTCGGTAGCGGCGAGGACCTCCTCTACAGTAAGATTTTTACCGCTCAACTCTTTATTGGTAACAAAAGCGATTTCCGCTTCCACCTTGGGATGAATTAGTTCGTCAAATGGAACCTGGGCGCCATCAGGGAGGCTGAAGTAGTCAGCTAAAAAACCGTAGCACGGCATTTCTACACCCATCTGTTTCATTTTGGCCCAAGAGGTGAGGCCCATTTTCATGCCGACAATTTTGTGGCCTCGCGACATCTTTCTGCGGCGGATCTCCCATTGCACATCGGTGGCATCAGTGAAGGTCATGTTGGGATAGTCATCGGTGATCTTGGTTACTTCATAGGCTTGCAGCTCGGCATTTTCGAGATGCTCGGCAAGTTTTTCGATAGTTGCTTGGTTTAAAGTTCTGCTCATTGCCTGACTCTCCAATTAGCTAAAGCGAATGCGACAGTTACCCATGCCGCCTACTTTGACATTCATTTCATCACCGGCCACTACAGGTTCGAGTGGTACCAGTGAACCTGATAGGATCAGCTCCCCTGCTTTTAGGGGAATGCCGAATTGCCCCAGGGTGTTGGCCAGCCAAGCGACACAGTTAACCGGGCTACCGAGCGCGGCGGCACCGGCGCCGACACTCAAGGTTGCTCCGTTCTTCTCTACCACCATGCCGCAGGTGGAAAGATCCAGACTTCGTGGATCGACAGCCGCTTTTTCATTGACCACAAACAAACCACAAGAGGCGTTGTCAGCCACGGTATCTTGGATCTTTATGTTCCAGTCTTCGATTCGCGAATCGACTACTTCAAAGCAGGGCATTACGGCCTCGGTCGCTGCTAGTACATCGGCATTGGTGATGCCGGGTCCGATCAGATCGCGCTTTAGTACAAAAGCAATTTCACCCTCGGCTTTAGGCTGAATGAGTAGCTGACTGATTGGCATTTCGTCGCTGTAGACCATTTTGTCGGTCAGGTAGCCAAAATCGGGCTGAAAGACCCCGAGCATGTTTTGGACGGCTTTACTTGTGGCGCCTATTTTCTTGCCGATGATTTTCTCGCCTGCGGAGAGACGACACTCCAGCATCTGCAACGAAATATGGTAGGCATCGACTATGGTGATATCTGGGAAGCGTTCGGTAAGCGGACTCAATACTGTTCGTTTTACCATTGCTTGGTAGAGTTCGTTACCTAGCTGTTCAATGAGTTGTTTATCCATAGGGTATGACTCTCGAGTAAATTGGGGATTGGGTTTTGTTAGGCTGTTTCAGCGAAAAAATTCTCTAATAGCTTACAGAACCGATCAGTGTGCTCTATTTGAGTCCAATGGCCGCAGCGACCAAATACATGGAGTTGGGCATCGTCTATCCAATTGGCTAGCGTTAAGCTGCTCTGCAATGGAATAACTTCATCTTCACGGCCATGTATCACAAGAGCAGGCTGTTTGATTTTTTTGATATCGACCTCAGCGCTGCTCAGCGCGTCAACCCAGCGCTGTCTTGGCGCCGGAAACATTGCCTCAAATGACGCCTGAAAACCGGGGCGGATACTGGCTTGATAGCGCAGCTGTGCAAGTTCGTCGGTGACCAAACTGCGGTCGTAGGTAAACAAATCCATCAGTTCTCGCATGGTCTCGAACGATGGGGTATAGCCCCATACACGATCTAATCCTTCGGTAATTGGAAACGCTACACCAGCAGCTCCCATCAACACCATTTTTTTCACCCTGGTGGGGTGGCGGATGGTGAAGGCCAATGCGAGAGCACCGCCAAAGCTGTTGCCGACAATGTCGACACTCTCCAGTTCAAGGGCATCGATAAAGGCGAGCAAATGTGCGACCCATGCGTCGAGCGAATAGCAGTTACCTTCCGGTCGGTCGGTATAGCCAAAGCCGAGCACGTCGGGGGCGATCACCCGTCTTGTTTTGCTTAGCTCAGGAAGCACCAGTCGCCAATTTGCCCAAGCAGTGACACCCGGTCCAGAGCCATGCACTAGGAGCACCGGGTCACCACTGCCCATAGAGTGGTAGTTGGTGTTGATACCATTGGCCAGGATAGAGTCGCCGATCTCGGGGTTGCTGGTCTTATGCATTTTCTTCAAGCATCCTTAGAGTTTGATACTGACGTTTTTCAACTCGGAGTAGAACTCCAAACCATGCACGCCGCCTTCGCGGCCGATACCCGATTGCTTTGCGCCACCAAATGCGGTGCGCAGATCTCGCAGGAACCAGCTATTGACCCAAACTAGTCCGACCTCCAGCGCCTCGGGAACGCGACTGGCGCGGGCGCTATTTTCAGTCCACACCGAGGCGCAGAGACCGTAAACCGTATCATTGGCCAACTCGATCACCTCTTCCTCACTATCAAAGGGCCGAATATGGCAGCATGGACCAAATATCTCTTCGCGGATTACGCGGGCGTTATCGTCTAAACCAGTCCAGATTGTCGGTTCAATCCAGGCGCCGGCATTTAATTCTGGGCCCATATCTGGGACTCCACCGCCAATGATCACAGTGGCGCCTTCTTCTTCGGCGAGTTTGTAGTACGAGAGTACTTTGTCGCGATGTTCCAAGCTCACCAGCGGGCCGAAGTTGGCCTCCTGATCTTCTGGCCGGCCGAGTTTAAGCTGTTCTACACCGGCTTTTAAACGTGCGACAAATTCGTCATAAATGGGGCGTTCGACGTAAACGCGCTCTGTGCCGAGACAGACTTGGCCGCAGTTGACAAAGGCGGAGCGCATGGTTCCCTCAATGGCCTTGTCGAGATCGCAGTCGGCGAAAACTAATGCGGGATTTTTGCCACCGCACTCCATGGAAATGTTGCGCAAGCCCACTGACGCGGCGCGCATGATCACTTCACCGGTACGAGTCTCACCGGTAAACGTGATGGCATTGACAAGCGGGTGAGTGGTTAAGAACTCACCTGCAGAATTGGGCCCAAAGCCGTGCACCACATTGTAAACTCCGGGGGGTACACCGCACTCGTTCATTACTTCGCCCAATAGAGTGGCAGTGGCAGGTGTCTCTTCTGACGGTTTCACCACCACCGTATTACCGCAGGCAAGGGCAGGGCCCACTTTGAAAGTCATCAGCAACAGTGGTAGATTCCAAGGGCTAATCACAGCGACGACACCCTTGGGAGTGCGGTGACCGTAGTTGAGTGCTCCAGCGCCGTCGGGGGTGTCGAGTTTGAAGCACTCTGTAGGGTGGTTAACTAGGGTTTCAGAGAACGCAGTGAAGTTGGCTGCGCCACGGGGAATATCGATATGTGATGCCATGGAACGTGGTTTGCCTGTATCAAGGCATTCAGCGGCGAGGAACTCTTCGAAACGCTCATTGATGCGTGCCGCCACTTTGTTGAGTAGCCCGGTACGCTGGGCTTGAGTCATTTTCCCCCATGGTCCTTTTAGAGCGGCTTTAGCGGCGATCACCGCATCGTCGACATCCTCGGAAGAGGCCTCACAGACCATACCGATCAAACTGTTGTTAACCGGTGCACGGTTTTCGAACGTAGCGCCGTTACTCGATGCCACGAATTGACCATTGATAAAATGCTTGAATTCCATTTTTTACTCTTTGACTAAATTAAATTTGATCGGATATTCCACCCAGCTGTGTTTCTGGCAACAACTGGATGAAATATTTAGCAGTCGGATTTAGGTAAGCACTGTTAAGAAGCGTTGATTGAGCTCGCGATCATGATAGAAGATAGCTTTGCCAAGCTCTTCCGCGTCCCAGGTAACAGTTGGGTGATCCGGGTAGTGATAGTCACCGCCACAAAAGACCTCATTGCGGTTGCCCGATGGATCGAAGAAGTAGATTGTCTGGCCATGGGTGAGCCCGTGCCGAGTGGGTCCAATATCGATTGGCGTATCGGTCATTGATATAAGGTCTGCGGCACGCAAAACATCTTGCCAATTTTCCAGCCAGAAAGACGCATGGTGGAACTTATCTTTTTCGTCGTGTTTGATAAAGGCGACATCGTGCGCCTTACTTGAGCAGGTCAAAAATATAGCGGCTTTATTGCCCTCTGGATCAACAACTTGCTCTGCGAGATCAAATCCGAGTATATCGATGAATAGAGATAGATTGCCCTCCAGATCATCGCCATAGAGCAAGCAGTGATCAAATCGAGTAGGGCGCATGCCTTTCAGGCCGCGAGGCCAAGCCTCAGGATTGCGCGGGCTAATACCCCATTTTCCGGGCTGTTCTTTTGTCGCAAACAACTCGAAGGAATGCCCTGTCGGCGCTGTAAAGCGGACCCGACGGCCGCAACCATTGAGCTCGCCAGCAGGAATTTCGGTGGTGGGATAGCCTTTCTGATTGAGTTCATTTTCGAGAGCTTCGAGGGTGCTTTCGTCAATTACTTTGTAGCCAGTAAAATCCATTCCTGCTTCATCGGTCTCACGCAGAACGACGGAGAATTTGTCGACTTCGGTCCAGCACTTTAGATAGACACGGCCTTGGTCGTCACGATCAACCTCGATCAGGCCAAGGAGGTCACAATAGTGGCCGAGAGCCGCATCCATGTCGAGTACACGAATTTGAATATGTCCGGGGCGCATTACACCTTTTTTCATTTTTATAATCCTCTCTTGGTTAAATCATTTTAATTATCTGATTAATCCAGCGCTTCAATGACCATGTCGCTGAGTGGGAAGATTCGACATGACAACCCGAGACCCTGATTCAACTCATCAGCTGACACATGCTTTCTGCTCATTTTCTTGCTGCTGTAGTCGCCGCTGAGCACGCGTACTTTGCAAACACCACAACCGCCACCACGACACCCTATTTGCACTGCTTTAATCCGCTGGCTTTCCACACCATGAAGCAATGATTGCTGCTCGTTACAGTGAAACTGGCTGTCACGGTTGCTGAGGCTGATGGTATGTACGGCAGAACTCATGGCCTATATCCGCTTGAACAAGGCACTGCGCTGTACTTCTTTTGCACCATCAGCCGCGGTGACAAACTTTTCCATGTGAATATCTTTCTCGAACAGTCTTCCTTGCATCAGCGCGTTGATAGCCGCATCAATCATTAGAGGTGGCCCGCACAGGTAGGCTTTGTGATCAGCAAACTTACCTTGAAAATGCGCCGCTGCGGCTTCATGCACGAAACCGATGAACCCTTGCCAGTTTTCCTCTTCGGTGGGCTCGTTTAGTGCTGGTACATAGGTAAAGTTACTGTGGTGCTCAGTGAGCTGCTCGAAGCGCTCGCGGTGGTATAACTCAGAACCGTTGCGCGCGCCTTGAAATAAAGTGATCTGGCGTTCGTCACCGCTCTCTAACAAGTCTAGAATCATGGACTCTGGTGATGACAGACCTGAACCTCCAGCAATAAACAACACGTCTTTAGGGTCTGACTTGCGAACAAAGAATTGCCCATAGGGCCCAGAAAACTCGATGTTATCGCCTACCTTAAGTTTGTGGTGGATATAGCCTGTCGCCGCGCCATCGGGAATCTCGCGAATATGCAGTTCGATCTGCCCTGGATTACTAGGAGCGTTGGCTATAGAAAATGCTCGGGTTCCCTCGATACCTGGTAGTTGCAAATTAATGTACTGCCCCGCCTGAAAAGTCATGTCTCGATCTAAGGCGAGAGTTAGCCCTTTGATAGTCGGCGAAAGGGTTTCGATCGCGCTGACAGTTGCGGTGTAATCTTCAACCAGATGACCGGCAAAGTCTGGGTCGACATCAATTTCTGCTTCGATCACTAGGTCCGATTCAGGTATAGCACAGCAGGCAAGGATCTTGCCGTCGTCGCGTTCTGTATCTAAGAGTGCGAAAGGTGACGCCTCTCCTTGGTCTGCTTCGCCTTCAACGAGCTGGCACTTACAGGTAGCACAGGTGCCATGTCCACAGGCGAAAGGAAGCCAGACACCCTGACGAAGAGCGGCATTGAGAATTGTCTGACCCTCTTCCACTTCAATAATATCGCCAGTCGGTTCAATGGTGACTTGATAACTCATGATGATTCCTTAGATACCTGCGCCTTTATAGCCAGTTAATTCTGGTGTGACGAGTCTCAACAAAGACTTGTGACCAATACCCATCTCAGTCAGGGTTTTGCTGTGATCAGGTTGGAATGCACTGTTGTCGAGTATCCACTGGGCTTTATTCCAGTTAATTTGAGTAAACTCTGGATGCTGTCCAAAAGCCTCGGGCATTACATTGTCGAGTAACTCCTGAAAGCGCATCTCCGGCGGTAGCGGAAATGCTCGAGAGGAGCAAAACATTTGATGTTTATCCCAGCCTAAATAGAGCAATTGGAGGCCGCCAAATTTCTCAAGAGAGTCTTTAAATTCACCGTGATAGTCGTCACGTAATGCTCTTATTGTCATAAAATATACTCAAGTATTGGGGCGCCTAATCGACACCCCGGTCTAATTAGTGCTTACGCCACACCTTTCCAATCCTTCCAGCGTTCTGCATCTGGCGAACCTTCAAAGTCTAAGTTGGCAACACCATCATCTAAGTGGTAGTACTCCATGACTTTGTCTAGTCCACCACCACCGCAGTTTCCTTGAAGAATTTGATGGACGGGCAGCCAGGCGTTGACATACTTTTCAGGCTCATTGTCAAAGATGCTCTTGCATGGATCTGAGCAGAAGTGGAAGCGCTCATCGTTGTAAATGCTCTCGCGATAACTCACTTGAGTGGGATCGCTCATTTCCGTGAATGCCATGGGTATTTGACAAGTCTGGCAAAGTTGGGGAAGCCCGGTGGTATAGAAACGCTCTCCTTTAGCTTCCATTTCTGCAGCCAGCTCCCAGCGCGGTCGGTAGTACTTATCGAACGTGTCTGGATACTTTTCGCTGAGCCAATCCATCTCTTCTGCAGAGGGTGTCCAGGTGTGGAATGCAGCAGCATGAGTGTACTGATAGAAAATCCACCATGCCTGATGACTGAGGTGTTCTTTTTCTTGCTTGATAGTATCGGTGTAGTCGGGCATTTTGATGCCGTAGCGCTCCAGGTCTTTGAACAGAGCACCGGCAGCATCTTCGAAGTAGAGCTCCCAGGCTTCTTGCCAAGACATGACCTTCTGCGGCAGCATGTAATCCATCATCATCGCCACCAATGTCAGTAGGCGATAGCCACGCCACAACCACTTATCGAGCCACTTCTGAACGATGGGCAAATTATCTTCATGCTGCTCGAGAAGAAATTTAATAATCTCAAGCCCTAGCGTCATATGCCGAGCCTCATCCGATTGAGCAGAGAATCCAAAGGTCACTGTGGCCATATCACCGTTATATGCTGCTCCAGACATAAATGGAACAAAAAGCAGATTGGTTAGAACATATTCAAATGAGAAGCCGATGGCGATCATAAATTCAAATGGGCCAGCGGTGCGCGCGTCTTCAAAAAAGGATTTAGGGACTGATAAGTACCAAAGACGATCGTGCATGTGGTTAAACTCATCGAAGCCATCGAAGAATTTGTTGTAGTGGCTCATCGCGTGAATTTGAGTCTGTATATGACGCAGTTCATCAATCGACTGCATCTGTGCTGCAACGCGCGCGCCAATGCCGCCCATCTGACGGCCAGTGAAGGCAAAGCCTAGGTGCGCGGCATGCTCACCTGGACTGACGCCAGTCAAAAATAGTTTGAGGGCATTGACGTAACGTGCATCAGTGACATTGGTTTGGCCATTGTTCTGAGCAAACGCATCGTATATGGCGTAGAGTTTCTTTTCTTTTTCTGCCTGATACTTCCAGTAAGACTCCATTGTTAAACGGAAAGGGTCTTCCCATTTATCCCAGTCAGTGATTTTTATCCCTTCAAACTCTTCGTAAGGAAACGCCTCTTTTCGATCTTCATAAGAGAATTCCCAGTCTAGATCGCGTGTGAGTAATTTATATTTGTCTTTCAAATTAAGTTTTTTAGGTGACATTATCTAGTTCCTTTGGTTACTTTAATCTCAATTAGTTATTCCACATGATCTTGAAATAGTCATCGTCTTCGTCAATATGACCGGTGAGCGTTATCAGGTTGATGTGCAGTGCCTGCACATCCCACTCCATTCCTATCTGTTCTGAAACGGTGTCACGTTTGATGATCAGCGACCCTTCGTTCTCTACTCGGATCATTGCTGGCTCGTAATGCACCACTGCGGTCGCGTTGTCTTGCTTGATCGCGGCAACGATATAGCGCGACTCGTCGTTATCCTGAAAAGCAATTTGTACTCGTGACATAGGTAATCTCCGTTAATCCAATAACTAGCAGTTCAGACCGACTTTGGTCAGACGTTTCTCGAGCACAGCAAAGGCGTCGGCTAGGGCTTTATCGCCAAGCAAAGCACTGGCAAGCGGTTCAAGCGCTTCTTGAGCGCGAATACGCCAGGTACTGATCCACGCCAGAACCTGATTGGCGTTGTGCTCACTCTCTGAGACTACCACTTTGAGAACTGAGTCTGACCAGCGCTGCGAATCCTTGGCACGATCCTGCATGAACTCCATTAGCAAGAGTAAGTCGCGGCCATTATTTTGGGTAAGCCATTCATCGAATTGACGGTAGTAAAGGTCGTTGATTAACGTATCTAAGACTATGTCTTGCGCAATAAAGGCCTCAAACCAGTCCTTTATCGTTAGCGTTTTTTCACAGTAGGCTCTCACTCCCTGCCAGGCAGGATTACTCATCCAGTGCTCTTTAGCCGTAGCTAGTGAATCACCTGTATTACCGTCGAGGGCCAGTCCTATTTTTGAGAAGTATTGTGCGTTACCAAATCGATCCATTGCCTCATAAATGAGCGCCTGCGTCACCGCAGTTCCTGTACCATGTGCCGTGCCATACATATTGTTCAAGTTGGCAGCCACCTCGGCATGGCGCATGGGGATAACTAGTTCGATAATCTTTTCTCGCAAACTACTGTCAAGGCTCTCTCCAAGTCCACGTTTCTCAAAAAACTTGAAGTTGTTTTCAGCATTCTCTTGCATCTTTGAGCGGTTCTGAACGTAGGGGCCATAGTAAAATTGTCGAGGGTCTTTGAGGTCATACCAATCACGCATAACCACTGCAGTTCTAGATGGATCATTGATTTCACGATCTTGATCCCATAACGGCTTATAGTGGAAGTTGTGCGTTGAATGCACGTCGTAAGTGGCCTCTTGGTATCGCGTTGCAGGCTTGTCACCGAATCGGCGTTCGATGTGTGCATAGGTGTTTCTAATAGGCTTCAACGTCGAAGTTTTTATTTCAATAGTCATTGCGTACCCGTTCTTAATATAGTGGTTGCTTTAGCAGCCAGTAGCGCGTCGAGGCCATGGCTAATCGTTAATTCATCTATTGTGTTTGGCTGCGAGGGTGTCGGTTCCGTAGCGCCATTTTTCAGCGTCTTCATCAACCAGCTGACACTGCTCAGGAGTCATCTCGATCACTCGGTTAGCGATGCAGAATTCATCAAATGCAACTTTCGTCAGTATCAGCTCAACATAAAGGCCAGGGTCATCAATAGCGAAATCAAATTCCACAAACTGATCCCGAATAATGTTGCGAATACGTACGTACTTTTTTTTATCTCCCACCTCAAAACTTTGCATGAGCTCCCCTCTATCACTTTAGTGAGTTGGACTTTTAGATGTCCTTTATAGAGAATAAAGCAAACACTGTGCCAAAACTTATTCATTTGGCCATCCCCTTGATTTTAAAAGCTTTTTTAATGGGTGGAGCTCTGCTTCCACGAGCGGGATTGGCTAGGGGTGGAGGTAGCGAACCCTTTCTTACATCAATTGATCAAATATGGCTTTCTTCGCTAATGTTCTTGATGATTTGATTAAAAAAAGATGGCTCTAGCGCCCGTCGATCTCGAGGTTGGTGCTGACGTTCTAGGGACTTTTTTCACACTAGCTTGCTGATATCTCCTGTGCTTATGTCCCTGTTTATAATGACTAAAGTCATTCGGTGAGGCGAAAAGCTCGTTATTTTTTGAATCAAATACATCTTGTTATTTGATGCATTTGTAAGACTTGGTCAAACCTTGGTTGTGAGATACGAAAGGGGGTAAACGATGGGATAGATTAACCTGGGGTTTATCAAATGGTAAATTTATTCGCCGCGCGATAATTTACGAAAGATCCTTAAAACTCTGCACAGTAATGACATTGCCACATAAAACCTAATAAAAAACAATCGGTTATGGATAGTATTTTTCTAGATTGAGATTGTAGGCACGGATTTTGCAAAGCTTCTACTACATGCTCTGTAAAAAAGCGCCACGTTTAAATATGACGGTCGACGAGTTGAGATAACAGCTGGTCAGAAGATCGCAGGCTATTGAGCAAGATTAACCAAGTGGGGGAGTTTTAGTGAACGGTGTTCCATTCATAATCAGTGTATCTGATACTCAAGACCATACTGCTGGTCAGCCAAAACCGAAGGGCCTGCACAGGAAGTCGGGCCAGAAACGACGTTACTCTAATGTAGCGTTTCTCGCCATGGCTGGCCTCCTTTGCGCCTGCGAGGCGCGCTTAAATCTCTCGGGCGTTGAGCAGACTCTCAACCAGCCTATCCGTCGTACCGACCAACTTATGGTTTTGGAGCAGGTGGGCGAGACTTTGATCATGCTGGGTAATGATGGCCTGCTGTTGAGACGGCCCGCAGAGGGTGAGTTATGGCAACGTGACCAGCTTGGTGTTGCTGATGACCACCCTGACTTTATCAGTAGCGCTGTGTGCGGTGATGGTTCACTGGTGGCTTTATCCTACCAGGCGGATGTCTGGCATTCCCGCGATCAGGGCGATTCTTGGCAAACTTATCCCTTGCCCACAGAAGAAGATGTCCAAGATATTGAATGTACCCAGAATAACGAGTTATGGGTGGTGGGTAGTTTCTCGACTCTGCTCCACAGCGTTGCTGCCGAACAAGAGTGGACTGTTACCAGTTTGGGTGAAGATGCAATGTTAACCGCCATCACCTTCTCTAATGCCGAGGAGGGCTATGTGGCCGGCGAGTTTGGCTTGCTGGCTAACACTGAGGATGGTGGCGAGACGTGGACTGTTGTTGATCCGATCGGCGATGAGTTTTACCCCCTGGCAGTTTACTTTGATTCCGCGGGAAGTGGTTGGGTGGGAGGTTTGCAAGGCGTGATTATGCGATCCAGCAACGGCGGAGAGAGCTGGGAGCGAACTGATACCCCCACAGAATCTCCGATCTACAACTTCTTGATGGTGGGTGACCAGCTTATTGCCACGGGTGATCAGGGTGTTGTCTTGCAATGGTCGTCTGAGACTTGGCTGAAAGTTGAAACCCCTGATATCCCTACCTATTTTCGGGCTGGGGTTGCTCTAGATCACCAGCGAGCGCTCATCGTCGGTGGTTGGGGTGTATTGCTGCCCCTGTCGCTTCAGACTTCATTCTAAGTACTCTATGGATAAGGAAAAACGATAAATGTCTGTGATATCCAATTTTTTTCATCGCCTGGAAATAAGCTTGTTTGCCAAGCCTAAATTAGTGTTGATGGCGATTTTTGCTGCAACCGTATTTTTTGCATGGCAGATACCTGGTTTGAAGATGTACTCAGATTTTGCTGACTTGCTGCCGCAAGAACATCCCTATATCGAGCTTCACAATGAAATTAAAGATAACTTTGGCGGAGCCAATGTGATTTTGGTGGCTGTTGAAGTAAAAGAGGGCAACATATTTTCCAATGAGACACTAGATCTGATACACCGGGTGACACAGGCAGTGGATAGTCTACCTGGCGTTAACCATAACCTAGTCTCCAGTTTTACTCACCGCACTACCCGAAAGGTGTGGCTCACTGAAATGGGCAATATCGTCTCGGATCCTTACTACAAGCCCCAAGACCCGCCAATGAGTGAGGAGGCCTTGGCTGAACTGAGCAAAGCAGTTGTCGCTAATCCACAGGTCTATGGTCCTTTAATCTCTTCCGATATGAAGACTGCGTTAATTAAGGCGCAGCTCAATGAGGGAGCGCTCGATTATGAAAAGACCTTTGTGCAGCTGCAGCAGTTGCGTGCAGATTACGCTCGCGAAGGGGTCAATATCTATGCCACTGGTCAGCCGGTTCTGGTTGGCTGGGCCTACCACTACAAAGACCAAATTTTTCAGATATTGGTCTTTACTGCGCTCATTATGGTCGCGCTGCTGATCTTTCATTTTCGTTCATGGTATGGCGTGTTGGTGCCGTTGGCTGGGGTGTTGGTGTCTACTATCTGGGGCATTGGGATAATTTCGCTGTTTGGTTACAACCTCGATCCGCTGGGTCTGGTTATTCCCTTTTTAATTTCGGCGAGGGCAATGTCGCACGGTGTTCAACTGGTCGAACGTTATTATGCAGAGCTGGGAGGAGCGAGAGATTCTCATGTCGCTGCGCGGCGCACTTTTGAAAACTTGTTCCGCCCAGGCTCACTGGGAGTGGTCTCAGACGCGGTAGGGCTATTGCTGATTGCAATTGGCTCTATTCCGCTGAATACCAAATTGGCCCACTACGCATCGCTTTGGGCACTCAGTATCATTATTACCGTGCTGTTAGCCGTCCCCTTGCTGCTGTCTGTGCTGCCTAAACCCTCCAAGACGCAGCTAAAACAAAATGTGTTGCGTCATGTCGCCGATTCCGTCAGCGACATTGTTACCGCTAATCCAGCGTTAATTTTGATGGTCGGGCTGGTTCTTACTGTCGGTGGTGGTTATGTGGCCTCTCATGTGACCATTGGTGAATCGGAGCCGGGATCACCCATTCTCTATCAGGACCATGACTATAATATTTCGTCTAAAGCGATCAACGATAGTTTCCCGGGGTCAGAAGAACTTTATCTCGTCGCCGAGCATCGCGATGAGGGAGGGATGAAAAAACCCGAGGTGCTGAGAGCGCTAGAGGATCTAGAGCGCCATATGTTGCTCGATCCAGATGTGGGCGGTGCCAAGGGGATGCCCGACCTGATAAAACAGGTGAATCGGTTACTGCACAATAATGATCCGCGATGGCAGCAGATACCTAAAGATGAGTTTTATGTGGGTGGTTTGATGTTTGCCTACATGGCCTCTAGTCCAATTCCCGGCGCGTTGAAAGAGTTTGTCGATCCTTCGGAGCGCGTGGCTAACCTAGTCTTCTTTTACAAAGACCACCAGGGTGAGACTATCCGTCGTGCTATCCACACGGCGAAGCAGTGGATCGTAGAGAATGAAGGCAAGATTGATGGCCTAACCATTCGCCTTGCCGGCGGCACCATCGGTGTTACCGCTGCAATGAACGAAGCGGCCTTCGATACCAACAAGGTTGTGTTGCCGCTGGTATTTTTGCTGATCTTCGCTTTTGTAATGATTTTCTACAGCTCGCTTCAGGCGGGTTTCATGATGTTCGTGGCAATGTTTTTCGCCACCACGCTTACCTATGCCTACATGGGCTTGGCAGAGGTCGGCATCAATATCAATACGGTGCCGATTATTGCGGTCGGCGTAGGTGTCGGTATCGATTATTCCATTTATATGATGGACCGTATCCGCGAGGAGATGGCGCGTCTTGGCGACTTGCGTGAGTCAGTGCGTGTAGCGTTGCGCACGACCGGCCTCGCGGTTAGCTTCACCGCATTAACGTTAATCGCTGGAATTATTATGTGGATCTTTCTCTCCGATTTACGCTTCCAAGCTGACGCGGCGCTGCTGCTCAGTGTCATGGTGGTACTCAATGGCATAGCCGCTCTTTGGCTTGTCCCGTCTTGGGTGCTTATTTTTAAACCTAAGTTCATAACCCAATTGTCTGTTGATGCCGATGAAACCATTCGCCGGGATCGCTCACAAACCCTGTCTGAGGATTATCAGTAATTGTGGTTAGAAATACTAATCATCCCTCAGTAAATAATTAAATAATAAAGGAGCAACACTATGAATATAAAAAGCTCTATGAAACGTCTGACCTTCTGCCTTACGGTTGCTGGAATTTCTAGCGCTGCAGTGGTTGAAAGTGCTTTTAGTAGGGACGTCGAATGGTCCGGTTTTGGCGAAGAGGTGGTTCACCACCGCAAAGATATCGGTATTTCCAAAGCGCGCAGTGGCTTCCAGCTGGAGGGACTAAAGTTTGTTGGCGACGTTGGCCCATTTAGCAATGTCAGCGTCAACGGTATTATGCGGATTAGCTACGACGCCGTGTACGATTTGAATGACGATGAATATGGCGATAAGGCCGGTGGCGCAGCGTTTCTCAACTCCTACGGATTGGCCAATATTGGCGCACCTACGATCGTGCCGGTTAACGGCAGTGGCCTTGGTCCTGCTGGTGGCCTGAATGTGGGCAACTTCGCCGCAATTAACATTCTAGGACCAAGAGTGGAGGAGATTACGGGGGCGCCTGCGGGAACATTTTCTGGTCCTACAGGCATGCTGGCGGGCAATACATTTGTGGATAGCTACCCTGATAACCCGAATGTCGGCATGATTACCCTGGGTGATCATCTCCGCAACCACGCCGATGGCGTTGCCTTCGGTGTGCCAGTGCGTCCTTGTGATACCGACAGTCGCGGCTGTATCAATGACTACATGGATGCCGACAAAAAAGAGTTAGCATCACCGGAGATATTTAGCGATCGCGCCGACTGGCTGCGTGAACTCTATGTCGATGCCACGTTATTGGGAAGTGGTGATAATGAAATTAACTTCCGTCTCGGTAAGCAGCAGGTGATCTGGGGTCGTACGGATCTGTTCCGCGTTCTTGATGTGATTAATCCTGTAGATTACTCGCGTAACAACATCTACGACGAGTTGGAAGATATTCGCATTCCGATGTGGATGCTCAAGGCTGACTTTCGCTTTGGCGCCACCGGCTCGTTCGATGACTTGAACATGCAGGTGGTATGGAACTTCGATAAATTCCGTCCCAACAATCTTGGGCAGTGCGGTACCCCCAATGTGATTTTGGATGCTGGATGTTTCTTCCGTGGTATGAAGAATTTGTGGGATAACGGTGGCACTGTTGCCAACTTTGCGCCATTTGACCCAGCAGACCCGAGTCTAGGACTTTTGGCTACCAACTTTGGACCGCAGACCATTGGTATTCGGAATGTCGACCTGCCCTCATGGAAACTCTCGAATACTCAGTTAGGTTTTAAGGTTGAGGGTGTGAGCGGTGATTTTGGTTGGTCTGTCAATGCCTTAACCTATCGCTCGCAGCTGCCTTCACTGCGTGCTGGCAATGTTGAAGTGGTTAATCCATTTACCGGCGGAGCTGCACAGACTTATGACCATCTAATTGCTTTCGATGTGGCTTTTCCCCGAGTAAATTTAGTTGGCGCTTCGGTGGATTACTATTCGCAGGCTATTGATACTGTATTTCGTGTAGAGATAGCGGGCACTCAGGGTGAAGAGTTTGCCAATACCCTGCGCCCTGAACTCTACTCGGAGTCGGATGTGGTGCGCTTTGTCGTTGGTGCAGACAAAAATTTCTTTATCCGCTCGATCAATAAAGATCGTGCCTTCTTGATTTCAGGTCAAATCTTTGGTCAGCATTTACTCGACCATGAACTAGGTCAAGCGACTTTGGGCAAAGTAGGTATGCCTGATTGGGAGAAGAATCACATTGCTACGCTATTGGTCAAAGGTTGGTGGATGAATGATCGGTTAAGCCCTCAGGTGATTATGGCGCATGACTTCCGCGCTGGCGCGACAGTGATATCGCCCTCTATCGATTGGTTAATTAGTGATAATTGGCAGCTAGTGTTGACCGGCAATTACAAAACCGGTGGTAGCGACCATAAGTTTGACGACTGTCGCTTATGTAATCCCTTTGGACCGTTCACCACGTCTATCCCCGCTTTGCCAGAGCATGGTGCCGATGGTTTAACCTCAGGCTCAGCAGGCCTGACTGGTTTCGAACCGCTCGGACGCTTTCGTTCTGGCCCATTGGGCATGGCAGAAAAAGAAGACGAGATCCAAATTGCTATTCGTTACCGTTTCTAAATTGACGGTTTAGCAAAAACATTGTGAAGGATGAAGCAGCAGGGACGCTGATAAATTGCTAATTGATACCCGCTATCCATATCTGTGTGGTGGGTCAAGGAGAAAACTATGAACTATAAGACACTAATAAAAATGACGATTGCCGCTGCGTTGCTGCCAGCCATGTCAGTATCAGCGAGTCCGGTTGATGACTCTTTTTACCCGTATAACGAGAGCACGCCGAATTATCCTGGGTTGACCCCCGGTATGACTTTGACTGCAGACAACATAGGCCAATTTCCAGGTGTCATTGACTCGGAAATGGCGGCGGCTATTGCAGCTGGAGATGTGCAGATCAAAGTGGGCAAAACCACCTCATTCGATTTGCACCCCAACTATGTGAAAGCGACTCGTGAAAATACTGGTAATGTGAAATTGGGTGAACAAGTCGGCGAAATTAATGGTTGGGTTGCTGGCAGGCCATTTGTTAACGAGCCGGCACAAGACGATCCGCGCGCCGGCGAAAAGCTAGCTTGGAACTATAAGTATGGCTACAACTGGGGCGACAATGCGGCGATCTATCCGTTCTATTGGAAGTACCGCAACATGGAGAGCGGTGCGGTAGAGCGAACCCTAAAGTTTAATTTTCACTTTTTGAATTACCAAGGACGAGTCAACCAGGAGCCGCTACCAAATATTGAGCCTAACCCTTCAAACCTCTTTCGCTCAATTTATCTTCAAGTGTTAGCTCCCTATGATGTAAAAAACACTCAGTTGCTTATCCAGCGTAACGCTGATGATCTTAAACGTGATAACGCTTGGCTTTACCTAGGCTTCCAGCGTCGTGTGCGTCGTCTCGCGACTGGGCAGGTGACCGATGCATTCCTAGGATCAGATATTATGATTGAGGATTTTGAGGGTTATAACGGTCGTGTCTCGGATATGAAGTGGAACTTTATTGAAACTAAGAATGTCCTGCTACCTTTTTACAATCATAACGATATGGAGCTTGATACAGAGACCCATAATGACAGTGACGGCTTCCAAGTAGCAGCGTTCTCTGGCAAGGGTGGATGCTACCCTGATGTCGAATGGCAGTTGCGTAAGGCCTATGTGGTGGAGGCAGTCCCATTGGATAGCAATCACCCTATGAGCAAGCGTGTCTTCTATATGGACGCACAGACTTTCACCATTCCGCGGACTAATATTTATGACCGTGCTGGCAACCTGTGGAAAAAATGGATTATTGGCCAGGCTCATCCAGACCATCACTTGCCAAAAAACAAAGGTTCAGGAGTCTCTATTGATGACGCCTTTGCAATGGTGGATATACAGGCCAACCACTGCACTACTGGCCAGTTTAAGGGGCAAGTGGATCCAAGTCTGACGCCAACATCGCTCTTTACGCCACAGAATATGCGTGCAACTGGGCGGTAATTACTTAACATATTTTGTTTGATACTTTACGCCGGCCATGGGCCGGCGTTTTTTTTGCTATTGGTAATTCAATTCAACAGATGGTGGACGTTGTATGCGCAAGCCTCTAGACTGGATGAAAAAATACAAATGCAGATCGATGTACTACCAATAACGCAGGTTTAGTATGGACAGTGATCCACCTAAATTAGATGTAAGCCAAGTGACTCCGCACATTGCTTTTTCCAGTGAGGAGGGCAAAGTCTGGCTCAATGAGCAGCGAGTCATATTGTTCTCGCAAGCTGCTCTGGGCAAGTTCCGCAAGGAAGTCTTCGACACGATTGGGAAAGAACGCTGCAAGTCGTTTTTTCTGCGCCTGGGTTATCAGCTAGGGATACTCGACGGTGAATTGGCGCGCAGCAGTGGTGCGGAAATGTCGATCAAAGATCGCTTTAATTTGGGTCCGGAATTGCATGCCCTGCGCGGTATGGTGCTGCCGGAATTACAACGCCTGGTTGTCAGCGAGAAAGGCGGTGAATTCATCTGCGAAGTAGTCTGGTTCAACTCCTATGAGGTGGAGATCTGCGCCAACGAAATGGGGCCGATGGATGAGCCTGGCTGTTGGAATCTAACGGGTTACGCCAGTGGTTACAGTTCGTCGCTGTTGCAGCGAGAGATATTTTTTCAGGAGTTGGAGTGCCGTAGTTGTGGTGGTGAGCGCTGCTTCGCTGTAGGCAAGCCTGCAGAAGAATGGGACAATTATGAACAGCTCAAGCGTTACTACCAATCCGACCCTTTACTCGAAGAATTAAGCAAATTGCAGACGACAGTGGAGGCGCTCAAAGAATCCCTCAATGAGGGAGATAAACTACCTAACATTGTTGGCTCATCAAAACCTTTTAAACACGCACTGGAAATGGTGACTAAAGCCTCAGACAGTAAAGTATCTGTATTGCTGTTGGGAGAAACTGGAGTCGGCAAAGAGGTGCTGGCGCGTGCAGTACATATCACCAGCGATCGTGCCGATAAACCTTTTATCGCAGTGAACTGCGCAGCAATACCCCCCGACTTGATAGAGTCTGAACTTTTCGGCGTGGAAAAGGGTGCCTATACGGGTGCCAATCAGTCGCGTATGGGGCGCTTTGAGCGCGCCGACAAGGGTACTATCATGCTCGATGAGGTAATTGAGCTTACGCCTCGCGCGCAGGCAACGTTATTGCGTGTGTTGCAAGAGAGCGAGTTTGAACGAGTGGGAGACAACAAGGTCCGTAAGATTGATGTCCGCGTCGTCGCCGCTACCAATGAGGATTTAAGTGTTGCCGTGGAGCAGGGACGATTTCGCGCTGACCTTTACTACCGCTTAAGTGCTTATCCTATCAATATTCCACCGCTGCGTGAGCGAAAAGAAGATATCCCTCTCTTTGTTACGCATTTTTTAGAGAAATACCGAGCTCTCTACAACAAAAATGTACTCGGAATTTCTGATCTTGGTATGGAAATGTTATGTAGTTATAGGTGGCCGGGCAATATTCGAGAGCTTGAAAATGTGGTTGAGCGGGCTGTCATTTTGGCCGATATCAATGGCGTTATTAGTGTGGAGTCCATGTTCCCAGAAAGTGCTCTACGACCTTCAGAAGCTAAGGTGCTAGACCCTGCAGGCAAACTGCAAAATCAGATATTCCCAGAGGGGGTTGACGCTAATGAGTTAGTCGATTCTCTTCTTTCCTCGGGCTTTGAGCTAGAGAAGTTTGAAAAAACGATGTTAAACTCGGCGCTGCAAAAAACCCAGGGCAATATCTCTAAAGCGGCGAGATTAGTTGGCCTAAGTCGTCCCGCTTTTGCTTATCGGATGAAAAAAATGACTGCTCAGTGAGGCTCCCTGTACTTAGGGCCTACAAAAATCCAAGAATGAGTAGTACTTAATTTTTTTATAAAAAAAATATCAGATTACTGAAATCGATGGTCGCAGCCAGTTCGCTAAAGCAACCTACGTCTTGAGATGTATTGTTTTTTTAATCGGAAAAAATTGCTGGGGCAGTCGTGACAAAATAGGGGTTTTGTCGGTGATAGTCGAACCACCTGTGCAGCTCTGGGAACTCTCTGCTTTGGTGTAAACCATAGGCACTAGCGAGTGCGAATCTAGGTAACAACGCACATTCAGCGAGGCTAAAGCTGCTGAAAAAAACTGGGTGCAAAGAGTCACTCGGTTCAAAATGGTTATTCAACCATGCAAGGCAGTCTCTCCATTTTCGTTTACTTTGTTCAATAGCGTCCATATCCCACTGCGAGCTGGGGCGGCCTCTCTGAGTAAATATGGCATCGCGTATCGCAGGACCAATAACTGTGTCCGAGTAGTGGTTTAGTGTTGCTATGCGCTCTCGCTCTTGAGGGCTCATACCCAGGAGTGTTGGCTTGGGTTGCCAACATTCTAAGGTTTCGATGATAACGGAAGATTCAGAGATTAACTCTCCATTACTCGTTAGCAGGGGTACTTTACCATTGGGTGACAATGCCAAAAAGTCGGCAGGCTTATTCTCGGTATCAATCGTAATGTGCTCTACTTCCAGCGCTTTTATCGCTAGGGCTAACCTGACTTTCCAGCAGAACGGACACTCATCTTTATCGTAAAGTATGGCTGAAGATTGACGCAATTTAATTCCCCCGGTTCATTATAAATGAGTATTAAAAAGTGAAACTGTCTTAAATATTGTCTGAAAAACTCTTTAAATTAATGATATCGCATAATCAGCCTTTGGAGTAGGCTCTTGAAGGGAGGTCCAGTTTATTATTTTATAATTAGCCAGTTAATAACTGGCCACTTCGTTAGTAAATACCCCTCCATCAGGCACCACGCCAAACCCCGCACCCTCAGGTAATTTAATGTGGCTGACGTTGGCGCCCAACAATGTCTCCCATTCGCTCGCTAGCATGACCGCAGTGAGCGGCCTCGTCGATTATTTAAGGGCAACAGGGCAATGGCGAGATGATTAAAGATTATTTATAGGTTGAAATAACAGCGTAAACTGGCAATGATCCACATTCACTTTATCGTCAATGGCAGCACAAGATGATCAAACAGATACAGACGTTTTTGATATCCCTGATAATCGCCACATTTTTAGTGGTAACCCAGACCACTGCAACCAATCTGATCTGGCTGCAAAGCATCGGCATGCCCGTGGATATGCAGGTTGTTCTGTCGGCCATGGCCACAGACTTAGTGGACATGAATTTTAGAGGCGCCTTTCCCGTCATTGGCTTGATCTTCGTCGGCCTATTAATCGCCTTTATCACGGCGCGAATTATTGCCATCTGGAGTTCGATCAAAAAGCCCTATCTTTATGCCCTGGCCGGGGGTGCAGCACTCTTGGCCATTGTCGCCTTAATGCCACTGGCCTTTTATAACTTAGACTTAATTGCTGGCGCTCGGACAGTGGCTGGCAAGGCCTATCTTGTTGTGGCGGGCATGATTGCTGGATATTATTTCGGTAGCCACCCACAACAAGGGGATTCCAATGAAATTCACTAATTTGCCAATGTTATGTGTGAGCTTGGTGCTTTGCAGTGGCTCGGTTTTTAGTAGTGACGAGAGCCTTGCCATTGAAACTGAAGTCGAGACCGAAATTCTTGCCGAGGGTTTAAATCATCCCTGGAGTGTGACGTTTATTTCCGCCGATGAAATGTTGGTTACCGAACTGTCGGGAGACTTACGGCGGGTGTCCAACGGACGATTAAATCCCAGACCTATTATGGGTGTGCCAGAGGTTTTATTCGCCGGGCAGGGAGGGCTATCTGAAGTGCTGGTAGATCCGAACTTCGCGGATAATAGCCTTATCTACTTATCATTTTCAGCGCCTGATACTGACAAGCCAAAGCTGAATCAACTCAACGTTATCCAAGCGCGCCTTGAGGGCAATGTGCTTGTGGATCATAAAACCCTCTTTCAGTCTGATCCTCCGCGCAGGACAGCGGCACACTATGGTGCTCGGCTGGCATTTTTGGCTGATGGGACGCTGCTGGTTACCTCCGGGGACGGGTTTAACTATCGCGAGCAGGCACAGGCTTTAGATAACCACTTTGGCAAGATAGTGCGGATCAATACTGACGGCAGTATTCCCGAGGATAATCCGTTCACAAACAGGCCAAACGCACTGCCAGAAATATGGTCATACGGGCACAGAAATCTTCAGGGCCTAGTGATTGCTGATGATGGCACTGTCTATGAGCACGAGCATGGTCCTCAGGGTGGCGATGAACTGAATCTGGTATTACCGGGTAAAAACTATGGTTGGCCGGCAATCACCTATGGTGTGGATTACAGTGGCGCGATGATTTCGCCCTTCACTGAGCATCCAGATATGGAGCAACCACTGAAGTATTGGGATCCCTCAATTGCCCCCTCTGGGATGATTCTTTACCGCGGCGACATGTTTCCCCATTGGCAGGGCAACCTGTTTATCTCGGCGTTAGTTCCTGGGGATGTTCGGCGTCTCAAAATGCAGGATAAGCAAGTCGTTGAGGAAGAAACGTTGTTCACTGAATTCGGTAGAATTCGCAACATTGTCTCTGCGCCAGATGGCAGTTTGATACTGGTTACAGACGGTGAAGACGGCAAGTTGATAAGAGTGAGTGCTAAAAAGTAGACACCGCAGAATAACGTTTTAGGCTGTAATCAGAGCGTCCGCTGTGCCCTTTCCGATTGAAGTGCATTGGCGGACGGCGCTAGCCTAAAACTCCTAACCTGAAAATGCCAGCGCCAAAAACCTACACAGTACTCAACAAAATACTGGTTTCACTATTAGCAATACCATCGATCAATCGTACCTCTCTCAATACCTTATCGAATTCCGCCAAGCTCGAAGCTTGAATTTCAGCCACCAAATCCCAAGCGCCATTGGTGGTATGGACCTTTTGTAATTCCGGCAGGCCGCGCAATTTACTGATGATTTTAGAGGTGGATTTACCGGTCACTTCAATCAACATAATCGCGCGAATAGCTCCGTCATCGACACTGGTGCTGGCTCTGATGGTAAAGCCAATAATAGCCCCACTTGAGATCAACCGATCCAGTCGGTTTTGTACTGTCCCGCGAGAGACTTTTAGCGTCTGGGCCAACTGTGAAATGGGCGCCCGCGCATCGGTGCGCAGCAGTGAGATAAGGTCTCGGTCCAGTGAGTCGTAGCTCACCGAGCGGTCTTTATTGTCCATGGTTTCAGCTTGCGGTTATTGGCAGAAGGAGATTATGACTGACTATTGTCATAATTGACATTCTAGCCCCGCAATATGTCAAATATGCCAGCATATCTTGCAAACTATTGCTATATCGCTTAGCTGCCTATGCCTCTAACATCTTCCAAACTTAAGCGCTGGCGTCTGCCTACTATTTAGATGAGGCAAACCCACCGTGGCTGCAACTGACACTGGAAGGTGAATTGCCATGAAAAACTTAACTGAAATCGATGCCAACAGCATTTTGCATCCGGCAACCAACGCCGACGATTTTTCCCGCAATGGTTCAAAAATTATTGAGTCAGGAAAGGGCATCTACCTGCGCGATCAGTCTGGTCAGCAGTTGATCGACGCTGTCGCCGGACTCTGGTGTGTCAATGTGGGTTACGGGCGGGAAGAGTTGGCCGAGGCCATGCAAAAAGCCGCCATGGAGCTGAGTTATTATCATACGTTTTCAGGCATGTCTAACCGGCCGCAAATAGAGTTGGCCGAACGCCTGTTGGAAAAAGCACCGGAGGGTTTATCAAAGGTATTTTTCGGTACTGGTGGATCCGATGGCAACGACAGCCTCATCAAGATTGTTTGGTACATCAACAATATTCAAAATAAGCCACAGAAGAAAAAAATCATTTCTCGCTGGCAAGCCTATCATGGCACCTCTTTGGCTACGGCTAGCCTTACCGGTTTGCCCTCATTCCATACTGCTTTCGATCTACCCATCAATAATATTCTTCATACAGAATCTCCTGATTTCTTTCGTCACGGTTTAGAGGGCGAGACCCAGTTGCAGTTTTCTGCTCGTCGTGCACAGCAGTTAGAAGAGATGATCATTCATGAAGGTGCAGATACAGTGGCCGCTTTTATCGCTGAGCCAGTGTTGGGTGCTGGTGGCGTTGTTCCCCCACCTGAAGGTTATTTTGCGGCGATTCAAAAAGTGCTTAAACGCTACGATATATTATTTATTGTCGATGAAGTGGTCTGTGGTTATGGCCGTTTGGGTAAGTGGTTTGGCAGTGAAATGTACGACCTTAAGCCCGACATGATGACTACGGCTAAAGCCCTAACCAGTGGCTACTTTCCTTTTTCAGCCACTTTTATTTCCGATGAAATATGGCAGTTACTGAAACAGGGCTCGGTTAAGTATGGCAACTTTGCCCATGGTTATACCTACGCGGGTCATCCCATTGGCGCTGCTGTTGCCATGGCCAATTTAGATATTATCGAAAACGAAAATCTCGTGGATAACGCCGCTAATGTGGGTGCTTATTTCCATCAACAATTAAATCAACGCTTTGCTAATGACGAGTTTGTTGCCGAGGTGCGCGGTGTTGGCATGATCGCCGCTGTACAGTTAGTAAAAAATAAAAACACCAAAACATTCTTTGATAAATCGACAAAAATTTCCGCCAAAGTGGCACAGCAGTGTTACCAAAATGGATTGATTTCAAGACCACTACCTTCATTGGATTCCATGGCTTTTTCACCACCACTGATTTGCACCACTCAGGATATTGACAATATTGTGAACATTTTTGATCAGTCGGTGCGCAGCGTAATGGCGCAAGAGCTTTAATTTAAGCTAAGCCCAAAATTGTATTTAAAGGTATTTCATTATGATTATCGTTAGACCGATTAAAGAACAGGATATTGATAACTTGCTGCGTCTCGCAGAAGCGGCCTATCCCGGCATGACAACATTACCCCCAGACCGCGATGCCCTGACCAAAAAAATCGCCATATCTACGGCGAGCATAGCCAAACAGGTTACGCAGCCAGGACGTGAAAACTATCTGCTGGTGATGGAAGATACCGCTACTGGTCAGTTGGTTGGTACCGCCGGCATTATTGCCCAGCTGGGAGAGGACGATCAGTTTTACTCCTACAAGCTAAATAAGGTGACTCACAACAGTAAGGCCCTAGATAAAAAAGTCAGTGTCGAAACGCTTAATTTGTCCAACCACTTTGAAGGTTTTGCGGAAGTGGCGACATTGTTTTTGGATACGCCTTACCGGGAAAAAGGCAACGGCAAGTTGCTCTCACGTAGTCGCTATTTATTTATGGCAGAATTTAGAGAGCGCTTTCCCGATCAGGTAATGGCGGATTTGCGAGGCTATTACGACGAACAGGGTCGCTCGCCATTCTGGGATGCTATTGGCCAACATTTCTTCGATATGGATTTTAATGCAGCGGATTTATTTGGTGCCCTAAACGGCAATCAGTTTATTGCTGACCTAATGCCGAAGCAGCCTATCTATGTAAACCTACTCTCCCAAACCGCGCGAGATGTGATTGGCAAACCCAATGACGAGGGCAGGGCCGCGCTGGCCATGCTTGAGAAAGAAGGTTTTCTCTGGCGCGGACAGATTGACATCTTTGACGGTGCCCCTAGCGTCGATACCTTTATTGATCATATTAAAACAATCAGATCCAGCTGCGTCGGCAAAGTTGCCGATCATGGGACTCCTTCTGATGACACTCAATACCTAGTTTGCGGCGGCGATATTGGTTCCTTTGCCGCCTGTATTAGTGGCCTTGAAATATCAGGCGCTGGCGATCTGTTACTGCCCCAAGAGACCTTAAGCGGGCTTGGCTTAGCGGTAGGCGATTCAGTGAGATATGTCGCGCTTTAGTCAGTATTTATCAACCTTTTTTGAGAAGCCAGAAAACAGGAAGTGAACCGTGCCCCAGCAAAAAGTGCCCCAGGAAAAAGTGCGCCCTAATAAAGTGCCCCATGCAGTTGAGATGAACTTCGATGGCCTGATTGGCAATACCCACAACTATGCGGGTCTGTCTCATGGCAACTTAGCTTCTGCGGATAATGCCAAACGCATATCCCATCCTCGGCAGGCCGCGAAAGAGGGCTTGGCCAAGATGTACCGCCTGCATCAGCTGGGCTTAAAGCAGGGGGTTCTCATCCCCCAAGAGCGGCCTGATATAGCCACGCTGCGACAGCTAGGCTTCAGCGGTACTGATTCTGCAGTTATAGCAAAGGCCCATAAAACGGCGCCTCATTTATTGGCCATGTGCTATTCGGCCTCTTCCATGTGGGCGGCGAATGCTGCGACAGTTTCCCCCAGTTCAGATACTGATGATGGACGGGTTCACTTTACCCCAGCGAATCTAAAAAGCATGTTCCATCGTTCTATAGAACAGGGCAGCACCAGTAAATTACTAAGAACAGTTTTTAATAATGATCAGTATTTTGCGCACCATGATGCGCTGGATGGCGGCGTCCATTTTGGCGATGAAGGGGCAGCCAATCACAATCGTCTCTGCGCAGAATATGGCGAGCAGGGTGTCGAACTGTTTGTCTATGGTAAACAGGATTTCGGCCAGACTGGCTCTTCTACCCGCTTTCCCGCCAGGCAGTCTTTAGAGGCATCCATGGCCATAGCCCGCAAGCACGGGTTGCACTCGGGCAAGGTGATAATGGCGCGGCAAAGTTCAGAGGTGATCGAGGCTGGTGGCTTTCACAATGATGTGGTCAGCGTGAGTAATAAAAATGTTCTGTTTATGCATGAGCTGGCCTTTGCCGACAAAGCTGAGCTGTTTAAACAGGTGGCCTTGGCCGGTGGTGAACAGCCAATATGTTTTTTAGAGGTGCCGAATCAGGCTATCTCTCTCCATGACGCGATTAAATCTTATCTGTTTAATTCTCAGCTGGTTAATCTGCCTGGCACTGAGGGTATGACATTGATATTACCCATGGAAAGCAAAGAGAATCCAACGGTCTATCAGTACCTGATAAATCTTATTGAGCAGGATACGCCGATTAAAAATCTTGAATTTGTCGATGTTCGCCAGAGCATGCGCAATGGCGGCGGTCCCGCCTGTCTGCGTCTCAGGGTAGTGCTAAATGAACAAGAACTTGCCCAGGTTAACCCATCCTTCGTTTTGACCGACAAGCTATTTACTACCCTAAACCAATGGGTGGATAAGCATTATCGGGATGAACTGAGCACCAGTGATTTAGCCGACCCGCATTTACTCATTGAGGGCAGGGCCGCTCTGGACGAGTTAACCCAAATTATGCAGCTGGGAAGTTTTTATAACTTCCAGCAGGTTTAAGCCAATGAGTAATTTCCAAGAACAATTATTTGGCGCGCAAAGCTTTTTGCAATTTACCCTAGCTAATGCCTCGGTAGATGAAAAGGCTAGCTTGCTAATAGATAATAATATTCAGGTGGAGCTTTTAGATAGGGGCGTGTTACATGTTTATCCTGTCGGAGACCGCCTCACCGATTCGGTTTTGTTATCGGTAGCTGTCCATGGCAATGAAACGGCACCCATCGAAATTATTGATCAAATGGTCAGCGAACTATTCATGGGAAAGATAATTCCCAAGCATAGATTGCTGATTGTGATTGCCAATCCAGAGGCCGTAAAAGTCAATAGCCGTGAAGTTGAGGAAAATATGAATCGGCTGTTCAGTCCAGAACTATCCGCGGCTTTCAATGAGAGCGATGAGCGCCAACGAAGCCAAAAGCTAATGGCCTATAGTCAGGAATTTTTTGGCAAAGAAGCTGAGCAGAAAATTCATTATGATTTGCATACGGCGATCAGAGATTCCTATTACAAACAGTTTGCTGTCTCGCCAAATCCTGTCGGATCAACCGTCGCCGAACGTCAATATTCGCTATTGGGTCAGTGGGGTATAGAGGCAATATTAACTACAGGTGAAAAAAGCGCGACCTATTCAGCCTTCACTGCAAATTACTGTGGCGCTACTAGCTTTACCCTTGAGCTGGGCAAAGTAAAAGCCTTTGGGGAAAACGATTTAGCGGACTTCGCATCAGTGACCACTGGCCTTAAAGACGCGATCACCGGGAATGAAACAGTATCGAATGATGAAAAAGTCGCACAACGCTTTAGAGTGGCTGGCGAAGTGCTCAAGCAAACTGAAGATTTCCGTCTTGGCTTTCCAAGCAATATTGCCAACTTTACTGAGTTTGATATTGGTGAGGTTCTGGCTACCGACAAAGCATACCAATACGTCGTAAGTAATAGCGACGAGCGTATTTTATTCCCCAATGACAGCGTTGCTATAGGGCAGCGAGCATTGGTCATTATTAGGCCGCTCTAAAGCCCTTTCGGCCCTTATGACCCTTAACAAAACAGATAAGCGAGTACCTTATGAACAAAACGAACGTGTCTATTATTGGTGGTTCTGGCTATCTAGCCGCAGAATTACTGCGCAATCTATTGAGTCGGGATGATGTCGAGATACTCCGCGTCTCAAGTAAGGATCATATCGGCAAAAATATCGGCGAAGTAAATCGGTCATTTTGGGGCCTTAGCGACATTGTTTTGGAAGATATTCCCCCCCAAGAATGTGCGGCAGGAGCGGACATAGTATTCCTCGCGATGCCTCATGTAATAACAGCACGGGTTGCCATGGCGTTATTTGACCTAGATGTTCGAATTATCGATCTATCCGGTGACTTTCGCCTTAAAGACCTGAGTGATTACCGTAGATACTACGCAGACCAACATCCCTGTCCCGAGCGTCTGGGCACCTTTGCCTATGGTATGCCAGAGCTTTACGCCGAGGAGATTATAACCGCCAAGCATGTGGCTAATCCCGGTTGTTTTGCCACCTGTATCGCCTCAGCCCTGTTGCCCCTGGCCAAGGCGGGACATATGAATCAGTCGGCGGTGTCTGTCGTCGCACTCACCGGTTCCAGTGGCTCAGGTGTACATCCACAGATGGGCAATCATCACGCCGTGCGCAGCAATAATTTAAAAGCCTATAAGGTCTTTAATCATCAGCATACGCCAGAGATTTTGCAGACCTTAACTGCTGCCGGCGCTCATGGCGTAAAGCTCGATTTTGTCCCTGTGTCGGCGCCACTGTCTCGGGGAATGATGGCAATTTCTCAGCTGCAGATGCCTGCAGATATTAGTGAGGATGAATTGCGTGCTATGTATGAAGTCTATTACCAAGACTTCCCGCTTATCTCTGTGTTGCCTAAAGGTGTGGCTCCAGAGGTCGTTGCGATTAAAAACTCGGCGCGCATAGAGATTGGTATTGATATAAGTGAGGCCCACGCTGATGGGTCACAGACAGTCTGTGTGACCAGCGTATTGGACAACCTGATTAAGGGTGGCGCAGGTCAGGCTTTACAAAACTTTAACCTGATGTCCGGCCACAAAAATAGCTACCAGCTCGATCAATTAGGGATGTGGCCATGAAGCATCAGGCCATGAATCAGCAGGCCAGTACCACGACAGAAAGAAAGCCTCTCGCGGTCATTAAAGTCGGTGGCGACATTCTGCTTGATGAGATCCAGCGCTCTGGTTTAGCCCAAAATATTCTTGGGCTAATAGCCGATAATTGGCATGTAGTGGTTTTACATGGTGGTGGGCCACAGCTATCGGCCATGCAGTCTCGCTGTGGCATAGAACCGCGCAAAGTCGCTGGCCGACGTATCACCAGCAAAGAGGATTTAGTGCTGGTGAAACAGGTTCTCTGCGGTCAGGTGAACGTGGATCTGGTGTCTGTCATGCAAGCTCAGGGCGTTAATGCCTTTGGTTGTCACGGTGCCTCAGGAAAACTCATTCAAGCCAAGAGACGCCCGCCGATAAATGTCTCCGGTGGAGGGCCAGACCCCATCGATTTTGGTGAGGTGGGTGATGTCACGGGGATTAATACAGATGTGCTGGTCAGTTTATTGTCCACTGATTTGGTGCCGATTATAGCTTCTCTAGGTATGGACCCAAGTGGTGCAGTGTTTAATATTAATGCCGATACCACGGTTGTACAGATTGCTCGAGAAATGTCTGCAGAACTGCTAATTTTTGTCACAGGGATTGGCGGTATCTTTGAAGATATCAAGAATCCGGCGAGTCGCTTTGCTGATTTAGACGTAGCGGAGGCAAAAGAACAGATTAATAAGGGGGTTATTGTCGGGGGTATGATTCCAAAAGTAGAAGAAGCTCTATCCCTGTTAGAGTCTGGTGTTGGGACCATTGCTATTGTCGATGCGGGTGACTCCACTGCCTTTGCAAGCATCGCGACAGGCAAGGCAGAATTTGGGACGCTAATTAGAAAAAGGTAATTGGTCTGCTATACACGGACACAAATGAGGATAGGTACTTCAGTTATTAAGAGAACCCAATTCGAAAGAGTTGGGTTTTTTTATTGGTTGTTGGATTGATTTGACATAACCTATAGCAACACTTGTCAGGCTGATGCTAATTTGAAAACCAATAGAAAAATAATAGTCACCACGGCTGCCAGTTTGGTGGGTCTCCTGATTGCAGGCGTTCTTACATTTTCGTGGATACTGTCGTCCAATATTATGCATCCCTCTTTTGTCTGCAGTGAAGAACACTTTATATACTGCGGCGACCCCTCTCAGCTAGACCTCTCTTTTGAAGACATATTATTCCAGGTTGATGATGGCAATACTCTGAGTGGCTGGTATATGCCCGCGGCAGCATCCGATAAGGCGATTATCTTTGTGCATGGACATGGCGCCGACAGGCATGAAGGTATGCGTTGGTTTAAGGCTGTCCATGAGGCGGGATTTAATATATTGGCTTTTGATCTAAGAAATCAGGGCAAGAGTACTAAGTCTTTTTCGACGATGGGCTATTTTGAAAAGCGGGATGTTTTAGCTGCCTTGGATTATTTACAGCAGCAAAAGAATATTCAAAGTATGGGTATCTTCGGTACGTCGATGGGCGCCGCGACATCGATTATGGCGATGGAGGCCGACACTCGTATTCGTGCCGGCGTGTTTGAAGCGGGATGGTCAAACTTGAGCGACCTATACGGTGAAATTGTTGAGCAATATATTGGCCTGCCACGATTCCCCATAGTGCCAATAACGACATGGATGTTAGAACAGCGCACAGGAATGGAAATGGCAAAAGTAAATCCTGAAAACATTCTGGCAGGCATTGCGCCTAGGCCTGTATTTATTATTCATTGCTCGGGAGATGACCTTATTGGTTTTTCTCATGGTGAGCGAAATTACGCCGCTGCCAATGAACCTAAAGAATTTTGGAAGTCGCCCTGTCAGATGCATGCTAGGGCGTGGCAGTCAGATCCACAATATAGTGAAAATCGTGTGAGCAGTTATTTTGTGAAATATCTATAGCCTGCAGAGAACATATAATTAGACGTAACCATGCGGATTTAATGTTGACGAAATTACATAACACTTTAAAAAATATTGCCCTGCCCAGTCTATTTTTGTGGTCACTTGGTGTAGCCACCGTTCAGGCAGGAGCGGCTCAAGTTCAGGTAAGCGCTCTAAACTATGTTGAGGCTAAAACAGCCATACAGTTCGACAAGTACTTGGCAAGCGCCGGTGGCAAGCTTAATTCCTTTGCCCATAGGCGTGAGCTGGTTGGTATCGATAACCGCAGTAGTAAGCGCTTGAATCGTGACACACTCTACAGTGTCGCCATTGTGGATATCAGTAAGGGTGCCAGTATTCGGCTGCCCGAGGCGGGCGATCGTTACATTTCGGTCCAGGTGGTTAATCAAGACGGTTTTACCAATAAGATTTTTCACGGTGCCGGTCGCCATGACTTAACGCTGGCAGAATTTGATACGCCTTATGTGTGGCTTCTCGTTCGCACTCGGGTGCTAGAGAGTATTCCGGGTGACCTGCAGGCAGCTCAGGCACTGCAAGACCAGATGTCGATTAGCAGCATTTCCGAGATACCTTATACGCACAGTAACTATGATCCTGTAAGCATGTCGGCAACCACGGCATTGCTGCTAGAGCTAGGTAAGGGCATTAGTGATAACTCAAAAGCGGCAGGCACGAAGGAACAGGTTAACCCGGTTAAGCAGCTTCTGTTGAGTGCCTTTGGCTTTGGCACCTTACCCGAAACAGAATCTTTACTACTGACCGTTCAGCCCAATCTGCCTATTCATAAAGGCTATGTGCTCAATGTAAAAGATGTGCCCGTGGATGGTTTCTGGTCCCTAGCCATGTACAACAAAGAGGGCTATTTTAATAAAAATAAATATGACTCTTACGGCTTTGGCGATAGAACTGCTAAGAAGAATACCGATGGTTCAATTACGCTACATTTTGGGGGAGACCCAAACAGTATTAATTATATTCCCATCACGCAGGGCTGGAATTATGTGGTGAGAATGTATCGACCTAGGGCTGAGTTATTAAATGGGACTTGGATATTTCCAGAATTTGAAGAGGTAAATTAGCGCGATAAGAAAGAGGGCGGCCTAGCGGAGTCCTTTTACCTATGAAGCCTTTGATATGCTTCCCTAGCAAAGGCACTCCGCCCTCTATTGTAAATAACCGTCACTATTGAGTCAGACTAAAATGTCATTTCTGGGACGTTATCTGGGATAACCAACTCGCCACCGGTCAGCTTGGCAATCTCCTCGATAGTCACTCCGGGCGCGCGTTCACGCAAAATAAACTTACCATCAGCAATATCCATCAATGCCAAATCCGTCAGTACCCGTTTAATACAACCTTTGCCTGTTAGAGGCAGAGTGCACTCTGCTAGAAGTTTAGATGCGCCAGACTTAGATGCATGGGTCATGGTAACAATAATATTATCAGCGCCGGCGACCAAATCCATGGCACCACCCATCCCTTTAATTAACTTGCCTGGGATCATGTACGAGGCAATATTGCCCTGGCAATCAACTTCAAAGGCACCTAGTACAGTGAGATCCACATGGCCACCGCGAATCATGGCGAAGGATTCTGCCGACGAAAATATGGATGCACCTAGCACCATGGTTACTGTCTGCTTGCCGGCATTAATGAGGTCGGCATCCACCTCTTCATCGAGGGGAAATGCGCCCATGCCAAGCAGGCCGTTTTCTGATTGCAGCATGACCTGCATGTCGTCGGGAATGTAGTTTGCTGCCAGGGTGGGAATACCAATACCGAGGTTGACGTAATAGCCGTCCTTAAATTCTTGGGCAACGCGTTGAGCGAGTTGTTCGCGAGTTAAAGCCATATCAAATCTTCCTTATGCGCTGCGCACGGTGCGCTGTTCAATGGTTTTCTCAAATGTTCCTTGGATGAGCCGGTTGACGTATATGCCAGGTAGATGAATTTCATCTGGGTCTAACTGCCCCACTTCAACAATTTCTTCCACCTCTACCACGGAAATTTTTCCGGCGGTAATGGCCATAGGATTGAAGTTGCGGGCTGTCTTGCGAAACATCAAATTGCCATAGCGATCTGCCTTCCAAGCTTTGGCAATGGAGAAGTCACCATAGAGGGCTTCTTCGAGAATATAATTGCGGCCATCAAATTCCCGTACCTCTTTGCCTTCGCCTACGGGAGTGCCATAACCTGTGGCAGTAAAGAAGGCGGGGATACCTGCGCCACCGGCCCGCATTTTCTCAGCCAAGGTGCCCTGGGGGGTAAGCTCAACTTCCAGTTCGCCACTCATCATCTGGGCTTCAAAGAGGGCGTTCTCACCGACATAGGAGGCGATCATCTTTTTAATTTGCTGGTCTTCGAGGAGTATACCGAGCCCCTTGCCATCGACGCCTGCGTTATTAGACGCAATGGTTAGGCCTTTGGTGCCACGGCGTTTGATTTCTTTGATCAGATTTTCGGGGATGCCGCACAGACCGAAACCGCCAGCAATGATCGTCATATTATCTTCGAGGCCTTCTAGGGCCTCTGCGTAACTGGTTACCACTTTGTCGAATCCGGACAAGGTAAGCTCCTTATAATTATTTATCGTTTGGGTAAATAGGGGATCTGTTGATAACAATGCAAGAAATCGTTATATTTATCAAATTGTAAATATTAACTAATTAATAAAGTAAAACTATCAATGACCATCCCTATAAATCAAGTCTTAGTCTTTACCATCGTGGCTCGGACCGGCAGTTTTATCGAGGCGGCGATCCAGTTGCATCTGTCCCAGCCAGCGCTTAGCGTGGCTATGAAGAACCTTGAACAGGCTCTCGGCGGAAAGTTACTGGCACGAACGACACGTTCAGTCACCTTAACCCCAGAGGGTAAGGCGTTTTATCCTATCGCCCGACGACTGTTATCGGATTGGGAGCAATCGATGCAGGATGTCCGTAATCACTTCGCTCTGCGTCGAGGCAAGTTGGACATAGCTGCGATGCCGACCTATACCACTAATTTATTGCCAAAAATTCTGGCAGACTTTCATCGCCAATATCCCGATATTCATATTACGGTACATGATGTAATTGCAGAGAATGTAGTGCAGATGGTGAGGGAAGAGCGCTGCGAGCTAGGTGTTACCTTTGCTCCCGAAGATGCTCCGGATCTCAATTTTCAGCCATTATTCAAAGATAGGTTCGTGGCCATTTTGCCGGCCAAACATCCGCTGTTAGCCAAGAAGCAGCTTACGTGGGTTGACGTGCTTACCTACCCCCATCTCAGCTTACAGCGGCCAGCTGGCACTCGGAGACTTATTGATCAGGCATTGCAGGAGAAAGGTCTATTACTGACGCCAGCGTTTGAATCTCACCAACTGGTAAGTATTGGGCGGATGGTTAGTGAAGGTCTGGGTTTGAGTGTGGTGCCTAGTACTAGCCGAGCGCAGATGGAAGAGATGGGCTTGGAATGTCGCGCTATTGGCGCCCCGGTAATTACCCATTCGGTGGGTATTGTTACCCGTCCACAGCATACGCTCTCGGCCGCGGCGCAGGCCATGGAACAACTTATTAGGGCTGCGGTGAGCAACCCCTGATTTTGTCTTAAACCTTGACGGCAGGTTCGATCAACGGCCCCATCTTATCAATCAACCCTGCTAGCTCCGGTTTATGCTGACGAATTTCATCAGCACTCAGGCCATGCAGCTCATGGGGGAATACCAGCCATTCATCGGTTTCATGAATATAGTAATCGGGTGGACTGTCTGTTTTGTTGTTCTTAGGTTTGTAATAGGGCGTGGCCACACGAATCTGCGGGGTATTCTTTTTGCAGGCCCGGGTTAGATCATCGATCGCTTGCTGAATGGATAGGCCAGTGTCGTGCACATCATCCACAATCAACAGCGAGTCCTCGGACTCGAGTTGGCGAATAATATAACTAAGACCATGAACCTTCACTTTTTTGCTGCGCTCACCAATGCCGGTATAGGAAGAGGTGCGAATAGCAATGTGGTCTGACTCAACGCCCAACACATCGAGAAATTCCTGAACGGCGATACCTATGGGTGCGCCGCCGCGCCAAACACCAACAATATAGTTAGGGCGATAGCCGCTTTCGAAAACTTGCCAAGCTAATTTGAAGGAATCTTCGAGCAGTTGTTGGGCTTGAATATAGCGCTTTGACATCAGAGATGGATCCAAAAATAGTTAATCAAATAGTCTGCAATATTAGCATAATCAGATGTTGGCTAATAGTTGGCCTGATAAAGACTGAGGGTAATCTAGGGTCATAAAAAACCCGGACTCATTAACCTCCGGGTTCTTTATTATTACTTACAGGCTATAGCTTTTACGCAATAGCCTAAATCCAATTTCTTGGATCTAGAAATCCATGGCAAAACGTGCCATAAACTGACGTGGACCAATCAGCTCGTCGCCCGTTGCGCCAACACCGAACACATCGGTAAAGCGTGCATTGATACCTGCTTCATCGGTAAGGTTCTTACCGACTAACTCAACGCGCCAGTCCTGACCGTCTGGGCGGAAGCCGACAACCAGATCGATTACGTCGTAGCTAGGAACTACATCGGTTACGTCGTTATTGAAGATACGGTGCTTAAACGCTCCTCTGTAGGTGTACTGTAGGCTGCTATTTAGCTCACCCCAAGAGGTGATGCCAGTGTTCCAGTTGACAGCCACATTGCCGGTGAATTTCGGCGTTTTGGCTAACTCATTGCCGTTAACATTTTGTACTGCAGCAGAGCGGGCTTGTTGGACTTCAGGGCTAAACAGATTAGCACCGCCACCCACTAACGCGCCACCCGCTGCTTCTGATTGCACATTGTCTAGTGCTAAATGGTCAGCAGTAATTTCAGTGTCCAACCATGCTAGACGCACATCAAGGATCAGTGAGTCAGATAAAAAAGCAGACAGCTCAAGTTCGGCACCAAAAATTTCTGATTCTGGAATGTTGCCCACACCGCCTTGGAATACTTCTGGGTCAGTTGCCTGATACTGCAGACCTTCATAGTTGTAGTAAAAAGCTGCGGTATTCATGCGGATACGGCCATCGGCTAGATCGGTTTTCAAGCCAAGCTCATAGGCATCGACAATCTCTTCCTCAAAGGTTGGCAATACAACAATCGGTGCGATCACATCTTCTTGACCGTAGGTTAGGTTTGAACCGCCGGGCTTAAAGCCGCGGGTATAAGAGCCATAGGCCATGGTGCTTTCGTTAAAGTCATGCTCCACAACGAAACGCCCGGTCACCTTTTCACTGCTCATCTCAATAATATCGGTGCCTTCGCGGCCATAGAAGTTAGTCACTTCACTGTAGACTTCATCTTCCGTGTAGCGCATACCAAAGACAGCGCGCCACTCTTCATTGAAGTTCCATGTGCCCTGACCATAGATAGAGGTAGATTCGCGCTCGGGCTTGGAGTCAGAGATAAAACCCACATCGCCACTATAGGTTGCGATGTCTTGATCGGTAATAGCATCAAAGCCATCTAAACCAAAGTCGAGGCGCTCGAGAATGCTGATTTCTACTTCTGTATCCAGATAAAAAAGGCCTGCTACCCAGTCTAACTTTCCAAATAATGGGTCTACTGAAACTAGGTTCACTTCTTGAGTGATGGTGGTCTGCTTGTTAGTTTCAGGATCATAAAGGCTTGGGATCTGAAAGACTGAAATTGCGGCAGTATCATTGCGGTCATTGTCTCGCGTAATCAATACATCGTCATTCTGGTAGCTGGTTAGCGACTTTACCGAAAACGAATCAAAGTCCCATTCCAAAACGGCACTGTAGAGTTCGGAAGTCAGCTTATACTCGGCAAGAGAATCCTGACGTAACTCGCGAGCATCTGGTGTAGGGTCGAGCAGGCCTTTTTGCGCGGCGCCGTTGCGATCTTCGTCAAAGTATTGCGCAGTGAAGTTAGCGCGGAAGTCGTCGCTGGGCTCATAGAGCACACGAACACGAGCAGACAGGCTGTTGGCGTCATCGAGATCCTGACCCAGAGTTAGATTTTCAGTAAAACCATCACGCTTGTTAGAAATAACCGACGCACGCACTGCCAGGGTATCCGACAGGGGCAGGTTGTAGGCTGCACGGGCCTTAACTAAACCATAGTCACCAAGCGTCAGGTCGGCTTTGCCGAAGGTGCCATCCAATGAGGGCGCCTGAGTGATAACGTTAATCGCACCGCCAGTAGAGTTCTGGCCAAATAGAGTGCCCTGTGGGCCTCTTAGCACTTCAATGCGCTCCAAATCCAAAAAGTCGGTCTGTAGAGCAAAGGGTGAGGCTACATAGATACCATCTAAATGGTAAGACACAGATGGGTTTGCAATCGCATTCTGGTTAGCTTCGTTGCCGACACCACGAATGGTAATAACTGTTTTAAAACCTTCATTCTTAGCGATGTTTACGCCGGGGGCGATCGCGCTAAGGTCAACGAAGGAGGCTATTTGTCGATTGTCTAAATTATCGCCGCTGAGTACAGTAATTGCCTGGGATAAATCTTGGAGACTTTCACTGCGCTTTTCTGCGGTCACCAACACCTCTTCAAAAACAGGCGTAGAGCTTTGCGCTAGAGCACTGCCAGAGAGAGCTGCAGCAATTGCGACAGATAGAGTTGTGACCGAAATACGCGAATAAATCATGCTAGTGCCTTATAGGTAGTTGGGTATTGTTAGAGGTTATTTTGTTCCGTAATGGGGCATAGGTTGCCCTGTAAGCGTAAATTGCACCATCACGGGGCGGTAAAGCCGGTTATTTTAGCTTTTTATCTTGTTATTAGACAATACCGAATAGAAAGCAATTAGCTTGCCAGTAACCTGTAAGTCTACTATTCAAGTATTTAATTTTTCGATTAGGTGTACGGCTATACGTGACAGTATGGTTAAATTGGCGGCATATTTTTTACCTACAATGGAAACACACCAATGAACGCATTGCTCGATCGTCTATTTAAACTAAAGGCTCATGGCACAACAGTGAGCACTGAGGTGGTTGCCGGTATGACCACGTTCATCACCATGGTTTATATTATTTTTGTAAATCCGCAGATGATGGCCGCTAGTGGAATGGATCAGGGCGCTAGTTTTGTCGGTACCTGTTTAGCAGCGGCACTGGCCTGCTACGTTATGGGGCTCTATGCCAACTGGCCGGTCGGTATGGCACCGGGCATGGGACTCAACGCGTTCTTCACCTATACCGTGGTCGGCGAGATGGGCTATAGCTGGGAAATAGCGTTGGGCGCTGTATTTTTAGCGGGCATCCTGTTTGTGATTATGAGCGTTACCCGTATGCGACGTTGGATGTTGGATAGTATTCCATTCAATATGCGTATCGCGATGGGCGTGGGTGTCGGTTTGTTTGTTGGTTTTATTGGCCTTAAGACCGGCGGTATTATTGTCGCCAATAACGCTACCTATTTATCCCTGGGTGACCTCACCAAGCCAGAGACTTTTCTCGCGGCCCTTAGCTTTTTAACCATCGCCATTCTGTCGATGCGTAAGGTCCCAGGTGCGATTATTATCGGTATTTTAGGCACCACCATTATTGGGTTGGGGCTAGGTCTAGTGCAGTTCAATGGTCTGGTGTCAGCGCCTCCTAGTCTTGCGCCCACCTTTATGCAGTTAGATATTCTGGGCGCCCTTGATGTGGCGATGGCCAGTGTGATTATTGCGTTTCTGTTTGTTAACTTATTTGATACTGCAGGCACTCTTTTGGGGGTGGCTAGCCGTGCGGGCTTGATTGATGAAAAGGGCGATGCAGAGAATATGGATCGCGCACTTAAAGCGGACAGTAGCTCCAGTGTCATGGGCGCATTCTTTGGCTGTGCGCCGGTCACTAGCTATGTTGAAAGCTCAGCCGGTGTGGAAGCCGGTGGTCGTACCGGACTTACTGCAGTAGTTGTGGGAACATTATTTCTGCTGGCGATCTTCTTCTCACCACTGGCAGCTATGGTGCCTGCCTATGCCACCGCGGGGGCGCTTATCTATGTGGCTATTCTGATGTTGGGGGGCATGGAGGCACTTGATTGGTCAGATACCACTGAGGTACTGCCGGCGCTGGTCACCATTATTTTGATCCCCTTATCGTTCTCGATTGCCAATGGCATCGCCTTAGGGTTTATAACCTATGTGGCCGTTAAGCTGTGCACAGGCAAGCGCGCGGAGATCACCATGGGCGCTTGGTTTTTGGCGGCAATCTTTCTGGCTAAGTTTACCTTTATCTAAATATTCTATTTTCTTCGCGCAATAAGAGTGTAATCAGAGGGCAGTTGAGAGGCTGCTTTCAATTGCCTCAGCCTGCTTGCGGCGCCAAAATATAAACACGACGCCCATCACCAGCTGCCAAGAGCCATAGAGCAACAGCGACAACAGCACCATGTCTGCCACAGGGTTAATCTCTCCAGCCACTAATGGAAATAGAGAGGCCTTGAGCAGAAAACCAAGATTGATATTGCGCACGGTCACTTCCATTTCAATCGCCGTATTGTCTTCCTGGGCCAACCCAAACATTTTAGTCAGCCACAGGCCCACAATCGTGAGGCCGATAATAAAGCCAAACAGCAAGGCAAGATCAGCCACTGGCGTATCCGCCATATTCAGTCGGCCAGCCCCGAGGGAGCCAAGGGCAATCGTTGCTATACCCAGCAGTGAGCCTCTCACGCAAAGTGTCGAAAACTGTTTGGCATAGGCGGGCAGGACACGCAAAAATAACATGCCCAGCAATAGCGGCAGTAACAGGCAGAGACCAATTTCAGTGGCAATACGCACCACCGGCATGGCAAAGCTATCAGTCATATAGTCCGAAATTAAAACATCCAAAATAAGCGGTGTGGTGACCAAACAGGCTACAGATGTGAGCCCTGTGATACTGATGGACAGAGGCACATTACCCCGCGCCATGAGGGTAAATACATTGGATATAGTGCCACCGGGAATCGCCACAATAATCGCGATGCCGATAATCATGCCGGGGGGTAGCTCGGTATAGAGAATAAACAGCAGTCCAATCAACGGCACTGTCACTAGCTGCATAACCAAGCCAACGGTAACCGCCTTAGGCTGCGCTACTACCTTCTGGAAATCAGCTAACTGGAGCCCAGCACCCATGCCTAACATCGCCAGTATCAACTGCACTGCGGCAACCCAATATTCATACTCGATATACAGCCCAACCATGCTTCCCCCTGATTGCTGGTTTATTCATACCCAGTCTTTGTCTACTTCGTTTTTAATTCAAATTTGGTTTTTTGTTGCTGCCAGAGTGCAATTTGGCGTGATTATTGGCTAATAAGCAACTAGTTTGGCTGAGAGCAAGTACGTTACTGCCCATCCAAATAAACCACGCAAAAACACAACGTGTTGATATAATAGAATTATATCGACATATAATCTTGACCTGTCGATAGTATCGACATATTATCTCAACATGTCGATAAAATTGTGTTATGTATACATATGAACTGGAAGCCAGATAAACCCTACAATCACTTGCCTCCTATGCCCCCGATTAAGGTACTGGAGACCCGAAAGGTACTTAAGCGATGCATAGAAGCTCGAGCAGCATTGGCTGGGCTCAAGCAGGCCGCCGAGTTGATTCCTAATCAGGCAATGCTAATTAATACCCTGCCTCTATTAGAGGCCAGAGACAGTTCTGAAATCGAGAATATCGTCACCACCACCGATAAACTATTCCAGTATTCGGGCAATGATTCCAAGGCGGACCCTGCCACTCGAGAGGCGCTAAGATACCGTCAGGCACTCTATGAAGGCTGGCAACGACTTACTCTGCGTCCAATTAATACTGCTATGGCCGAAGTCATTTGCAGTCGAATCAAGGGCGCAGATATGACTGTGCGAAAGGTGCCAGGTATTCGATTAGCGAACGAAACAACCGGTGAGGTGATTTACACGCCACCAGAGGGCGAAAAGGCGCTTCGCGACCTACTGAGTCACTGGGAAAAACTATTACATGAGCAACCAGATTTGGATCCACTGATCAGAATGGCGGCAATGCATTATCAGTTTGAGGCGATTCACCCCTTTACCGACGGTAATGGTCGAACAGGCAGAATTCTTAACATCCTGTATCTAGTTCAAGAGGACCTATTGACCCTACCAATCTTATATTTAAGCCGTTACATCATTGCCAATAAAGCAGAATACTATAGCGGCTTATTGGCAGTGACCCGGGAACAGGCTTGGGAGTCATGGCTGTTATTTATGCTAGATGCGATAACTAGTACTGCCCAATGGACCACATTGAAAATAATTGGCATCCGCGACCTTGCCGAACATACGGTTGATTATGTCCGTGAGCAGTTGCCAAAAGTCTATACTCGAGAGCTTATTGATGTCATTTTTGAACAACCCTACTGCCGAATCGATGACCTGGTAAGAGCGGACATTGCTAAGCGACAAACCGCCTCTGAGTATCTAAAAAAATTGGTGAGTATAGGCGTGCTAGAAGAGCAACAGGTGGGTAGAGAAAAAATTTTTGTGCATCCCAAGGTAATTAAGTTAGTTACACAGGACAGTAACAAATTGGATAAGTACACAGAAAAATAGCCATGAATTTAAGGGAATTCTGAGCATCATTGATTTATTGCTAAATAGCGTTGCTATCATTCTACTGAACTTCAATCTACACTCAGGAAGGTAATATTAACTGTGTATTCGAACCCGCTGTCTATGTAACAGCAAGTCAAACCGCCGATTATATGAGTATAAAAAATGACTCAGCATGCCATAAAACCCGTAGATCACAGCGTCCTATCAGCCTGGCTGCAAGGTCGAACCTTTGCTGATCTTAAAAGCCAATATGACCGCGAGGGTTATTTGGTGTTTGAGAAAGTGATGGACGCCGCCGAGATTGAGCGAGTTCGCGATGCGCTACAGCCCTATTTAAATAAACCGGGTCGCAATAATTTTGAAGGGTATAAATCTCATCGTGTCTATTCACTACTGGCGAAATCGCCAGAGGTTTTTTCCGATATGGTTAGCCATCCACTGGCGCTAGCTTTTGCCGAAGCCGACCTCGGGGATAGCTGTTTACTAACGTCATTGTTGGCGATTAATTTACAGCCCGGCGAAACCGTACAGCCTTGGCATCATGACGATTTTGATATTTTTGTGCCTCGACCTCGCCCGGCCTATGGCTTGAGTTCTTTCTGGGCGATTGATGAGACAACTGCAGAAAATGGTGCCACGGAAATTATTCCCGGTAGCCATTTGTGGGGCGCTGAAGATCAGCCGGGAGGGCTATTAAGTAATTTTGAAACGGTTTCACAAGATGTCACTGTTGCAGCGGGGGAAGACCCTCAACCTCATCCGGATGCTATAAAAGTAATGCTGCCAGCGGGATCATTAATGATTGCTAAGGGCACATTGATTCATCGTGGTGGCGCGAACCAATCAGCTGATAATAGATTGATTGTTACACCTCAGTACTGTGTAGGGTGGGCGCGGCAGTTGGAGAATATGATGGCGGCTGTGCCTCGCTCCATTGCAGCAACCTTGCCGAAACGCACCCGTGAACTCATGGGCTACAATATTCATTCTGGGTTTATGGGCTATGTGGATGGGGTGCATTCAGATCGGTTGCTTAAATTTTCTAAAGAGTAAAAGGCCCTATGCGAAAAATTAAAAGCCCCAGAGCGAAAGAAATAGAAAACTCTGAGCGCAAGAAATATAACGCTCGCTTCGGCTCTTTAGCGATCTAGGCCTACCCCTCGAAAACGCATGGCCACTGTCAGTGCAGCACCAATATCCAAAATAGGTCGTGGCGGAATCCACAGTGCAGGGGCAGAGGCTAAGCAATCATTGATCAGCTCAGACTGACCGCCACTGGCGTATTCTGCCAGGGCATGTCCAAAGGCAGACCCTTTGCTAACACCGGAACCGTTATAGCCCCCAGTAAGAAAAATATTTTCGCTTTGCGCACCAAAAAAGTTAGTGCCATTGCGACTGATGCCTTCCACCCCTGACCAGGAATATTCAAAGGGCACGTGGGTTAGCTGTGGAAAACGTTTTTCAAAACTTGCGCGATGGACTGCCTGTCTCTGCTGTAACTTTTCTGGGGTTAAAAGGGCGCCGCCAAAATATTCCCCAGTGTTGCGTAGGCAGATGCGACCATCGACAGTGAGACGAATAGTTGCGCCGCCGCTGTGCAGTGAAATAATACCCCATTCTTTGTGTTGACCCAGACTGGATAATTCTGCTGGTGTTAGCCTGCGAGTAAAGCTTCCAGATAAGGTACTACCAATCAAGCGTCGAGATAAAAATCCTAACTTACCCGCCTCATAATTGGTTGCCAATATTAATTTGTCGGTGGCGATTTCACCCTGAGGCGTGGTGAGCGTAATGGGCCTGGCGGATTTTATATTTAGTACTGGGCACTGTTCTATCAATCTGACATTACTGGGTAATGAATCTGCAAGCCCGCGCACTAGAGAGGCCGGTTGCACTAGCCCGCCAGCCTTAACATGGACACCCGTTTTATATAACGCCGTACCAAAGCGCTGCTGCATGGCGTCTTGATCAAGTGCGGTGTGGGCAATTTCCATGGCGTCAAGGTAGCCGAGAAAGTTGGCACATTCGTTAATCGAATGTTTGTCTGCAGCGCCGTGATGAAAACCTCTGCTGTCCCACTGACAGTCAATTGCCTGGGCTTTAATCTGCTGATCTAATAGTGCAACACCGGTTTGGTTGATGCGGTTTACCCGTGCATAGTTAGCTTTATTCTTTGCATTGAAAGCCCCAGGAAAATGACTGACGCCAACGGTAAAACCTGAATTGCGGCCGGAAGCCCCTTGGCCCACTAAACGTGCGTCCAGTATTAATATTTCATGCTCTGGGTGTAGTTCCGCCAAACGCCGTGCGCAGGCGAGTCCGGTTAGCCCCGCGCCGACGATAACCCATTGAACCCAAAGATTTTCCGCTAGCGGGGCAGGCTTATCCCGTGTGGGTAATAATTCAGCCCAGCCATGTTGGTCTGTGGGGAAGTCATTAATAGCCTCTGTCATCGTCGCCTGTCTTTAATTTTTTCTGTCTAGCTCATCGACCGATAGGGCCATTTCTCTATTGCGCACTATGGCACCAAAATCTTCATTCAGCCAGCGCACCAATGAAATGCACAGCAGAAGCATAATGGGGATTATGGGGATCGAAGACAGTACCGTCACCGACATCACCATACCCAGTGCGCCTGACTGCAGAACGCTGGCGGTGATAATGGCCAGTAGCCCGGCCCAGGCCAACCGACTCCAGCGCTTTGGTTCGGCGGTGCTGGGTAAATTCTTGGCGCAAATACTGGCCAGGACATAGGCGCCAGAATCAATGCTAGTGGCATAAAAAATGATCGATAGGATGGTGAACATGGCCAGTGTGAATTTGCCAAAAGGCAGGCTGTTGATCACTAGGGCGTTCACAAATGACATGCCTTGGGTGGATAAGATTTCTTTGACCGCCAATGTGCCTGTACTTTCTAGGTATAGGGAGTATCCACCCATGACCGCCATAAATAACCAGGTGCCTAAACAGCCCCATCCTATTACGCCTAATACCACTTGGCGGATTGTGCGGCCCCGGGAAATACGGGCAAAGAACAGACCTATCATGCCGGTGTAAGCCAGCCACCAGGCCCAGTAAAAGCCTGTCCAGTCTTCCGGGAAACTGCCGTTGTCGATGGGGTCGGTCCAGGTGCCCATGGTAATAAAATTGCTAAACATTAGGCCTAGGCTATTAACAGTTAAATCCAGGATAAACATTCCGGGACCGGCGATTAACACGAAGACTATAGCGATAACGGCCAAGGCAATGTTGATGTCGGCCAGCACCTTGATGCCTGACTTCAGGCCGCGATACACGCTGGCGCCGAACAGCGCGGTCCAAAATACCAGTACCGCCATTTTGATCATCATGCTGTCGGGCACCTCAAATAATGTGGCGAGCATGGCCGAGAGTAATGGCACGCCTAACCCGAGGGAGGTGGCAACACCACCCACAACACCCAACACAATAAAGATATCGATGGTGGTCTTGATCTGGCTTCGACCTTTTTTTGGTAGGGCGCCATCACAGGCGCTGCTGATACGCATGGTGGTATAACGCTTTACATAGAGCATATAAGCAATGGGGACGGCCGGAACCGCATAGATGGCCCAGCCTATAACGCCCCAATGAAAGAGCGGGTACATATGGGCCCATTCAAAGGACTTGGATGAGCCTACCTCGATGCCCATGGGCGGGGTTTGCAGGTAGTAGATGGGCTCTGCAAAGCCCCAGGCAATCACGCCAGCACCAATGGCTGCCGTAAACATCATGGCGACCCAATGAATATCGGAGTATTCGGGGGGTTCGTCTGGTGCGCCCAATTTGACATGGGCGTAGCGACCAAAGGCTAGCCATAGACAGAAAATGACCGCCGCCATACCAATTGACAGGTACAGCCACAGAAAATTACTCATGATGGTTTTGCGGCTATCGATCAGGAATATTGATGATTCTTCCGGGAAAATTATCAGTGGAAGGGCGCAGACTAAAACGATAATAACGGAGGGAATAAAGATGGCCCAATCAACCTCGGGCTCTGTTCTGGTAGTACTGGACTGGTGACGCATAATATTGTAATTCTTGTAATGGCGTGGACCTAGGGTAGCACAGTGCTGATAAAAAATTATCTCCAGCCCTGATATTGGTTATCTGTTGCTTGCTCTATTCAAGAGGTTAACGTAGATTAGGTTGGCTGTTAAATATAATAATAAATACCATCAAGGTATCGTTAGGGGATCTAAATGACCGACCAAAAAACGCCAAGCAAGAGCTATCGTCGCCTTGTTCTGGTGCTGCTAACTATCGTTTATGGCTTCAATTTTATCGATCGACAGATCGTGGGAATTTTGGCGCCGTTTATCCAAGAAGATTTGGGTCTGACTAATACTCAGCTAGGCCTATTAATTGGTCTGGCCTTTGCTGTTTTCTACACCTTGGTCGCTATTCCCATTGCCTGGCTGGCGGATCGCTACAATCGGGTTAATATCCTGTCCATATCCTTGGCAGTCTGGAGTGGATTTACCGCCTTAACCGGTCTGGCGAGCAACTTTATGCAGATTGGTTTGGCGCGCATGGGCGTGGGTATCGGTGAAGCGGGTGGCAGTCCACCGTCCCATTCGATTATTTCTGATCTGTACCCCAAAGAAGAGCGTGCTGGCGCATTAGGCGTCTATTCAATGGGTATTCCACTGGGTATTATGGCGGCGTATTTTGCCACTGCGTCGCTGATGGGCGCCTCTGGTGAAGATGTTGATTGGCGTCGTATCTTTATTTTTCTAGGTGTCACGGGTGTGGCTTTGGCAGTTATTGTGCGGCTTGTGCTGCGTGAGCCGGTTCGTGGTGCCATGGAGTTTGATAATCATGCGGATATCGTCCAGCCACCGTTTGCAGAGTCTCTAAAAAGTCTGCTTAAAATTCCAGCCTGGTGGTCCATGTGTCTGGGTATCGCCTTTGGCTCGTTTGTGTCCTATGCCTTCTCGGCGTTTCAGACTAAGTATTTGGTTGCTCTGGACCCCAGCTTTGACTTTAAAACCCTGGTGATGGTGCTGGGTGTTATCAATGGTACTACCTATGCGGGCGGTGCTTTCTTTGGCGCTAAACTGGCGGATAGATGGGGCGCCAAAAATATACGGGCCTATGGCTGGTTACCTGCCATAGCCATTGGTATCTGTCTGCCTATTGGTGTCGCAAGCTTTTGGGTACCGACGGTTTGGGCTCATTTAGCCTTCACAACAGTCTTCTTGCTTTTCTTGGGTATCTATCTGGGGCCTAGTTTTGCCATTGCCCAGACTCTGGCGCCGGTTAATATGCGCGCCATGTCTACGGCGCTTTTCTTCTTTATTCTCAATATGATTGCCCTGGGCGGAGGCCCTACCTTTGCGGGTTGGCTGATCGATGTATTCAAAGAGAGTAGCCCTGACTTGCAGGCAATGCGTTACGCGATGTCGGTGACCTGTCTTATGTTCATCCCGTCGATTATTAGCTTTTTGGTGGTTTCTCGTGTGTTGCCTGATGACTGGGCTGCTGCGGAAAAGCGCAACCAGGATCTTAAAAAGAGTTAAGGATAAATACGGAAAGAGAAATATCCAACTGGCCAGTCCGGCCAGTTGGACAAATAATCATGTTAGTCGTAGGAAAATATTACGGGGCCAGCTCGAACGGCGCCCCGTCCTTTCAAAAAATCCTAGCTAGCGAAAGACCCTACCGCCAAATAATTACTCTTACCAATGGCCACGCCATTGTGACGCAGAATGTTGTAGGTGGTGCTGATATGGAAATACATATTGGGTAGCACCCAGAGGTCTAAATACTCTTGCCCCGTAAAGGTTAGGGTATAGGGACCCGCTGGCATGACGATGGTTTTGTCTCCAGCGGCATTGATAGGTTCCTCGGGTAATGTCAGTAAAAATGCTTTGGTACTGGCAATTCTGGCCTGTAGCTCAGCGAAACTCGTCTCTGTGTCTTCATCGTTAGGCGGTTCGATATCTGCCAATCGAGCACCACCACGCTTAACCATATCGCAGGCAATTTGAACTTGTTTTCTAAGGGGATGCATATTGGGGAATAGGCG